>Ga0210059_1012490_pt1 | contig 12821 bp, 5 predicted proteins | sample Ectturendosymbi2_FD_188042 | JGI IMG/M metagenome (GOLD analysis project Ga0210059, IMG submission 188042) | Ecteinascidia turbinata endosymbiont from Florida, USA - Sample 2 (SPAdes) (version 2) | ecosystem: Host-associated > Tunicates > Ascidians > Unclassified | place: Key West, Florida...
AGGAAGAATATCTTCTGCTGATTTGTCCAAGACATTTTTGGGGCAACTATAGCTGCAAACGATCATCCATAGATTCACCTATCACGTCCTGCAACAGAAAAGACATTCGTTAAAAAATTTTTTTTATCGAACAAAATATGGGTACGCATCTTTTTGGGTCACCCTGTTTGCAAGTTTCTTAAGCAACAATGTCCATCGTTCATAATACCGATAATAATCTAAACCACGGGTTATTACCCTGGGGTCCGTCAACTTCTAAGGTGCCCGTGAACTTGATTTCAGAGTCCGCAAATGTGATTTAAAGTGATTTAAATAGGTTTTGCTCTAACATTTAAAAACTGCTAATAGGCTTTGCAGACATTTTGATTACTACTGCGATGATTGAAAGCTAACTTCAAATATTTGTTACCACGCTTCTTCCTGAGGGGTCCGTAACCATTATTAGAATGCACTAGGGGTCCGTGACCCACAAATGTTTGAGAAAGGTTATTCTTAACTGACTTGGAGAAATGATTCCTGAAGCCTGAAGCAGGTAACTACATCCGACCGTCAAACAAAATTTTGTTTCTAAGCATTCGCGAAACCAATTTCTGCTCTTCTAGAAAGGCAATGTCGTCAAAAAAACTGTGAGAGTGATTGGCTGTTACCTGCGCACTGCTTGTCAGCGTCGCCGGTAAATCCCCTTCTGCAAGAACAGGAGAAGCTTGCTGAGGAATACAGCAAACCAGCGATCGGACTGCAATCGGCGTTCCTGGCGCACTTGTCTTTGCAAACGTCCTCAACTTTAAAACGTTAAATAGACTGTAAGGTCGACAAAAGCGCTTAAAAACAGAACGTAAAACAGCAATCCGACGATACAGTCGTGCGGAAAACGAATCACACTGTCGTCTAACAAAATGTTAAAAATTTGGGCGGAAAGTTTGTCAACGACGAATAACTGTTAGGTATTGCAATTCACACTTTTACATTTTTTGTTGACGACAGCGTTGTATGTAAGTCATAAAACTCAACGATTTGCTTCGTGGCAAGAAACAGCGTCTCGATTGAAAGCGTTTCAAAACAATTATACTCTATACTCGAAGTCAGCCACTTATTTGTGCATTGCTCAAAATATCGACTCAATACGAGACTATCACTAACACAAATTTCGCATCACGCAAAAATAATTAGTGATTGGTATTGTGGCAAGACAACCATTTTAACACAATGGAATGCTTATTTTGAATTTTCGTTATTCAAAACGAAAACACTTCCATATTCTTTGGCATCATTTTTATAGATTTTCTATTCCGCCACCTTTGCGATTCCACTGCACATCATCTAAAATAACAATTTAGTGATGATCATCGCAACTTCCATACCGACGCAGAATCCACGACTGTCTCTCGTATATCCTGATCGGCAAACGCACTGGTAACTGCCGTAAGTGTTTATACATTCTTCAGATTGCAGGCAGGAGTCCAACCCAGACCGGCATTCATTCAAATCTTCGAAACACGGCAAAGTAACGAAAACCCGATTGAAACAAGCAAGAAGCATCAAACATCTACAAGCAGTGATTTGCCACGAACGTGACTTTAACCTTTTCACAAATTCACTCAGTAATTACTTGGCTCACAAATACCAAGAACACTAACAGGTCGAGGGAACGAACAAGTACATACTAAAGCAATCTTGCCAACAAACACTTCAAATATTTTATCTTATATATTACTGCCTTTCCTACCACAGGAGATTTCATTCTTGTTGGGCATTTTCTACTTAAACTTCCTGAGTTCTGCGTGGCCTTCCATTCTCCACAGCGATCAGAGCAAATAATTTTAGGGCGGTTTATTACAGCCATAGTGAAACAATGATCAAGATCGTCAGTGCTATGGTAACACCCAGCAAGTGCCTGTCTTTGTTGATGGTGACACTGGGACAAAAATGAAATTGAACTTCAGCCTCACCCTCGGCACCAAGCCGTGAATAGAAACCCCGACAGAACGCGACATTCTGCAGTCGAAAGTAAACGTGAACATTGTGTTAAACGCAAGCGTTGTGCTCGATCAAATAAATCAGTCACTTGCACACCTCACGCATTACCTGCGCAATCCCGCTCATCACTGCCAGTGAATCCACTGTTGCAAACGCACGTCGGCGATCCGTCAATGACGTAACACGACGCCAGCCGATGACAACGCTTGTCGCATAAAACTGTGGCAAAAGCAAGTTATAAAGGCGGAATATAGGACCCAGCATTGCGTTAGAGAACTATAGTTTCCAGCTAGGGTTTTAAGCATGGAACTTATTTCAACAAACCAAGTCCCATAGCCGCTACGAGAAATGATTATAATGGCCGCAGTGTTTCGAGTCCCGAAAGCGCCAAATTTTTTAAACAGACATCTGTAACAGAGAACAAAATCGACTGAAAACTTAGATCCACATCTCAATACCAACCAGGTTCCGTCGGTTGGGTTTCTGGAGATGTTGCAGCTGTTTCACCTAAAAATATGAACATAGGATGTGACTGCGCAAGACAACTCTGTGGGGTCTTTGTACTGAGCCAACAAGTATTTCGAAAGAACAATTCAAGGCTGAAATGTGCAGTAGAGACATCAGCGTAAGTATTTTCAATTTCTTACGCAAACATTGGCAGAACAAACTCAAGTAAACATTTTAAAATGATAAATCTAAACGTCAACAGACTGAACTTCCGTATCTAAAGTTTTTGTCAGTAGTTGCGTAAAACAACGTTTTCTTTGTGATGTTTGTTTCGATAGATTTTTGTCTTTTTCTTATGTTACAACCAGGGCCGGATTAAAACGACATTGAGTCTAATGCTGCAGAGCAAAACAGGCCTATTTTCAACATTGCTTTATGTTCACTCCTCACTCATTCGCACTATGCTACATGTGTTGAGCTTATGGTGATGCCAGCAATTATAAAATCAATTAAAGGTAAAATCGTCTGCATTCATGTGCGACTATTTTAGAAACGAGCATAAAGCTGCAGCATCATCAGCAGCATCCACCTTAATCCGGTATTGGTTACAACTGTTCGCAAGCAGAAAGAAAAAATGAAAAATTTGTCTAAGGTTGCGGGCTTGTTCATCGCTCCATCGACTCGTTTTTTTTCGTTTTTTTCCGAAATTGGTAAAGCTAAATAACAAACTTTTGTCAATTTGAACTGATAGAAGTACACGACAAATATGATTGTGCTAGGGTGCTAGGCAGACGTGCAGCAATCTAGCGTATTTCAATCATAAAACGATATTTTTGTTCGGAAATTAGTGAAGGTGCGTTCGAAAAATTGCAGCCAAAACGATTGGAGCCACTGCAACATCTGCTTGACTGAAGCCAAGCAGGCAACAATCACTGTCTATCCTCTCGAGTCCAGTGTTCAGATCCACGATAAAAAGACAGTGCACTGTGGCTTACTTTGGCACGATATGAAACCATTGCCGGTGAATCCGGGTAAACAAGCACAACTGAACCCGCTATCTGTGTTCATGCAACTTGCGTTCGCAGCGCACAGCTCCTGGTCCTCGGCGCACTCGTCCAGTTCTGCAAATCAAATGGAGAAGCCTCGTGAGTAAATTTTTCCGACGAAAAAGTGTTTTTTCCAATTCTGTTGCTTCTCGTATGTTTTAAGGTTTTCGGTTATGTTCTATGAAAACTCGATCTGAACCATCAGCAGTTACTGTAAGAATTACAAACCGATGGGAAATGGATTTTGTTACAAAGTATTAAAGCTATTAGGTTTTTCTCCACCACTAACAACATAACAAGAGTACAAAACTGGCAAGCATGTACTGACCTTCGCAAGTGTATCCGTCGCCAACGTAACCTTCCGAGCATTCGCAGACGTAGCTTCCCTCGGTATTGACGCAAGTAGATGCCTGGCCGCAGGTCACAGTGCCTTGTGCGCATTCGTCTACATCTTGACACACAGACTATAAGTTGTAGGCAGCATCGCATGCATAAATAAGCGATCAGCAAACAAATTCGTTGAAATTACGAAAATGGCCTGAGTGGATACGTTCAAAATTCGAAATACAAAAAATTTGGAAAACGACCTTTCCAACGAATGCGCGTTAAATGTTGAAAAGGATCCTTCGCAAGGAAAATTGTAAATTTTCAGCAAAGGAAATTGTAAGAAACTACGATTGAACTAATTGAATAAAGCTTTTGTCGAGAGTGGCCGTGATGCCTCAAACGCATGTTTTCTCACAAAGAGTACAGTGAGTTCGTCAACCGTTTTTGGTACATTTTGCAAACAACAATTGTTAGGCGTTCACTACCTTGTGTTTCACAAAATATCCTTTTACGCATTACACAGTCACATAACACAATACTTTAAACATTGTTGTTCGGGCAATATCTCGGCCAGGAATCGTTGATTGGCAAAATCTCACCATCCATGCGTATATTTCCTCTGTCAGGACAACAAAATTGCACTTCGTAGTCTTCGCATTCTCCCGTAGCCTGCTTGCTGTTGCTGCAGATCAATCCGTATGAGGGATGGACAGAAACGACATCCTTAGTGAGGGAATAAGCCTTCTTTCTTGCTATGGCACGGGCCCTGACGGCGGGGGGAGATTGGCAGAGTTTTCCTGCAAGTTCGTCGCATAATATGCTAGCCTTATGAGATTTTGAAAGGTTTGAACACTATAGCAAAACAATGAATGCCACAAGACCAAACATAAAATCAAAGATCGTTTCAAATAATATGTCGTGGTCATCATTAGTGAAAGACATTTAAATTTTGATGCGTGTTATTCAAGGAAAATTGTTTGCCACTGAACGCTTAAAGGAAGCAGTAAATACAGAAAATTATTTTGCTTGCAATCTACCCATCACCCATATTTTACCTTAAGTTTATTTTACCGCAGTTAAACATTAACTAACACATTTTTTTTCATATATTTTCTGCAAGTGTGGTATTGGAATATTCACAACGGATGATTATGAAATAGTTAGATACCTAAACTGCAGTACAGCTCATAGCGAAACAAAAATGACCTCAATTTCAAATGCACATTTCACCTGGATTCAGTTGCTTCAACCTGCTCAACATCTCCACGTCTCCAGCCTGCGCAACGTCAGCTGGTGTATTCAACCACTCAGACCACACGAAACCAGCGGGACACACTCCAGAAATTCCTGCATAGAAACAAATCTTTCGTGTTCCTTTTTAATTCATATCGAAAATGTACAACAATACCAACGTACAGGACGACTTTTCGAAAATGCAGACTTTCAGTTTAAAGTAATAAAAAAACATGTTTTGGCGAAATAAGCCAAGCAGTCCACAGTGATGGCGAAATTCACAGGTTTGCAAATGCTATCATGTCCGGCTTTTTGCAACTATTGGCATTCAAAACAATCTGATTCGAAATATCGATTATTTTCAAAAATAAATAAATCCTAAATTTGGTTTCACTCGAATTTATGGTCCAAGTGTATTTCAAACCATAAAAGCTAAAACGTTGTACCGACTTTCAGTTTTCTCGATTCGAGTCATTAAAACGTGTGGCCGCATCTCACGATAGACTTCCCTGATCGCACAATTGTTTCGAAGCCACATTGCAGTCCCATTACAAAAGGTAGACAAAATACAGGTTAAGGATAAAATTTTGACTGCATTTAAGAAAAGTTTTGAACTTTTTAAAAATGTGTTTTGTCTGGTGTGCAGATGAGTCTCCCGTCCGTTGCCAAAATTATGTTTCTGTCGAGTTATAGGATTGCACTGTTACAAACTAAACCTTGCCCCTTTGTTGAAGACCTTCCCAACCCAATCAGTGATGGCTTTAATGCCTGCAGTGAAAATCAAACTGAAAATAGTGGGGATTTGCATTTCTTCTAACAAGTACAAAAATACATACCGCAGCAGTGGTTAAGCAAATCCTATTGCGATCATTGCTGTCAGACACAACAAAAAATGAACTTGGCTTTTTCTGAACCAAAAAGTGGAAAGTCAATAAAGCCTAACATCCCAAACACGGCGGCTACATTGTTAAATCCTTCAATTATAAAAGTGTGGTCCCCTTACATATTATTCAACGGGCATTGAATCACTCTTCAGCATGCAGACGTACTCGAAGCGCAACACACGAGCTATCTTTCCTCTCAAGCTGTTCAAGAGCAAGAGTAGCACAAGTACAGCAACAGTCATTTTCAACTCGGCGCACCTGAACAGCAGAAGCGGACTTGGTAATCTTCGCAGGCGGGGCCTTCGGGGGGTTGTTCGCCAGCAGCGCAGACAATCCCTCCGATGTTGCTTATCCTCACAACGTTTCCCGTGCTGTTGTACGACCGTCCGTCTCTGGTTCTGGCTTGAACGCCACTTGGTATTTTGCAGAGATCAGCTGCAGAGTACACCAGAGTTTCCATTACTGCTGGTTAAAGCACGGCCTATGCCCCATGGCAGTGGTTCCCAAACTTGTTCGAGCTGTTACCCAAATCAAGGTAGCGATTATGTCTTAATTACCCTCAGTATTTCGCAGTGATCGCTCATAATATAGAATAACATTGTGGTTTTGGTTCCACATTACCCCAAGAAGAATCGCATATTACCCCCGAGGGGTAATTTACCCCCAGTTGGGGAACCACTGCCCTATGGCATGATATGGTGACCGATTGAATGGTGACAGATTGATCTTCAACCATTTAAGATTCCTTTCGAATCGTCCTATTTTGTACGTGAAATCGTCACATAGTTACGAAAAAATACAATACAATTGTAGTAAATTTCCTCCGTAATATTCTGCAACGATTGAGCAATTGCACCAGTTACGTCACAGACACTCAGTCAGGTTGCAAACAATCTCTCATTTCTTCTCGTCTTCTACAAATCAGTCGAGTAGTTTCAGCAGCGCGTAACTTCTCGCGAAAAACTTTAGCATTTTTGTCGAACTTTAGCTGCGGCAAACGCATCTGAGTTTCAAAAAAAGCAATTCATCAAGTTTAGCTACGATGTGCAATTAGAACGGTGCCTTTTAGCCTTTCTGAAATTACCTGGGTACATTCGCAGGAGTAAAGGAAGTGATTCGTCATCACGGAAACCATCGGGATCATCACGATCAAACCATCTCGTCCACGAAGAATCAGAGTGGCACGATTCAACAACTGGTTCCTCTGCAACCGAAAAAAGAAGCATATAAAAAACTATTGAAAATTCAAACAGATTAAGGACAGCTTGAATCTTATGCGCCTTAAATTTCGCCAACCGTCCAATTACTTTCACTTTTACAACTCAGCTGCTTTATGGGGAGAACCGACCTGTTTAAGACAAAAGATTAGTTTGATTTTGTGTTCATAGTTACTCAAAACTAAATCGTGATTCGAAACTCTTGACTCGAGATAAGTTTCATATAAATTAACTCAACAGTCACCCGAAACTAACTTTTGACTCGCAATCAACTTTTTGTTTGGCACTCAAAGCTAACTCAACGGTTACTCGAAATTAACTTTTTCGACATAAACGTTTTCACATACACAAGCAAATCCAGTTGTAATACATGCTGGAAGAAAGAGCTAGTCATGAATCGCAAGCGCTTCCAGGGCGCGCGCTGTTTGAGGTATACAGCAACTATGAAGAACTACAGACGCATATAACCGTGTAACCTGCTCTGTGTATGCCTACTAACGGTATGCACATCTTCCAACAAGCAAGGTTTTAATTGGATACCTTCCTAATGCTTTAGGAGCGCCCCAATGCTTCAGCGGCACGCGCAACGCTGGGAAAGAGCAGAAAAGGTAGTTGAATGAAGATCTTACAAACTCCCGTCAGTTGAAGCTACACCAGAGCTCCACTTAATGCGTAACAGCGACTTTTTGCAGTCCTTTCATCTTTGCCCGTGAAATAGTGCTTGCGCCATTACTAATTTCCTTTTGCCTATTTGAGTTTTATCAGCCATAATCTTTACATAAAAATAAATTAATAAAAATAGTCAACGTTTCACATTCTAGGCCAGTGATTTTCAACCTGGGGGTCGTTTGCCTTTGTTCTAGGGGTCGCGATAGCTTCTTATAAAATAATCATAATTTGTTCTACAGATATATATATCCTATATGGAACCACTTTTGATGTGCTGCGTTTGTAAATTAGACATCTGAGCGCGGTAGCTAACGTGCGGGTTATTCTAATTTTTTAATGAGTTGTACTGTGGAGTGATTTGTATACGGCACGGGTCTCTCTCACTGATGCTGGCATGTGCATGAATTTGATAAAGGAGTCTTTGTTCAACATAGCCATATCGTAAGGTGCGTTTTAGTCATTGTGATTTTCTATTTGTGCAAACACAACTGCATTACATAATGCCTGACTGGAAATTTTCGGAAGGGGATCGCTGCATGAAAAAGGATGAAACCCACTTTTCTAGGTGATCAATGAGGCAGTCACCTTTTCAACGATTCCATGCCATGTGCCGCACCCCAGCACGTCTGTACGTTACCTAAACTCTCTCCAGACAAAATTTGAGCTATATCGGTTCTCGCGCTGAAGCGACCTGAAACTGGACTCATCTTAGACACACCTCTCCTAAACGTTCACAGTCCGAAACCAGGAGGGCCTTCCTGCATTGTTGGCAATCGTCGCGAAACATCATGTTTTGCGACGACCGTCGACATACATTAATCCACAGCCGGAACTTTATCACCAGGAACGACACATACCAGTGCAGCTTGTTCCATTCCCGATGTAGCCTGGTTTGCACTTGCATCTATAAAAACCCTCTCCGTTGATGCAGTCTGCGTTCGTGTCGCACATGTTGTTGCCTTCGCTGCACTCGTCTACGTCTGAAACGCGAGCATTTAGATTTAAACTACGGTACCAAACGACCAAGTGGCCGAAAAGCGACGATTTTCACTGTTTTTCAGCGCCGCACGTCATCGATTGAACTCGACTGGTTCGAACTGAAATTCGAGGCAGAATCTCCTTGCGGTGTCAGCGAACCAACAGACGTTTTTCGTGCACTCATGTGACGTTGAAAGCGTTTTTTTTCAGTTTTAAAGATTAAGCTTGCACACGGTTCATTTCATCCTTGACCACAGTCAGGTTGTAAACAAATGTAAACAGAACACTTTTAGTCTTTGTTAAAGGGCGTATTATTGCGTACTAGCAAATGCAGTTTCCGATCATCTTGGTGCGCATCATTTACATTCCATCCAGAACAAAATGAATCACCAGACGAGGCGTAAAAATCATCTTAGCATACGTCTGTACCGGTACAATGCGTTCCGTTGCCAGTGAAGCCCAAGAAGCAAGAACAGAAGAAACTTCCAACAGTGTTTGTGCATTTACCGGTCTCACCGCAAGCGAATGCATCCAGGGAACATTCGTTAACGTCTGCAAAAGAAGGCAGTTTCCGAAACCAAAACATACACAAGCAGGAGGAAGAAGAGTTTTCCCTGTGACGTCACCTCTTTTTTCTATCGAAATCTCTCACTCAAAACTTTTCAGCAATTGCCCCAGATACGACAAACCCAGGGGTAAATGAGCTCAGAACGTCACTGTCTACGAAGACTGTTGCTGAGAGTTGATTGGTTTATATAAAAACCTTATCAGAAAACGGTTAAAACTGTCAAAGATTGAAACTGCGGATACAGACGTTTTCTCAAGTACGAGTACGAATTACAAGCAACTTCAAAAACTACCAGGTTGGAGCTGCTTGTAACAGCATAGCGCTGTTGCAATTTTTACCGGAGTGGTGCACATGCTGAGTTGAACTGTAACATCACGGAGTATAAACGTCCACAGCGTTTCACCACATTAAAGAAAAGAATCAGTCGTCCTGCAACTTCTATCGCACACCGATCGTTGAATCATTTCTTGCAATCGCTCATTTCGTGCTACGCGCGTTGCTATACGAGACAATCGCGATCCTTCGCGAAATTAAAATAAGTCATAACGCCGCCATCAAGTCTACATCATCAAGTCTTCACCACGTCACACATCTACCGCAAATGGCGAACCCGTTTGACCAACGGGCGGAAACAACAGAGCAAACCACTGAAGCATAAAGAGTTGAACGTAAACGTCACCTCCGCACATCGATCCATCTCCGTAATAACCCCGAAAACATTTGCACTCGTAACTTCCGATCGTGTTGTTGCAAAGAGCATTTTCGTCGCACGGATCGCTGTCGTAACATTCGTCTAAATCTGAAAGCAGTGGGGATGATTTGTAGACTTTTCTAAATAGGCCATTAAACGCTCTAGATTTGCTGTAAGCTTTCTGCCTCCATCCTTTCACGATAATTCAAACTTGCAAATTTCAAGTAACTAGTCTCCAGAATGATGAAGTATTTGAATCCATCATTGCATTTTTAATAGGACATCGATTTAACGTAACACTACGTCAGTCTTATAACCTTATTTAAATAGAGATAGAACTGCACATGCGTACTGTTACGTGAAATCGATCTCCTATTAAAAAAAATTGCTGATTAATTTAAACCCCTCACCTTTGTAGAGACTGTTTACTCGAAATAGATCACGTTATAAAATGGTCCGTGGTTCATTGCAGAGCCGACACAAGAAAAAAGACACATCGACTGTACACGTCGAAATTCAAATCGTGTGCAACTTTTCAAAAAGGTTAAAATTATTTTTGGCTTGAGTTAAAAGATCAAATTTACGACCGGAGCGCATATAGTATGACAAATAAACAGTTAGATAAAGTGTTCGAGAGTCGTACCTTCACAGCGTTTTCCATCTCCTTGATACCCAGCTTTGCAGACGCATTCTACACCTTGATGACTCAAGGAGCAGTCTGCATTCTGAGAACACTGCTCTACACAGGGATCGAGTTGATTGTCTAAACACGATACAAAATGTGTTAATTTGCGAAGCAAAATGGCTGGTGGGAACTTCAGCTAAATACAGCCCGACACTGACAGTGTGCAGACAAGTTTTTCGAGTTGGCAAAGGAGCACCTTTCACGCTTCCAAATCCTTAGCAAACGTTTTTTCTTCGGTGTTTTTTTCTGATCCATGTTAAAACATTAACATCAATGCCAAGCTTGTTGCAACGTAACCGTGCATGAAACACGAATTTAAAACCTTAACGTCAAAACCGTTGCTTTCAAAGTTACTGCAAACCACGCCTACGAACATTTCACTTCACTGACGAAAGCTGGAAAACGTATTTTGGAAGAAAAGCCGCTTCATGTAAATACAGCTCAGTGATTTTCAATGGATTCAAAACACATGTTGATAAAGTACGAAAGATGAAAGAAGTTGCGCTGACGTCAACCCCCCCCCAAACCTGAAGCCATGCTGCGATGATAGGTCACGTGTCTTCTTTTGCAAACTACCGTGAGGTGACTGCAGATCTATAGGTTAAACTTTTAATAGTGAGTTTTCAACATTCTTGCAGGCGAAGCAGATGCGCTCTAAAACATCTTGACCAAGACTAGGCCCAACCAACGCAAAAAAACCTCCAGTGATATCGGCAGACAATCGTTTTGTGATTTCAGTGTAACGTGAAAGAAAAGAAAATATCTGCGTGGTCTTGCGTTTCAACAAGAAAACTTTATTCAATAAACTTCTGTTAAGTTTTCTGAGAAGTCACTTCACTCAGAAGAGTCCAAGATAACTTTTCTCGAAACAACGGAAAATACGCACAACAGAAGAAACGACAGAAGCGCAGCGCCAGAAAAATACAAGGGAGCCTTTTCCTCGCTACTTCGTGTTTTCCTCGCTACTTTTCCTCGCTACTTCGTGTTTTCTCAGGGGAGCGGCTTACCATCAGGGTTTCATGCTGAAAAAAATGCCGAGGGAGATGTTGTTCTCCTGCATGAAAAAACACCTCGCCATTTTTGTGCCATTACCAGAGCTTTCAAACGTTTCTTACCGTAACTGCAAACGTAGTAGCCAGCTTTTGTTCTGTTGCACGAGAGGCACGTGGCGGTGGCATTGACGCATTCAAACCTATCCATCCCTTGGCAGGTGCACACGGTGGAACAACCCTCGTTCCAACGTTTGTCACCTGCGTAAAAAAAGTCAGTTAAAAATGTAAATAGTTTTCAAAACATTTCACAGTTATTGTGAACCCTTGAGTCCACTAGCTAAGCATTATTGCGATCGGAAATCCCGAGCGGCATGTGTGCAAAGCTTCGCACTGTGGAAGCAAGCAACAATAGAGATCATGCTCGCAATCTCTCTTCGCGTACGCTGGTCATCATGTTCAATCGTTCACACGTTAATATCAGCAGAGCCACCACGCCGCAATCTCTCTTACTATTGCTTGCTCGCGCTACACATATAATGGTGTTATGCTTTACGCACATCCCGTTCGTGGTGAATCACACAATCAACGCAACGCCACCGGAGAGGTTGCAACAGCATGATATTAACAGGAAAACATTTTAGTCATGGCAACAGGTTCAATACCACGAAGATCGAATGCATCAAAATTTTGTTATTGTATTTCATTTTTAATAATTCACAATTCGTGGTTCCGTCACACGTGTTTAAAAACGAACGCATATTTAAAGAAATTGAAGCAAAAAAAAGTTTTGAAATAGACTAAACATGCAAATTGTTGCTTCCATGCTTCTAAATATTTCGAAATCATTCAAAAATTTTAGGAATCTCAGCCCAATTAAATACCCGTGGCAAACTTGAGAAAACGTTCAGCCTGAAACTTAAAGCTCTTAATCGTCTTGTTCATGTTTAGACTAAATCAGGGGCGCAGCCAGGATTTTTCTAAGGGGGGGGCTTAAGTTATGGAAGCAAAAGCCTTGAAAAAGAAAAATTGCTTGTGATTAGAATAGTCAAGGAAAGCACGTAATTTGTAGATAAACAATTGACTGTACTCACCACGAAAACTGGGGGT
>Ga0210059_1012491_pt1 | contig 12820 bp, 9 predicted proteins | sample Ectturendosymbi2_FD_188042 | JGI IMG/M metagenome (GOLD analysis project Ga0210059, IMG submission 188042) | Ecteinascidia turbinata endosymbiont from Florida, USA - Sample 2 (SPAdes) (version 2) | ecosystem: Host-associated > Tunicates > Ascidians > Unclassified | place: Key West, Florida...
TTTTATGTTTTGATAAAACCTTATACTTTTCATCTCAACTTAGGCTATTTGTTTCAAAGTATGTGTGTCGCAGCCAAATTCAGAATGTATTAGTGTGCCGTAACATAAAAAAGTTTGAAAAGCGCTGGCGTAGAAGCACGTTTAATTGGCAACCCTGGTAATGATGCTTCACCACAACAACTTCCTTCTGTTCATCATAATCCCTCCTGTGACGGATGTGCGCGTTATGCTGAAGAGAGTAGAATGCGAAAAGAGTTTGGTCGAAAAACGCCGCCAAGGAAAGACAAAGAATCATCTATTTGATAAGGTAAATAAATATAAGCTGCTCTTGATTGTAAGCCCCCCTTGATCATACGCCGCATGGAATGATGAAAAAAAACTTTATAAGCCGCGGTTTCCAAGCGAATAAATACCGCATTCGGCTTTGCGCACATTGATTAACGCTTTTCGATTTCCCCCAACTTGTAATAACAGGAGAGAGGTCCTCACAAATCGATTAGCTTGGCCCTAGAAAGCTTTAACAGTGTAGAAGTGTTTGTATTCACTGGATTACATGGAATTTAGCTACAGTTTCTCAAAACGGTGACCGCAGGTCTTCTAAGTACGTTACTTGCTTATAAGCTCAGCATTCATGAAGAGCATTTAATACAGAGGTAGCAACAAATCTCCGCGAAGATGACGCAGTCGAATTACTCAGCAATTTAACGGGAAATCAACATTAGGTAATTTACGCGTCTTCAGTCCTGAAAATTATAAGCGTAAGCTTGCAAGTGAAATGATGAAATACTGAGGCCAAATTTGCAAAACGCAAACACAAGTTTTGACTACAAAGCAGGTCTCACTAAATGCAGAACTAGGATGAAGACGCAAGTGAATTGCATATCGGTGGTATTCACATTCCGTGAATTGCATCCTGAAAGCAGATGATTTTCAGCAAACCACAAATTCTTCAGAATTTCTTACACTGCGGAGCAAGGGCACGGACTGGAACAGCGACAGGTCTATTTGTTCTGATCAGGGTCGGATCCAGCCAGTGAGGTTATGGGGGGGGGCGATTTGAGTAATATTTGGTAGTCAAGTCTCATAACGGCTTTGCTTCTGTAAGAGGGATGAAATATACATCACGACACTGCTGTGACAAAAAAATGGACGGCAAAAAGGCCTTATATCGCGAATGCTGTTTTCCGAATTGTACAAAATCATGGTGAATGAAGTTGCTTTCTTAGGTTTTAGGGGGGCAATCGCCCCAATCGCTCCCACTAGATCCGCCCCTGGTTCTGATCGGAATAGCTCTGCCAATTTGTTCGCCACGTGGCACTCAGGCGGACGCCACAAGGCACTAAGGCGGTCCTGGCTCCCTTTGGCCTGGATGTAGCTGGTAGAATTTGTCGTTAGGTCCATATTTGGGGCAATTCTGGTCTCACGGAGTAACCGTTATATCTGAAATTTCTAATCGCAGAAGTAGAAGGGAGACGTAGAAGGCTTTGCGGATTTCACAGAGCAACGTCACGGCCTGAAAGTCGTGCGAAAATTCACATCTCCACCTCTAGCACCGGTGGTGACGTTATTTTGATCATTACCCAAGCTTCACACAAGCTTCCCCAAGACAATCTAACCATCACAACCGATCCGCCAGCAAGCTATTTAGATATCCGAATGGGTATTTTGCTTGATTGGTAGCAGCCTGCAACGCGAGCCAGCGAATCTGCCTTTCTACTCTTTTAATGAGTTCGCTCGCTGGCAGGTTCGCCGGTCCCTGTTCGAAACAACTTGTCATAAAAACCCGGTTTGAGCTGTAAACGTCACACAGATGCTTTGTAGTGACGTTCAGCAGATCGGGAAGCATGAACTGAAGATCTGATAGTCACGGAATGCTTTCGATATCTCTCAGCTTTTTCAAGCTTTTTATGCAGCTTTTTATTACTGTATTACAAATGTATTACGAAATGAAGCACACCAACAGTGCCAGTACGCTAAATACTAAGGGGAATTTCTTTGGGTTTTTGCAATATGTGAAAAATAGAACACAAAAAAGTTTTGTAAAAACCTGGAATGGTCTGGTGGTTGACGCTCTCTTTTACGAATAAGTAAACAATTTTTCAACCACTTGCAGGAAAACAAAGTCAAGAAAATCTAAGCAAAATAATGAAAGAACTACAATGCCTCATGCGGTACAGCGTTCCACTGTATATATTTTCAAAGAACGCTTTCAATACCCCATTTATGTTAACGTACACTCATAGACACAAGCTGGACGTGTCTCGCGCCGGGAATTTCTGGCGAACACGAGCACTTCTGCGCAGGCGCGTAGCCAGGGGGCAATGGGGGCAATTACCCCCCCCCCAATTCCGAAAGTTGCGCCAAAAATTTTCAGGTCAATCAAGCTTTTGATGTGTTAGCCAAAGAAATATTTCAAGGTAAATCACCGAAAATGCTTGCGATTACATAATTTAGTCGAACCTGATCAAAGCACTGTGGTTCACCAGTTGTCCATGATTGATCAAACGTTGTGTACCAGGGGGGAATCAATAGTAGAATTTTCCAGGTGAAGCCAAGGAATTTCGCAGGGTGGGCAAAAATTTTGAAATTTCATTTTTCCACTCGAAACTAAGTAAATAATCTTTTTTGCTAAAGATATAATAGGAAAATGTCAAATTTCAAAGTGTAGGGAGGGGCCAAGGCCCGCTTCTACCCTCCCCTTTCGACGCCCATAGTTGTGTATAGTGTAAATGTTGGAGAATTCATGTCATGGCTGACATTTTCCTGAGGTTTAAGCTCCGTGTGGAAGTTAGTGATAATGAAGTACGACATTGTATCTAACCGCTTGTAATCAGTAACCAAAGTAAAAGGAGTAACACTTTCCCCAGCTGTTTCTGATGCACCAGCTTGCTGAATATCACCTAATAGTGATGTAAACTTATAATTTCAATCCCGTCGCAAAAATTTCTCTTCTCTCTGATAACTCTGGCGTGTTACAAATGCTGTGGATCTTACCTTTGTCTCCAGCATAAGCCGTAGCCTTAAATGTAAATCGTATATTTTTTTACTGTTTTAAAACTAAACAGCGGTGATACGTTTTATATACCTTGAAGCTCAAACTTCGGTTGAGAAGATATCCAGCTTCAAAGTCTTTTTATTGCGCAAATAAGCCATAGCCCACACCAGGGGACTCAAACTCAAATTGCTGCGAGGGCGAAACGAGGACTTTAAAAAAAGCAGGGCCGCATTATGACTACCCTAGGGCCACATTTGACGCTGACACAACAAAGGCAGTACCTGAGCCTTACTAGAAACAGCTTTTCCATCTTTTTACTGCGAATGAGATTGTGAGTTATAAGGAATTTATCTCTAGCCCTTTCTACGTTCGTTTCAAATGAACTCGCTGGACTAGCACTTTTAAACACCAATGAATAAACTAAATAACCTAAATGTTACGGTAATTATTTCAAAATTCCCGAAAAGCATCGCGGGCCGCACAAAATGCCCTCGCGGGCTGCGTGTTTGAGACCTCTGCTGTAGATACTGTTTAGCAACAACAACATTCTTTCGAGATATTTATTTATTACGATTAAAGCTGCATTGTGACGGTTTAATTACAATCATGTTGAGCGTTACCGTTTTCGTCAATGATTTCATATTAACTTTCCGGCGAGAAAAAAGCTTGGGTCAAATAATCACAATCCGACCTGTGCATAGTCTAAAAGTGTTACAACTTCCATCTAACGTTAATTGCCACCCTACCCTACTGTAAACGTGAAACCATTCCCCTCCAACGGGCAGTTTCAGCAACAAAATCTAACGTGAGTAGGAAGATGGTTTTCATTTTCGAAGTGCTGAGGAGATTGACATTGTCATTATTTACAGATAGATTGCAATTTGTTTCATCGATAAAGCGCATGTAACTAAAGTGAAAAAAATGGCTTTTTTCCCAGTCAACTGGATTTTGTTATTTAAACACTCAAGGATTTAAAAAAATTCAACCGCTTATGCGCAAGAATGGCTAGAATCGGCAGTTCCCAAACTTTTTTGAGCGCTCCCCAAATCTGAGTTTGGTGAACACGCCTGCAACAACAACCCACGCCTCAAACAACTAATGAAAAAAAGATTGTATCGGTGATTTTTGGCAGTAGCCTAAGTTACTAAGTTCGTTTTTGATGTCAGCATTCCACTCTTTTCTCAAGTACCCACACGCTGCAAAGACAAAGAGTGGTAACGTTGAAAATACACAACTCCGGTTTGGAACGCCCCGGCACGACCCATTTTTTGACCCTTCGTCACCCTTGTTTGGGTTTCGACCGATACTGGGCTAGATTAACTAACCCACTGTTGTGTTAAGTTGTGGAAACCTGCTGAGCCGTTGTGAGAATAGATTGTGGCTTCCTTTTCACAAACACAACTATTTTCACACTTTGTGTAGACTGCGTGGGTCAAACATATGCAAGTTTGTTTAGAAGACATTTGTAACTTTTGCAATGCATTTCATAGTGTTTAATGACATGAAATTCAAACATTTTTCAAACGTGTTAAGGTATTCTAGCCTTTACGTTATCAGCTTCATACGTCAACCAGTCGCTCAAGAACTGGATAAGATCCACGTCTTATATGCGCGCAAGTTTTGTAGACCAACTTCGGGAGTCAGTGTCCAAAGCAAAGTCGTTACTCGGCTTGAACGTTGGTGTACATCAGAAGCGTGTAAATATAAAAACGCAATCATAATGGCGGCCACAATGACAACTGCAATATTAGCTGCAAAAGGCATCTTACATAAAACAACGAGATCTTCACAAGCGCTGTTGCATGAAAGTTTTACGAGCAAATGGTGGCTTTCATTCAAAATAGAAACTTGGAACTTTATTAAATACAAACTTTTAATTCAACGAAAATGGGCCATGTATTTGCGGGCTTCAATCTGAACATATTATTTTTTCAAAAAGCGCTAGAAAAATACACCTTTCACGGATGATGCTTCGAAAGCAAGGGACATTAAATTTTTATAATCAAATGTTGAGACTTGGCTGTTGTTTGCCCCCTCCTATCAAAATTCCTGGCTACGTGCCTGCTTCTGCGCCGATTAAAAAAGTAACACACGTTATGGCGCCGATTAAAAAAGTAACGTTATTGCAGTTAGCTTGCTAGGCTTGGTGGAGTTTTCCAAATTCAAGCAAGCGGTTCTTGCATTATTTTGTTGGTAAAATAAATTCAAAAGGCACTTTTTGTTTATTCGACATTGCGAATATAAGGTTGGGAAAACGTAACAACATAGAACAAAGCAACATTGAAAGCAGTTTGCGTGATATTACATTACCATCACACTGGCATACAAGACAACATGTTCGCCTCACGTAAACGCGAGTGTCAGAAATGCCATCGAGAAGCCCACGATTGCATCTTGCAGCACTGACTGACCCCGAGATTATTTACAACCAAATCTTTATCAAATGGCCAATTCTGCTACGGTACTTCTCTCTTACAAAATAAATTTAAACATGCCAAACATGGCCTTCTTGAATAAATCAAGAGCTGGGAGATTACCACTGGAACTGAAATGTCATGCAAACTTTCCTTTATATTTGTGTGACGGCCATTAAACAAAGTTGTTGAGACGATTTGAAAATCAATTGTGACGAAATAAAGAGTTTTTAGTGACGTTCGTCAGCTACAAATGTTGTTGTGAACAAGCGTGCACCGCCATGCTCCTTTAAATCCATCTTAGTTGCATTTTTTCGAGATTAGCATCAGACAGCTTGGTTACAATCACCAGTGTGGTAAATGGCTTGAGGCCAGCGCTGTCGTGCTCGCCACACTGCATGCCTTCAGCGATAGCTTGCTACTGCCGTGCTGGCAGCGCACCTGTGAATGACAGATATTAGTTGCTAAATAAGTACAACGTTGCTTGGCCACGATTTTCTCGGCACCGGTTGAATGCCTTCCGCTGCTGGAACGCCAAGGCTAGCACTGCTGTTTGCGCTGCTGGCGCTGGCATACAACGCCTGAAGTTTATGACTGCGCTGCCGTTTCTGTGAGACAAAGCCAACTTTCCCTAAGCATCATTTTGGCCTTCAGTTAAACTGAAACATGAGTGTGTTTTCGGCGATTTTTGATAAACAAGGACAGTTACAGCTGTTTCCGATCGAGTTAATTGTCAAATACAGTTGGCAACTATCTGATGCATGTCTTTAGTTTATGATTTGCAACGAAAACCTTTGCTCAAATCTACGAAACGGTGACATGACATCCAGAAAGGCCGCGTGCGCCATTGCTTAACAAAACACAGTCTGCTCGAACGTGCGCGCTGAACAGCCCGCTGGAAAAGGTCAGTGCACTTGATGTGGTGCAATTTTTCCAGCAATCAATAGATGTTATGGAGGCAATTAGGGCTCATGCCTGCGCGGCGACGCAATCGACGACACCAACGCGCTGGCAGCGTTAATCGATCGCCGACCAGCACACCGCACAGCACACCGCTGAAGTCTTCATGAGAACTCGACTTCGTAGCGAACGCCTCTGGTGCCAGATGTTCCTTTGAGCGATGCTTACATCACGGTTCGCATAAAAACACCGCCGTTGCGCGATTTGTTTCGTCACAAAAGCGCGTCGCAATCGCAGGCGTGCTGGTTAAACGTTTTCGGAAAGGCTGCCTCGCGAAGCGAAAATGATAATAATTTGTAATCCGCGAGACTGGCGCGATCGCGTCGCTCGTCGGTTCGTGTTGCGGAAAATACAGACAAAGAACTCGTGAGCAGCGCTGAAAGAAGAGATCTGTGAGAGCGAGATAAATAAAGAAACCAACCAGCGCTCGACGGAGGCAGAGTAGGCGGTAGGGAGGGGATGGTGAGTGGGCTTTTACAGTCAAGCAAGGGCGATCTGTTCGGAACGTGCCGCGCAGCGCGGCTCTTCCAGTGAATGTGACAATTCTTTGCTCGCCGCTGACGATGCAAGCCAGTGTGCAGGCAAGTGGACAGTACTGCTGACTGCAGTCTAGTAGGTGTCTACGCACGTACCAGTTGAGCGTTGATGATCGCATATTTGTAAGCGATTTCCATGTTGCAAGTGCGAAGACGAAACTGCGGAAGTCCACAGCTTTGGAAGGAAATAAAACGTGAAAGGGAATAATTTAAATGAAATCATAATGGACGTTTTCATCGCTGCCGTTCATATTGTTGTTCAAAATCTGTTTTACTCATCTTAATTGCAAGGATTGGATTCGGTTTCTGTGAAAGACGCAGTGTGTTGAGCAGATATGCGCAAGTTGTTTAGCAACCTCCATGTTGACAAGAAACCGGAAGTTGTGGGGACTGATATGTTCCTGTGATTAACTGTTTAGACAACCTGAGTTTGTTCTGGAGTGTTGCTATTCAGGCAGAATATGATTGCAAACAGTTCATTTCTATCGAGATCGAGCGCTTTTTGGCGAAGTCGTCGCGTGTGACCAGCAGTTTTCCGGCAAGATGACAACGGGAGTTTCGGCCTAGTTACTTTCGTCAATACAACAGGAATGTTGCGACATCTCTGCAAAGACTAGCGTTAGTTAGACAGTCCGTTTGTTTCAGAAACTTGTACGTCGAAACATTGCCCCATGCGTTGAAATTCAGGCGTTTTATTTATTTTTTAATCAAAAACGGTTCCCAAACTCGGTACGGCAATGGTGACAAACTATTCTTCCGTTTCCATCGAGTTAATGTCGTCATTTTTATTTCATATACTGAGGTAACACGCTTGTCGCTTACTGACTTTCGGACTGTAGTTGCGTTATTCAACTGCATAATGAGAGGTTACGAAGGTCTACAGTTCTATGACAGCTTTGACTCAAGCAAAAAGTGCTAACGTTGAAAGAAATACTGTGTATTGACAATCATCCCGCCTACTCCACTAGCTATTCCGATGAAAAGAAACTGCAGCCAATTACGTCTATTTGGCAAATATAAACAAAACTGAAACAGCTATTTTTGCGTTCCTCACGGATATTTTCACTGGTCATGTATTTCGACCTGGAAGTGGTGTTAACCTGTCGAGAATGCGGAATGTTAATTCTACAACTATGTTTTCAACTCGTCTCGCTGACTTACTCGACTGTACACTTTAACGCTCTTCCGACCAGTTAATACTGTAAGCAAGGCATTGTTAACTTGCCTCAACCGAGGATGAGTCACTTCAAGTGGAGCTGGTGCCACAACAAGGATTGTAGACTTAGTGAATGCAGATGTGCTGTGCTGTAGGTCCCGTGACGTGATCAGCTGACTGTGAACTGATATGTTTTGGTTAACATTATAGGTTGCTGAGTTTGATTCTGTATTTCGTCCAAGTACAGAAAATGCAGCTAATTCGACGTGCTGTTTTTAATAAAATCTTTGAAGGTCTGGGTTCATTTGGAGAGAATCACTTTTCATTCGTCTTACCCGAGGCTGAACGCAGCGTTGCTGCAGGAACTTCTATACATCGAGGTCTCTTTTCGTAACGAACTTACGTAGCAATCGCTCTCCGACAATGTCTTTTGTGTCGTAAGTACGCGGTCAGATCTATTGTTATCGACGACATCATCAATTAGGTGCCAATCAAGCTTTGCAGTTAAGAAGTTCGGAGGTAAGTCTTCGGGTTATAGACCGCAGTGCGTTGGGAACAACTTGCCGCTTTTTGTCCTGCATAGGTCGGCAACGCTGTGCTCAAGTCCCCGGTCAAGTGTGCATTCCAGCAAAGTAGTGTGCGCTTTGCTCTCCACCGCTCGTGGCATTATGTTACCGCTTCCCTTTTGCATTCTTTCACCGAATCCGAACAGCGCGGCTGTGTCTCGCATTTCGTCGTGGCCGTTCGTCTTTGTCTACGGCGCCACACGAAAGCACCACCTACAGAGCTCGGAGCACTTTTGCATTTTTCTGCGCAAGTCGTGTAATTATTGATGTGAAGAAGTTCTTCGGACGCGCCAAATTCAACTCACAAAATCGCGGGTTTCTGATCCCTGCCTCAGGTACACAGTCGTTTGATTCCGCCCAGTGATAACTTCGTCCTAGGCGCAGACGTCATAGCTGTAGGTTAAACGTTAATTGGGAGGCTTGCCCGGAATCATTTCTTCGTCTGCAGCTATGTTTTGCGTGGTTTTGTGTGGAAGTTTGAATTAATTTTGATATAAGATTGAGCAAACAAACACGGAATGCTTGGCATCTGCAGCGATTAATCGGGCCAGGTCTTGTTCAGCATGACGTTTTCATCATTAAGATTTCATGAACAGCAAGTCGCGAGCAGCGCCTACGCTCGCTGAGCTGGTCAGGAAACCAGGTAGCAGCCTCGCGGCGTGCGCTGCTGGTAGAGGCAGCCTTCCATCTCGTTGGCTGATGTGCGCCGTGTCTTTGTCTCGCATCATCCGCGGCGGTCTCGGTGAGTAGATGCTGAGGCAGACTAGATCGCACGGGCTGGCGGGTCGTTGTAATCACGTGGCCGCCGTCATCGCTAGTTCCGACTGATTGCTGCGTGCTGCTGCTGCTCAAGTTATAGCAACGCAGTGTATTATGGCTCGATCGGAGAAGCACTTTTCACTTTTGTTTTCCCAGATAGCTCTGCTTGTTGACCACAGCGTGCTGTTAGCACAACTTGAATTGGGCCATTGATTCGGAACGTGCGAAATGCGTGCTCTGTAAAATGATTGCAGGCATTCACTGCTGGATTGGAGCTGCTATCTTTTAATTCGAAGCGCCTTTCCACTTTAATAGACGGTAGTTTTCGAGCTGTCGCGCATAGCTTTCCTGCATGTGATGATGTTTGAAAAGTTGTTGTCAACAGGACGTCGACTGAGGAGACCCCCCCAAATTCTTAAACATCAGGACAAATGCTCAATTTGGGTGCGTTAATTTGAGGTTCGCAGTACGTCCACAGTTTTCCGCTGTGAGCACAAAGGTAGTTTGCTCATGCGGGTCTGCTAATGAACCTGAAGGTTCATAAGTGATCTGCATTTTTCGTGTTCTAACCTTCTGAAGGCAGTTGCGAAGCCTCCACAGCTGCCATTGGCTTCGTCAGTTACCTAACTATCGGCGCCGTTTGCTGGGACCATAAAACGGGACATCACGGTTTTTTACAATAATTGGCGTGGTGCGTTGTGTGGTTCGAGGTCTTGTTGAGACTTCGTTATAGCAGTCCAGGCCGCTGCTGCCTGCAGTTCAAACAGGCTGCCAACTTGCACAGTCGTTCAAACCACGCCGATCATGCCAAGCGTGCGCTGACCACAGCGTACGAACGTCATCTTGTCCCTGCTGAGGTTTCGGTCATTTGTCGGACTAGCTGGTTAGCAGCGCAAACCATCTGGTCCCGAACTCAGCTCTTCCCATGCAGTGTCTGAATATTAATGGGAAGCTAATCGCGTTTGTACTAGATACACCCATCTCGTAATTAGACCCGATCGTTGGACCGGCCTTCGTCACCATGGTGTATTGTGTTTCGTGTGTGACCTCACCATCGAGTTTTGTCATCCGGCCAGAACAATGGACTGACACTGCGTGAGAGTTTTTCGCGTTCGACTTTTTCTTTTCACAAGCGCAGCTGTTTAGCCAGCACAGGCTCAATGGAGCAGTGCTGGACACTTTTATTTGCGTTGACACAACGCTTCGGGTCTATGCGATTTTTTCTGCGTAGTCTGCGTGCTTAACAGTGTAACGTAAAGATTTATTGGTGTGTTGATTTCCCAGTTGGGCACAAGTCAAGTTTGTCAACATCTACTTACGTATCTCAATTTGCTCAGCTTGCACTTAAAATGAAGTTCCATTTAATCTTGCCCAGATTTTATGTAGTCCAGCAGTCATTGTTTACACTATAGCATGCTTGTCATTGCCCAAAGCACTTGGGTTTCAAATGCGAAGCTTTTGTTGTAGTCCCGTTCACCGCCCGAAAGCCAAGTAAAGATCAAGCTTTCGAACTCGCGATAGTCGTTTGTGACGCCATAGAAGGCGTCGTGTTGCTGTTATGAAAACAAATACGCGTTATTTCTGCTGGAGTGTGGAGACGTTTCTGAAAGTCGGTCGCGAATAATGCGTTGGCAGTCGTCGCGCGGCGATGGGGCTGCGCGTTTATCTGTGCGGAGTTGTTCAGTAGCTGGTCGGTCAGATAAGACACTGGTATCATATCGCGGAACACGCCTTGGCTTGACATTTTAATCCTGGACGTTATCTCGTTTTCGCATTGCAAGCTGATCGTGTATGAAAGCGGCGTTTTGTGTGCTCGATATCGACGAGAATGACTTTGAGAAACAACTTCAGCTTCAACTACTGTTACTAGCCCGGCTATTCAAACACACGGCCTCGACGCCATCAATCCTGTTTGCCTTGTGCGAACCGGCCTTGTTGAAATCCGGCGCTTGTGCGCGTCTATAGATCATTAACTTATGCCAGAACGTCGAGTCTCGGGTCACTTGAAAGCATCACGTGTGTGTTTCGTGGCCATGTGCGTGCCTCCTCCACGTTCCGGCCACTGGCATTGGTGAAGGTGCGCGAGGCAAGTTCTTTGTCGGAAGTGGTGGTGTGACGAAATCTCACACGACTAGAACGCATAAACCATCTCCCGGCATGAAACCCGCTCACATTCGTCGGTATTGTCTGGTGTTAGCTGCTTAGGGACCGTTTTTTATGTCACTAACGTGAATTTATAGATTTTACGCCATCGAAAATTTGACAAGGTACCTTTACCACCTGGCCTGACCCTGGCAACCAACGAACCTACGCTAAATAGGCCCTGCTGTATCACCAGTCAAGCATTTCTGACACGCTTTCGCGCGTCCTTAGCTAGACATGTTGTTTGCGGCTGGATTTTATCGATCAAGCGTCGAAATCAGGCGTACAAAGCGATCTTATCGGGGCTGTCGGGTTGTGGTTCGGTGCGTCTGTGCAACCTGCGCCGATCATCACGTCCTGGCAATTGGCATGGCAGCAATAGATGCGGGCGTGCGTCGGCCATGCACAAAACAACCAACTTAATATAGTTTTGCGTTCCTGCTTGTATTTGCGACGTTATGCTTTGGTTCATTGTTGCTACCGCGGGATGATCCCATGTCAACAACTAGTCATAAATATCACTGTGTCTGTTTTCAGAAATTTTTGTTCGTGGTGCTTCCAGGGGAACAAAGCACTTTCTAGATTTAACTTGTTTTCATTAGCAAAACTAAGATATTGTTGGCGAACGCGATTGGCTGTAACGATGGTTGATGATTTTGCTGTTTGCATCAACTGTCTTGAAAGTTTATGCACTGACTGGCAGCGACAGGCAGTCGAACTTTTTAAGATGCCGTTTCGTCTGAAAAAATACACAGCTTTAAAAATATCCTCCGAACTACGTGAAACAACATGTTCTATAAAATATTAAGGATGTTGCAATGCTTCGCAGGGGCGTAAATTTTACAGCCAGGGCGGAAGTTTATCGTTACGTTAGCGCTGTGGCTTGCGGTGCTGTTGACTCATCGAGCTCGGTTGCTTTCTCCACCGCCGCAGAAGCAGATAGTCGAGGATTTACTTCTCAGGTCGGAAGGTTAAAAATCACGCAGTCCCAATTTCAAAGAATTATATCGCGTGAGAACCACGGAGCGCTTCACGCTCTTTACGGTTGCTCGGCCTTATACAGTCCGACCGAAGTGCCTGGCGGTCGTTCTTCTGCAAATCGATTTTACGATTGCTTGTTTTTGTTGCAGGTTGAGTCTCGTGTTCATAATTTGACAGGAAAGATTTATATAAAGCTGTTGATACGTTTTATGATTCCTCCTTCCGGAGATGTCGTCGTCTGACTTGCCAGCGTCGTCTTCGGTGTACACGTCAGCGACGACGTCGGCGCCGACGGCGAGCGCAAAAAATGG
>Ga0210059_1012492_pt1 | contig 12819 bp, 12 predicted proteins | sample Ectturendosymbi2_FD_188042 | JGI IMG/M metagenome (GOLD analysis project Ga0210059, IMG submission 188042) | Ecteinascidia turbinata endosymbiont from Florida, USA - Sample 2 (SPAdes) (version 2) | ecosystem: Host-associated > Tunicates > Ascidians > Unclassified | place: Key West, Florida...
TTGCGCACGCACATCAACAATGACCTCATAATGGGTAAAAGTGATGAGTTTTTGCGTCGAATGATGTGATTGGCTGAGACAAGGAAAATTTTGTCGTCACCAGTCAACTGGGGCTTATTTTAAGGGTAGGGCTTGCATGAAAATCATCTTCAAAAATCACGATAGGTCTTATTATCGACTAGGTCTTATTAATGGAGAAACACGGTAATAATGGCTAACAAAATTGATAACTTATAAAGAAGAGGATTCTCTGTTGCACCGAAATTTTTCGCAGCACCCGCTGGCAGATCGGTTTGAAATATTGAAACGAGCTCTTTTCAAACTAGTTGAAATCAGGTTTCTTAGAAACGTACCTCATACTCATATAGAGAATAAAAATAGTGACATACTGGCTATACTCTCACGTTTATTGAAACGGTCTGCAACAGCAACGTTATACGGTGACCTTTATGCCGCTTATACGGGTCATAAAAAAAGAAGGGCAATATTGCGCAAGGTTTAATCGCGAGAATGGTTTGTTTTGTTGCTGATTATGAAAAATAGTCCCAAGAAAAATGAAGCAAAATTTTTCAATGAACGAAAAATTGACTACTACAGAAATAATTTAGAAGGTCGGAATGTTATCCTTTTCAATCATTTAAAATATTTTTCATAAAACAACGAAAAGCTTTGATTTAAGTTGAAAAAATAAGAAAAACTGGAAAACTCAATGGGCGGTAATACTTTTTGCAAACCAAGCGTTGTGTACTGCGTACTGACGGTCACTCTTTACACAACCTTTTGCTTTCGAGAGTTTGGATGAAACCAAGCTGTAGCTTGTCAACTGCTGAAAACATTAAAAGTCCTTATAGAAATATAAATTTCAATTCAACAAGGAAACTGTTCCAAGTGTGTCTTGTTACGTCTGTATGGGTGCAATCTCTTCATGTTACCATAAATTCGCTTGCAGCTGAAAAAGACAAAGCAAATTTTTAAGGTCTGAGCTGACGAAAAACAATGATATTTCTTAAGAAATAAATATGTTATTTTCGCACTAGTTACTAATCGTAAGTCTGGCAGCTGAAACCATTGCAGAAAAAGCTTCCAGTAAGGAATCTAGCGAAAAAATTTTCAACAAGCTTCATACCGATACATTGTCAGTATCGAGCCCGCACGTCGACAGCAGTGCATACATTACTCATTGTAATTTATAGCAAAGAATTTGAAAGCTTCTAACATATTTACCAAACTTGCCTTTTTACAAATATTTGAATAGGTTAAAGTTGGGCAGTAAGTTGGCTCGGTGGCCATTTTGAGAAGGCAACGTTTGGCGGAGGGCCGTACCTCTTTAGTGAAACCCAAGCAAGTCTCGGTTAAGCTAGCTTAAGCAGTCAGCACTAACAATTGTTGTGATAAGTTCGAGGAAATTTCAGACATTTCCTGAATGCTTCCGCGGGCCACTTAAAACGCTGCAGTGGGCCACATTTGGCCCGCGGGCCACTTTTTGCCCACTCCTGGATAGGTCTTTCCTTGGGTTAAAGTACAAATATAGTCTACAGAACAGATCAAATCAGGAGTCTGCAGAACATATCACACCAAAATCAGCCTCTATGCTGCGCGTGCAGACGTCAAGCCGCTGCGGACGTTGAAGGGTTAGAAATTTGATTTTTTCAAGATACAAAAAAGAAAATTAAAAACATTAGCAGTTTTCTGCAGATTCAGTCCGCAAGCGTAGCCAGCTCGGTAGTAGTTTGCTTATATGTGGCACCCAAATTTTACTTGATATAAACGATGACGTTTCAAAACCCAAGCGGCGAGCTGTGGTCAATATCATATCTTTAAACAAAAAAATTGCATCTCCCAAAAAAAGAGAATTTTGCAAGCGCAACTTGTCGGTGAAAAACTTTAACAACCGGTCAAACAACTGTTTCAAGCGAATTGTGGAACAGTTACGGTTGATTATAGTTATAAATGCATATTGAAACACAGAAAAGTTCTCAAAGTTTTTTTATCACTTAAATGCCTCTAATCAAATCGCGTATTGAATGCTGGTATAGTAATATTTATGTCAGATTTTAGAAAGCTGTAAGAACCCAAACGCAGAACACATGATGACATTTCAACCTGAAAGAACGTTTTTGTTCTTTACAATATGAGTGGACGTGAGGCGTATGTTATAAGGCATTTAAAAATGTATATGGCAGTTACATTGGATTTGACTCTTTTTAAATTGAAAGATATTTGAAAACAACAAGAAAAAAACACCACAATCATTGCAAACACGTTTATATTCATTTGATAAAATACATCTATGTGAAACATGCTCTAAAAAATCAGAGTATATTTGGAGCGCTGTTGAGACGAGGGATGCTTTAGCATTAGCAATTGTCAATTGTTACAATTATGTTAGATCTTAGACAGCCTGCTGTGCTCGGAAATAGCAAGATTAGCAATTGTTGTTATGCGGATGTGGAAGATGATTTTGATACTGAAAGTAGGATTTATTGCAGGGATATATGTTTAACTGAGAGTACTGCAACCATGTTTCATCTTACTATTTTCTGCAGTGTGGTCTGAAAATAAAACACCAACTGCGCATTTGCTTAGTTCGCTAAAATAAAAAAATAAAATAATAGGCAATTTGCAAACTTGGCTTGTTTTATGCAGTGTCTTCTGCTCACCATTAACAATTAATTCAGTTGATTTATCGCTCAAAATTCTATGTACCCTTGTTGTGACGTAGCATGATTGCAACAAGATATTAACAATTGTAGCAAAGTTTTCAGTTGTTAAAATCATTGGGTTTGAGTTCAAGCTAATTATACGAGGTGTTTTACCAAAAACACTCCAACCTTTTCTGCAGATTTTTGCTCAACAATGTAACATTTATCCAAGTTGAAAGATTCTGTGAACTGTAAAGTGGTTCAAATATAAATGGTTGATACAGAAACGCATAAACCATGTTTTGCACATTGTCTTCTATAAACCATGTTTTGCACATTGTCTTCCGTACTGTACCAGCTTCTCAGCAAAACGCAGGAAGCTGAATTTGTCAAAAGACTACTTGATCGGAGAAAACCTGTGATGTATTGTGCGTCAGGTGCTTGACATGACGCAGAGGGGTGCCGAAGGTGAAGATTATTTTACCGTTTCCTGACTTCTCCGTAATCCTTTAAAAAAAACTTTCTGTAATTTTCACCAGACCAACAACTGAAACTTTTGAAAAAATAGGGCTTGCATTATACAAAATTGAAACAAATTTGCCTCCCGAAAGTTTGGTTCATCTCGTATGTTTGCATGATGTTAGCTATATTTACATTAAAACTTGCCAGTTTTTTGCATAATTTTACAGCACTTTAACATCATACGAGAAATACCACATACGCGGACAAACTTAACTAAGCTCATTTGCAGTCTGTAAGGCACGTGGTTTTTGTGTCATTGTTTCAAAATGGCGTTCAACACACAGCAGTGTATATTTGACGGAGTGGTCGCCTCGCGTAAAATCCACGGGTGCCTGTATTTTCAGAGATGCCCTAGCTCCAGCACGGAGAGTTTCTCTCGTAGTTTTTGCATTGTTTTGCGAAAAAACTTCTGAACGACTCTGGAACTACATTTATTATACTTTGAAGCAGGTAATAGGTTTCTCAAAATTAAACAAAATTTGTTGAAAATGCACCAAAGGAGGCCCCTCAACAACTTTAGCTTGAAGACAAATAACAATTGAAAACCAAATGACTCCTAAGAATTGTTTAATGTGATATGGACTTTCACGGTGAGCAAAGTCTCAGGTAAAATGAAAAATTTAAACTTGCTTTCAGCGAAAAAAATTCTTTGTAGCATGTACAAAATATAGAGACCCATTTTTAAGACAGCATGTTGTCTTAAAAAAGACGATATTTGGTGGAACGTTTCTGAGATTTTGCCTAAGACCTCTAAATTGTAATATCCACCCCGGTCGACACATTACTCTCTATGTTCAGAGCAGAACGCACTTTACAGTAAAACAAATAATAAACAGCAATAAAACTTACTAGTAATTTAAATTAGAAATTACAAATACGGAAATGTCAGAGACTACATATTTACACAAAATACTAAAAAAATTAAATCACTGAAAAGAAAGCGCAATCCACTGGAAATAACTTTGTACTTCCGGTGGAAATTCTTATAGATTTTCACAAACTACGATTTTGCATTTGATCGTTTCATTTGTTCAAACGTTTCATTTAGACTGCAATTTTTATTTGAATGTTGTGACCGCTATCATAAAATTTACGATCAATCTTGAAGCATCGTTGGAAGAATGCTTTAAAAATTTTATTATGTTCCTTAGTTCGGTGATCTGAATATTCCAAGGTTTGTGACGTTTTTGCTGAAGTAAGTTGTTCCACAAAAGATCGTTTTGCTTCAACATGCACCAACACTTTACATAAATCACAAAGTGAATTTCCCTAAAAAAGTACAGGCCAGTGGTGATAATAATTAAATATCGTCCCACGGGCCAAACATCACTCATTTGCGGCCCTGAATAAACGAAATCATGTGTCCATTTTAGTGAGAATCTTAGAGGTTGCGAAAGCGCGCAAAAACAAAACTGGTCTCACGAGAACATCCATTGATACTATTCAGTTTTCGAGGAAATTCCAACCTAGTGATTTTCTAGATCATCTGTAACACAAGTGTTGCTGGCTTTTAAGAGGGATTGGGAAACTAGAAGAATTACAAACATTACTAAGCAGCACAAAACACTTAGAAAGTAACTTTTTACTTTTATGGCACACAAATTTTATCCTGCCGTGGACTTGCCATCAGTGGCGCAATCAAGCCGAGATGTGAGCCCTCACACCCCTCGTGGCACTCCGAAAGGACTGCAAAGAGAAAAACGAGTATAAATGAGACTTAACAAATATATATTCAAATTTAAAAACATGTTTTTATAACACTTCATAAAGTTTGAGAGGCGGACGTTGTCGGAAAAGTGTCGCATGTACACGGGCTGCTCCAGATCAACATCGTCAGTCGGGCTCATCGCGGGATTTATGTTGACTGACACTGAACGCAACGGTTCGCGGCTTGCATTACTGAAAATTCCATTTGCTCTCATTCTCGCTGGCACTACCGTTGCTCTGTGATGTTAGCTGCGCAACAATGAATGAGAAGTTCTCGTGAGAACTCCATTGTTCCGTGATATACGTCACAGAGCAACGATAACGCCAGTTAGTCCTCTGCGTAATAGCCTTATTCATCTTAGCCCGAGTTACTGGATACTTTATTGTCCGTTTGAAATTATTCTCGAATGAGAAATATCCATTTCATGGGAATTCAAACCCAATGTTCTATGCAAATCCATTGCTTCAAAAATATTCAATCTGATATGAATTATATTTTTAAAAATACTTAATTGCAGAGGGCAGCACATGCTCCAACAGACGAGCACGAGTAAAGCGCGAGCAAACGAAGTCGAACAAATGCCCACTGCGGACGATATTTTCTCATTCAGGTTACCTGCAACATGAATGTGAAAGGCCAGCCATGGAACGAAAGTGCATGAACAGTAACAAGGTCTAATGAAAATACCTCGAGTTAACAACCTTAATCAGTAAAGTCGGTGTTGGCACAAATACACAAAGGAAGCAAGCTCCCGCTCTACATTATAAATCGTAATTGAAGACTCGGGCTGAGTTCCAGGGATACTACATGAAAAATTCAATAAAAAGCCAAAGAATGCTAAAAAGAAGACAGAAAAATGCCAAATCGACTGTGTAAAGGCCAGAAAAAAGCCAAAGTTTATTTGCTGTATTGCCATTCCTTTGTCACATAAAAACATCTAAATTACAAGAATATCAAAGAAATATTTTTTTCGCAACTAAGATTAAATCTTGGTTGGCATTGTGCTGGACCACTGATCTTCCCACTGACTTTTCATAGTTCGTGAAATTAAACACTTTGGGCAAAATGGTGCCACAGTTTGCACACTGATGCATCAGCAGTTTTCTGCATCAAAGTCTCTCCCATTCACTCCTATACTGTCAATCAGAGTCATAAGAGCACTTCCATTTCGACGTAAATATCGCATTTCTATCGCGACGACGCAGACCTGTCTGCAAGCGCTGAGACTGTTTAGTGCTTACAACACAATAAGCACTATACGGTACATTTCCAATATTTATGCAAAAACTCAATCTCCAACCTATAGCACCCATCAAATATTACGAATATCATACTGCGGGCGTCTGATACAGTATTTCTCACAAAAATGTTGCAAATGTGTTGCCGAAAAAATGAAATAGCAATATTTTCCTTCATAAAAACCTATTTCAGCATAAAAAAATGCCGAAAGAGAGGCAACAGGCCAAACTCATAACCAACTTGAAACGAGGCCAAATTTCAGAAATTTGAGCCAATATGGCAAACCTGCGGAGTTCTAGTGACAGAATTACAACTGCAGATGGGCTAGAGTTCTGCACGGGTGGAAATTTTTTGTCCGCTCCCGCAAAATTTAAACCCGCCCCGTACCCGCACGAGTTTGAAAAATTTTGCCAACTCTCGTCCCGCACTCGCACACGTCTAGACCATAGAAGTCTCCTAATCCCCGCCCGCCCCGCACCCAGCACTTTTTCGGTCTCAAACCCGCACTCGTCCGAAAACTACTAAAAACAAAAGTAGGGCTAGTTTTGATGCAATAAAATCGTGAGAAATATGCATTTGTTTTTAACAAAAGTTGCATTTATGCGCAAGCATTTTAAACGACAGTGATTTACTCAAGCGTTTTATTTACATATAATGCTAAATATTTCCAAATATTATCTGGGGAGAAATGGTGATCTTTTACCAAAAGTCTGCGTAGCATTCTAAAACTTCGCTCCAGAGTGCATGAAGTTGCTTGACAATTTAACAATTTGGCCTACAGTTCTGGACTGATATTTGTTTTGCCGGGTCATTGCTACAAATGCTTTTAGGTCATTATTCAGTTCGAATCGGTTATCAAAGAGAACAGAACCATACTGAAATAGTTCTAAAGCTTCTTTTTTCAATCATACTTTTGCATTTTGCGCAGTAGGCCTACTTGATAAAAGTTGCAGAAATAATTTGCATGTAAAAAAGGAAAAAGTTGCAGTATAAGATTCCTGCAACCAGCTCATCGTACTACATAAATTCTGAGTAGGCTATTTGAGAAGCTGTTGAAAGCTGGAAAAAAAGTTGAAAAACTTGCGCTACTCATAACGCCTGAAGACATGTTCAACAAACAGCAAAATCAAGCTACTCATTATTTTTCATTGACAACCAAACCAAAACATTTCCACAGATCTGGTCTTTCGCAGTCCACAGATTTGAGGTGATAAAAAACACGTTTCAGTCCAGTTGTGACTAGCTGTGCGTTAAGCGCTGTCTTATCCATTAAGAAGGGCTGCTAAACTGAGTTATTCCTCACCAAGTACGACGGTAGCATCGGAAAATGTTCGCTTGCCCACCACATGGCAAGAGTCTGAGCCGATGTTTCGCAACAATGGGTTGTTACATCACAATATAGTAATCGCTATAGGCCTACTGTCCTAAACGCAATGCTGGTAAACAATTCTAGTACTATACATCCACGTGTTTTGCGATTTTTGAGCTGATTAAGTTCATGCGCTTTGGCTCAACACTCAGTTACCCGCACAAAGAATTTCTCACCCCCACCCCCCACCCGCACCAAGTACAACCTGCTCCCGCCCCGCAGCAAGTTCAACCCGCACCAGTACGCAAAGCAGTGCGGATTCCCGCACCCGTCCCGCAAATGCAGGAACCTGCAACACGCGCGGGTAAACCGCCCTGCGGAGGACTAGCATGGGCATCGATTAACCGAAACGTTTTTCTCTGAACTTTCTAAGCCTTCTGAAATTTCTCTGAACCAAATTGCTCTGTGTAATGTGTTACAATGCACCTCTAACCGCATTGCTGATAAATATGTGCTTTTGATAAGGTGAATGTATATTGTGGTAATCTCATTTGCGTTGTGTGCGTAATTTCTTTGGTGGCTTACTACGAGGTACAACGATCAGCGAGAGTTGTTGAAGGTCTGACTGCAGTGTTGGTTCCAGTGCTAAGATGTCGACATTTCTGAGATATTTACTATTCATGTTTTCAACAGTAAGCCAACTTGTCTGTCCAGCAAACATTAGACGTGAGTATGAAACCGAAAATATTGCAATGGGACCACATGTATTATTGTTGTAGAATGTTCACAACTACAGTATATAACTATACATTATGTCGTTTAGACATTAGTAATAACTTCCTTAATAGCATCTTTCATAATTATAGTTACGGATATACAGTACGTTGTTCGTGCTCTGCATGACAGCAAGAATTTTATTTCAACTGACTTAATTTCCCTGCTGCTCTGTTGCTTCTTACCATTGGCTACTAAATAAAAGTTATCTGAATAGGTTAGTTACACGCCGTCTATCAAAGAAAATGAAAGATATCACCAGAAAAGACCTAAAGTTTTGTTTCTATTTACAGTAATGCGAAGCCTGCGCTGTTTGCACACTAATTTCCTCTTTTTATTAGATCTTCAAGAATTCAATTGTCATGTAAGAAGTGTTGCCAAAAAGGCTGAGTTGGGCTGGCCTTATGTTCTTTCATGCAAAGAGGTTCGACAACGATTTCAAGGATTGCAGGTAATTTCCGGCCTGTGCTTTGTTAGAATTAGCCACATCACCTGAAGAACTTGATCGCGCGCATTGTGACAATAAACGAACGCTTGACACTGTATAGTATCTGCAAACTACGTCTAGCAATCAAGGCACTTTGCCAGCATTTGTTAAATCACAGTACAGTTGTAACGCAATATTGTTTTAACTTTAAAAATGTCATCATTCCTCATAGAGTGAAATTACCAATTCTGCATCGAAAACGATGAATACCGTAAAAATTTCTTTTGACAAATATTTCACGACATCACGGTACATTTGCCATCGGCGATGCTTTTTAAATGAAATTAATATTTTGTGCTGGCTATCATCATGCGCGCAATTTTGTTGGAAAATGTTGAGGAACAGCTTGGTGTGAAACCAACATAGTCATCGGGTCGATGCAGAAGTGACGTTTTATAAATACAAACTCTCATTCTTGTTTTTAGAGGTGTTTTGAAAGCAACAGTAATTACGCATTGCTGTATCCTTCCAGATCATTTACAAATTAATATGTTTAAATCTGTTACTGGACATGGCACTAAGTTCAGCAACGTGATCAGCATTCCAAACTTTGATAAACGTACAGCGTGATCACATATGACGGCATCTGCTGTTACAAGTAAAGTCACTAGATTGGCAATGAATAATGTCAACATTCAAGATTAGCCTACAAATGATATTGATAGGCTACTAATTGAAAATTTTGTTAGTCAAAAAATAGCTTGTTTGGCTTGTTTGCACACGTATAAAATATTATTTCTCCTAGACTTCATTAACAACAAGCTACCGTTACATGCATGTAGAATCATACCAGAACTTGCATTTAGAAATACCTAAATACTTTTCTTCTGCACTCATTCACAGTTACAAATTTTTCAACAATTTTTCCTGATTTTACCAGTTTCAGCTTTCTCTTTTCGTATGGCATACTATCACATAGTTTAGTCCACCCTGCGACATCGTAGACCGCAGCCATGTCTTCAGCCTCCGAAGAGCACGCAATAACCGTTCGGCAGTGCCTGAGCTGCTTGGTGATACCAGCAAGAACCTGAGAAGTTTTTCTGCCTGACGAAACAACCTTCACGCCCATTTTTCCATAGACGCGAAAATCTTTCTATGCTCACCAACACTCGTCCCAGTGATGCCGCTTAACTCAGTCTTTTCACAATCAATATCTTCAGATTTAACATCAAATTTTAATACAGAAGATGACATTAACCGCAAAGGTTTCATTCTAAGAGTTATACTTGCACAAGTACACGAAAATATATTTGAGATTAAACAGAAATCAATATGCACAACCGCGATTTGGAAAAAAAAGTACCAAGTTTCACCTCCATTAACACGAAAAGAATGTCCAGCAAGAATAGGTGTTACGTATCTGTAAGACAAATGTTTTGCATTGGATGAAAACATTGTTGAATTGTGCTGGGTTTGATTAAACTCAGGTAAATCAGATGGCTTAGAAACTCATGTATTCAGCATAGTACAAAGTGTAAGAGTCACTGAATACATATATCTTTCCGATTGGTTGGTCACTATTGTCTCGATATTACAAGAAGTGAAGCTAAATGTACAGGCTATCTTTATTTCCTTGGCAAGTCCCTACGTTTTAAGCTATAAGTCTATATATATCTAAGTCAACACTTCTCCAACGTTTCGATTGAAATCCTGTTCAGGCTACTAATCGTTGAAGACAGTATTTTGCAAAACTGCCCATCTTTAAAACGCTAAGTCTTCATAATAGTGCGGCTTTTTGTCTTTGGAAAAAACTTTGCAGGTATTACGCACTTGCATCTTTAAGTTTTACGCTGTCTGTTTCTGAGTACGTGACAACCAACGTTACAGCAAACTCAGTTACATTTCTGGACGCAACAAATCATGGTTGTACTGTTGTCTCTCACACTTGCAGCTGTTAAACTCTGATTGTTTCAAGTCAATGACCTTTCTTACAGTATGCCGCACAGGGCAAAGCGTCGGACAGGAGTAGTCTTTCACGGTCTCTAGAAACTTGCAAAATGCCAAAAATCATATATTCGAAGCTAAAATTTATAAAAAATATCAGAATCAGTGAAACCACATACAACTCTCTTTCAACATCAATTTGGCTATGTGCAATATCTATCATGAATGACTCTTCACAGAAAACGTGACAAATGTCACTTTTATTTTTGAAATCTCTCCAAATACCAAACCTGAAGAGAAAAATGGGGGACATGGTATATTATATTTCCAAAGTCTAAAAAAGTGGGGAGACACGTCCCCGGTGTTCCCATCCTAGCATGGCTATCATTGATATGTTTTTATTTCTGAAGGCTGCATAACGGGCACAGAAACTTTCAAACGTTTCAAATTTTGCCCACATCGACAAGTGACAGAAATAAATTCCGCATGCGCAAACTTTAAAATGGTGCTACAACTTCACTGTATTAGTTTTGCAATGAAGAAAGATTTAACAAATACACGTTTATAGCATTGCTTTGCATCAGGTTAGGAAACATATTTAATTCAAAGCTTCAACACTGTCCCTTAAAGGAGAGATTCCTGTCTTCAATTTGCTTTTTTTTAAAACCAATGTTTTATTTGCCTTTCCCCTTTAAATGCCGCGAAAGCGGACCAATTGCCTGGGCAAATAACTGAACAACTGCTATCGTTTGCTTTGTTGTGGGAAAGCTTCTTCAAATTTCACCATTTTCGCAAAACGTTCGTTTTGGTGCAAACTGACAGTAGATTATTTTCTGACGTCTTTGTTACTGCAAAATATTGACAAATCAAAAATGTATCGCTGCCGGCTTATTTTTCATTTGTGCCTTATTTTCCATAGTAAATAAATGCAAAGCTGCTTTCTAAAATTAAGAAAATCATTGTTTTTCGTTTATCTTTCGTAAATTTTCAAACGCCAGAGTTGGTCTTGCTTCAAACTAAAAAACATCAAGAATTTATTTTCTGTTCCAGCTACTATTTTATTTCGGTATGTCATATATTTTCACGTAATTGAAATTTGCTTTTTCAATGAGATGTAAACTGTGAAATGAAACATCACTATGATAGGATGCAATGACTACTGTGAGATTTGTTTTTACAAATGAGAAAGGTTTTTAAATAGAACAATTTTTCCCAATCCCAGTTTTTTTCTGATTTTTGTAGACATGTAAGATTTTAGATATGTTTTCCATAAACTTATTGCAGTTCGTTGCTTTGACTAGAAAACATCTTTATTTGTATTTTTCAAGCGAAGTTGTTATCAACTGCTCTTTTGTAAGAAACTACCGGATAATTCTTGCATTTTTTATGACACAGGAGACAAGTATAAGAACATGACAATTTTGTGACGAATAGATTTTGTCTGGTGAATGAAACAAGAAATTTCCTTTCACGTTCATTCTAAGCGGAATCACTGATTTGTTCGTTCAAGCGTGCAACCAAAATTATTGCGGATCAAAATAGGCTTGAGTTTAAATACTATACATTAAAATTCACTTCCGTTTAGAGCTTCGATGATAAGACTCAAAAGAGCATTTCAATAATGGAAAAATGATTGTATTTTAAAGAATACGTTCTGCAGTTTATATTCCATTGATGTTTTAAAACGTTCTTCAGTAGGTTTTGTCTCCAGGCGTTTATCAACAGACTGTTTTTGTCGTTTACATGTGATATTGTTATTGTAACCCTACAGCGTTGCATAATTTACGATGGCGAAGGTAACGAATTGTATAATCGTACATCGAAGTCGCGTCGGCGTCTGGGAACGTTGAATTTGGCTGAAATCACAGAACGCGACAGGAATTTCTACGTAGCGGTAAGACTGTGGGAGTTACAATGTCGGATCATCTGGTTTATACATGTAAAGGTCTGGTTTCTCTGCTTCTTTGCTTTTATTTTAAAACTCGAACTATACATTTAGAGCATCGCTCTGGAATATACAAGCTGTTTCGTTTTAATTGTATTTTACTCTGTCTGCTCTTTTTCTAAGACTGTACTAACACTACTTCCTAAAACACAAATCACTGTTACTGATTTCTGAATCTCACTTATTAACCCTCTAACGACCAAGTTTTTTTTTTAAGTTAAAAAAAATCCCTGAGTGGATTTTTGTATCCATTTTGATACTAGTATTGAAATTTGAAAAAAATTTTTTTTTTAATTTTGTCTTTACCCC
>Ga0210059_1012493_pt1 | contig 12819 bp, 15 predicted proteins | sample Ectturendosymbi2_FD_188042 | JGI IMG/M metagenome (GOLD analysis project Ga0210059, IMG submission 188042) | Ecteinascidia turbinata endosymbiont from Florida, USA - Sample 2 (SPAdes) (version 2) | ecosystem: Host-associated > Tunicates > Ascidians > Unclassified | place: Key West, Florida...
CAGGAACTTTAAGTTTCGGTGGCGTTATGCGGGAGGGCCGGTGTTGTGACCTCGAAACTTCCCTAGAACACGTCTGTCCGGCATTCGGCTGTTCTGGCTGAAACTTGCGAAGGCCAGGTCCGATTGGGAACGTCGAGATGGTCGTAGGTGTAAGTCGCGAGAGAGCGACTGCGTTTGGTGCAGAAACAAAGATTAAATCTTGATGCATTGCTGAAGGATGGCAATGACATTCTGAGCTAAGTGAAATAACTTTATTGCGCAGCGAACAAGCTCAGGGACACCTTTGCTCAATGCTCTACTGCAGTTAAAAACACTCCTATGGCATGCCAATGTATTCCTACCAACAGGGCATCGACCAGCTGATATTTTCTGGGAGGGTGTGATTGCAACTTGTACTATTTTCGGGCTGGGCAAAATGATTGTAACTTGTTGTACCTAACTACTAAGCAAGTTTTTGAAAATTACGGAGGGAGGCGATTTCCCAGTTGTCCGCCTGGTTGCGGGCCTGCCTGCCAATTGTGGTGCAAGTACACAGTCTTGCGTTGCGTATAACAATGCCTATCAAATTTTACATTACATTCCCAGGAATGTAAGCGTTCGTTCTCATCAAGTTTCCCATTTCATCAGGGCATTTTGCGTCTTGATCAGTAAAAATTTGTATGCCTTTGTTAAACGGAGCACATCTTCATACCTCTTTTTTATCCGCCCACTTTATCTGTCTGATGCTGTACAACTCTCCATTTTTCTTCCACTACCGTATCTGACGCTTCTGTATGAAGATGACTGAAAGTAGCACTTGTTGTTGGTGCTTTGCTTAAGTGTTTGTTCCTCTTCAGTATCGACTGCGTGTAACAAACAACACCAACCCCGTTATCGTGGACATTGGAATAATTTTTTCCAGGGGGGCTACAATGGATTCCTCCACTGGGTGGCCAAAATGATTTTTCCATGGGGACCAACAGTGGCGAAATTTTATTTTACCAACTTGAAACTAAAAGAAAAACATTTTTCTACTAAAAAAGTTAATAGGAAAATATGAAATTTCAAAATACCGTGGGAAAGGCCCCTCCCTGCACCCCCTTCCGTCGCCCATGCCTGTGATGCGTTTTGGCTACATATTTTTGTACCCTTGCGTTCTTTGACTGAGACTATGATATGGACTGTGGGTCTAAGCCAAGCACGTAAAGAATAAAACAGTTGTTGCAAACAATGAAAAGATGTTGCTTTTTCAAAAAGCCATCTTGCCTGGCGCACGGTGTAAAAGAAAGCTGGGGAAAGCCTCTCTCCGTTCTGAACGCTTTCATGAAGGACCAAAGAATGAGGCATTGGCAACTTTTGCATTAAACAAAATCTCAGTCTGCTTGCGCCTGTGCGTCGTTGCGTGCGTGTGATCTTGTGCATTGCTCGTATGTACTTACGTATGCTTTCGTGAATGCATCTTTTACCGCGCAATGACTCCATCGCCAGCAACGACAAGATGGGCCATGTTAGTAGTAACAATATGTCTTGCCGGATGGTGAGATGCTTCGTTCTTTTCTATTTATTGATTTAACAGGAATGTTGAGAACATACGTATGATTTTGAATTCTTATAGTATCATTACCGACAGTTTTCTTTTTGAAGATGTGCCGGCTTCTTTAAAGTGTTTTTTCCTTGATGTTTGAGGAAAGGTATATACGTCAGACTTTAGGTTGAGAAAAAATTGTAGTTGTTCGACAGACCACGCAGTATAAGGTTGATTGCGAGCTGCTGACCCAAGATGTGCGATGATATAGATAATCGACCTCTCTGCACATGAGCGTCGGAAGGGGGCAGTGTTTTTGGAATTTGATATTTTCCTAATTTTTAGCAGATAAATTATTTTGTCTTCGTTTCGAGTTGGTGAAATGAAATTTCACCACTGTTGGTCCTCCCCTGGCTAACTCCTTTTGGCTACCACCTGGAAAAATCCACTATTGGCCCCCCGGAAAAAATCCTATGGGTTTTACTCCTTTTGCTTCGTACATTATTTTTGTTACAAATGGTTGCTACGTGCTCTGCAGGGACAACTGTTTGTTCTCTCTCGCAGATTAGGCGCAGTTGTGTAATCGCGCACTGTGTCTTATCACTCTCAAATATCTGCGAAATCCTCGGAGTTCTAGCAAAAGCAAGGTCCATTCACAATGGAAAATGCTCTTACCACAAAACGCAATTCATGTCTTTTGTCTTTTTAAACCTAACAAGTAATTAATTTACTGTTCCTTCCCACTAAGAAAGTGAGGTCCTGTCATGATACAATATAACACTGTGCTGGTAGATGGCAACGGAATGCGTTACGGGTCAACTCACGTGGAAAGAGGAGTTTCTTACGTTTTTACCATAGATATATAGTTATCTGCGAGTTCTATGATAGGCAGTACGTTCCAATCAAAGAAGTTTGCTTTTTTGCGACTCCATGGTATGGTCATGTCGTTTACGTAAGAAATAATTTAACTACCTGTAAAACAATGTGCTGCAGAGAAGATCCAGGGACCAGTGAAATTTACCTGAACAAGAGGGTAACGACACGATATCAGAACACGTATAAACTCGAGCCGGACGTCAAGTTCGACCCAGCGAAAGTGCAAGCTATCTCCCAGGAAATCCTTCTAGTAAGTCGCTTTTTGAAACGCGGTCCTTGAATCGTTCTGAAAGATTACTATACTCTGAAAGATTACTATACTAGAGTGATTGCGACAACAGACAACAAGCCTGTTTTATTTTCATCTCATGCTGAGACTTGTTAAAACATCCAAACGCACCATTTCGCGGTTGAAATGGAAATTCGTCGAAGGAGTCATTTCTCTTGCATCAATAGTTTCTCCTGTGTAAAGTTAAACTGAAATTCTGTGGCAAAAAGAGAAACTCGCGCAACATTGACGTCTGCTTTACTTTTAACAACTACTCTATCACCCCAACTGAGCGATAAGTGATGCAGCAACTATACGTGTATCTAATGTTTGCAGATCTGGGGTAGTTAAAAAATTGTTCTTATGTAAAATTATATCAGTAAATTGCATTACTTTCAGTACTTGTACGAGCAGTATTTTCTAAGTCGGTTGTTTTTTATTTTTCAAAAACAATTTGGAACAATCACTGATGTTTTCGGTGTGGGTCAAAATGACTGCAACTTGTACCTAAAAACTAAACTTGTTTTATATTCATGTATTGCAGTGAATCCTTAACCATGTAACTATGTTGTTGTTACTCACCACCAAGTCGAGTTCTTTTGCGCACGGGCGGATGAAACGACGTATTCTTTAAACTCCACTATGCTCTATAAATTTTTATACGTATATTTTTGCGGTTTTATAGTATTCTTCAAGTAACAAATCAAACTGTTCCCCCCTGTTTTTTTTCATTGAGGCATATCGGTCATTTGTCCCCTAACAGTATTAAAACTCGCCGAAACAGTATTCACTAGCTTGCTTTTTCGGACACTGTAACCGAATTGACTTATTTTTTCGGTCATTTAAAAACAATTCTGTTGTATATGACCGGAAAATGCCCGAAAAAACTCACGTTCCCGATTCCCAAACTACCCCGTATTGCCATGGGATTGTGGAAGACTGAAACAGCATTCTCAACCCGGAGTCAGCGGAGACTTATTTAGCAGGTCTGCGGACTTCTAACCCAGGAGAGCAAGTGAAATTGACTAATTGTAATACCTAGGTCATGGTTAATTGATTGTGTGCCGTCGTTGGTGATCATCTTACCTTGGAATGCCCTTTAATTTCTAAAAAGATTTGAAGTGCAAAAAAACAACAGCACTCACTGTGATTTTATCGCAGATATTTTCATGCTTTGTCAGTACCACTAGCTCCAAAAGATACGTGGTTCTCTTCGAAGCCAACCTGCGGTAAAAAGATATCACTTTGCGTAAACAAGATTGGTACCAATTTTCGAATAATGTTGTAAAGTTGTAAATAAAAAAACGTTCTCGTCGTATGCATTTGTAAGACTTTGAATCCCTAGACTCTGGGCGCTAACCTCTTATGAGAGAAATATTTATTCGGAGTTGCGTAACATTTTAAATTTTTGCTGCGCACACGACCATGTCGAGCTTCCTAACTCCAAACAGTCATTTGATTAGTTTGTCACACAGATGTTTTGTACCAGGCCATCAGTGAAAGACTGATCGACGCGCGTACGGTATAACGACAGAGCAAGGTTGAGATGAACATAATTGCCTTATTGACAAGATCAGGCACTCAGCAAAATTTTGAAGATGATGTACTTTATAACGAAAACTAAAAAAGCAGTAAAATAGTGAAGGGTCCATTGTATCTTGGATGCCCCTTGAACAATAGTGGGGTGTACGGATCCCTCGACCCCCGTTGTTCGACCGACCATAAATTCAAGTCCGTGAAGATTATTACTGATAAAGAAATTAAATTGCGATCACAAAAGGATGAAAACCACGAGCCTATGTACACTGTAGATATAATTTTTAGCAATTGAGCTTGATGAACTGTTTACGTTTTACCTTACGACCAGTACGACAACCTTTGTTTCCTGAAAGGCAAGTCGAAAGGTTGATTTTGATGACTATACGCTCTAAAGCAGTGTTGGGCTAATCATGGCTCAGCTCATGGACCAAAAATGGACCGCGACGCTAAAGCAATTGCCCAGAAAGGTGTGGTGAAAGTTGTCCACGCTCCCACTTACACTAAAAATGACCCGCGAAACAAAACCCAACGGTCATATGACACCGGAAAACGTCTCGTGTGGTAAAAAGCAAATATGATAAGAGTAACAATGACCCGCCGAAGTGCCAACGGGTCATAAAAATGATGCGCGAGGGCAGTGAGCTGACTAATCACTTGTTCAAAGTGTACGTGCACGTCGTGCAGTTAGACTAAATTCTTATAACAAGAAAATGGTTAATGTTGAATTTCTTATAGCTGCTTCTAAACTGTATCATTGTTTCCACAGGGGAAACAGCATTTTTTCGAACATTTCGAATGAGGCTTAAATTTTAGGAGAGAAACAACTTCATTGCGATTCATGTAGCAATGTGTTTTATATTAGAAGCTCAAAATAGCAGTTTTATCTCGTAATTGAAGTTTTTGTGATTTACCTTTACACCAAGATGAACTAGAGAGCAAAAATGCTGATTAAGGTGATTCTAGGACTACAGCCACCTAGACAACTGCCACCCGGACAACTGCCACGCGGGCAACTGCTACCTAAGATATATTGAGTTCTTTTCATTTATTGCCATCAACGACATTTAAACTTCAAAAGTTTCTGGTGTATAACAAAAGTTTCTTTATCCTCTGAGCACTTAAAATAACATTCACTTCAACATTAATACTTTTGGGTGGGAAATGTCGTATCGATATCATTACGTCTTCATAAACATTCTTAACCCTGCTCATGAGTCAGTGCAAAATTTAATTTTATGAGCATTTTCAAATTTTTCACAACAAACTTTCTAATGCACATCATCGCATCGTACTCATTCATTCCACGCACTCACCAAACCCGCTTGCTTCCGTTCATTTAAAATTGTGTGCGGCTTTTACCTCAGTTTTTGATTTGTGAGTTACATGGCCGCAACAACAATGTTGCTACTCACTTTTGCTGCACTGTGTTGAACTACTGTAGCACCAGGTCCGTAACTAGGGGGGCGAGGCCCCCCTGGAAAAATGTGTTGGACATCGTTTAAAAGATTTGGGCTCCTCCCAGAAAAGCAACAAGGTTCTCAATCGCCGTGCCGCGAGAACCCCCGTGTCGCAACGCGATATTCCGAATTGAATTTGGTAGCTTGTATGTAATGTGTAAAACGCATTATTCCGGTTGGCAGTTGTCCGGGTGGCACATGGCACATGGGTGCAGTGTTAAAAAATGAAGTGTAAGAATACACCATAAAACTAGCCATTTTCAACAGCACTTTAAACTCATTTTTACATCAGTATTTTAATGAAGTATTCACTTTCATCGCACTTCAAACGAAACATGAAAAATGTGGGAATGCGGTTGCCACGCGTTCCCGCCTCACTACACCCCTGGGATAGCAGTTGTCATAGGTGGCAGTTGTCATAGGTGGCATTTGTCCTAGCTGGCAGTTGTCCTGGGTGACGATTGTCCCAGGTGGCAGTTGTCTGGGTGGTAGTTGTGCAGGTGGCATTTGTCCGGATATCGATTAAGGTGCGCCTACACTGAGGACGAGGCAGGAGTGGCCATGCGTAATCCTTTGTTTATTTCGTTGCGTCGGGTAATTCTGCGCCGTGCACAACTCGGCAAATTTTTTCTCAAAAATTTTATGAGAAAACATTTTTTTAAGTTTCAAGGAATATGTCAAACCCTGCTTAGGTCTTGTCCAAAACATTTTGAAAATGATTTTTTGAAATGATTTTTTTTTTTTTTTTTTTTTTGATTTTGAAAATGATTTTTTGAAAGAAAATTTTTGGAGTCATTTTTTAAAAATATAGCAAAATTTTGACGTGGCGCAAATGGGCCACCGTGCAGACCTACGCTGTCACCGCCGGCAAGGAGTTATCCCAAAATGACCAAGACCCAATTTTACAAGACTGATTTTGGTTGTTGAGTTCTGATTAGATTCTTACCCGTTTTCAATTTGAAAGACCTTGTAGATGTGAGGTGGTAACCAATTAGTGCTGCTACTAGCCAGTTTTGCTGGAAACTTGTGTAAATGGTCAAGGAGAAAATGATCGGATTTTGTGATAAAAAATGCGCTTTTATTTGGTTACGTCGGTGAGGGTTGCCGCAGCGAAATCTTGACTTGGCAAAGTTCTAAAAACGTTGCAATCACTAGTTGGTCATGCTCTCGGCTTTTGAAACAAATGTGTATGGAAACAACTTTCGGTTACACATCACATTCAGAGTTGACTTCACGTCCACGATACGTTATTTATTCTCTCGGCAGGAAAGCCTCGAAGGTGTCGAGTACAATATGACGGAATGTAGATATTTGACTAAATCAATTTCGGAAAAAATACTCCGGGCAGTTAAAAACCTTGATTACAAAAGGTAAGTGCATTATGCTTATAGTGGACTTTCTAATTGTCCAAAGGCTTACTACTTTAGGACCAGCATTTTGAGAGAAAGCGCACATAACCGTGAACTGCATTATCACGCAGATGATTGAGATAAGAAACAAAAATGAACGTCACCACGTGGTCAAACTGGCAGGGCATACTATGGAATGTAATGTAAATCTTCCATCTTCCATAGCAGGCAAAATCTTCCATACAATTCCATTCCATACCTGAAATCTTCCATTCCATCTTCCATACTTTTGCATACCTAGTGTTAAACTAACACCCTATGCTAACACCTCTGGGTTGGGGTTAAAACCCCTCCCTTGAGCTTGATATTTCACAAAATCTTTATTACCTTTGCAAAGGAAATTAATTGTTTTCGCATACTTTTTGCTTGTTAATTTGTCGACTTAATGCAAATAACACGGAATGAATTTGCATGCAAATTTCAAGGTACATTGTAAATGGGCCAAGAAGTTATAATTAGGTTTTGGTGGGAATCAGGGTTATCGTCTGCATGCAGAAACCATCTCACCACTTTTTGCAGACGTTTCGTCCACTACGCATGTTTAAGATTGTGTTCCGGGATAGTTCACTTTAACGGAAACAATTGTCTTTGTTTTGTCTGCTATGGCTGAGCAGTGCATGCGCTGACCGCATTGGCTACATTACCAATTTCTGTAGCATGATAAAACTGTTGCACGAGCTCAAAAACAGCGGTTGTAAAAATAGAAGCATTTAGGCGTTTGATTATGTCTCAGCAGGGAAAAATGAAAACTAAAAGTTTGCTGGACTCAGCAGGGAAAAAGAAAAGATACATAACAAAAATCGAAAGTTTACTTGCGTACTTTATGCGCATTCTCAATTCTTGTGTAGTTTAGCAAGATTCGATCTTGACACAGCCAGTCCAGCCGCACACCTGTGCTGCATTGCTCGTATTCGACAAGACATCAGTGCAGTCTCATTTTGTACTTGTAAGTTGCTCTGACGTAGTGATGAGCGTGTTTTACTGCCCTATTTTAACGCGGAGCCTGTTATTTTTGCAGTTATGAACTGCTGTGTAGTAGCGTTGAGTGCATTTTCCTGCGATATCCTAACCTGGAGCGCTGATAGTTTATATTCAGTTCATTGACACATAAATCAAGGGGAGTCCGTGCAGACGAATATGCATATTATGTCAACAAACTTCGCCGAGACGATGGGTTGGAAACATGACTATGACGTCAAATTGTGACGTCACAAACAGCGCACACCAAATACAAATGAGCACCATATGCCACTGAATGAAACCCCCTCCATGAAAATCTTCTCCGTACGCCACTGAGCTTCACCGATATTTGTACTACATTTGGAAATTTTAGTAGCAGCGCTCTGAAGCCAAGTTGATTGAAACAGCTGTCGAGTCTTTGACCCCAGTACGCACACTCACTACAAAACTTCAAGAGAGTGCTCTAACCCCAGTTAAGACATTAGGTCATTGGCAACTAACCATGCTATCGTAAAAACATATTTCTACTCCACTAGTAACAACCCTAATGGAACGCATGAAAGAAAGGGAAAAATCACTTATGATTCCACCAGTGTTGGCTGCAACTTATCTTGATCCGGAGTACCAAGTGCTTTTGCCTAAGGAACAGCGAAACTCAGCCAAAATTGAGCTTCGAGCCTTCTGCTTATAAAAGACTTCTGCTACTGAGACACCAAGAGGATAGCTTGTACGCTATAGAAGTGCCTAGTAGCCTAGTGGCAAAGACCATGAACTTACACCCATGCAGCTGATGCTTATGTCCAAAGGAAAGGAGACGAATTTGAGTCAGGTCTCTTGCTTAATTTTTATCACATCCTTAATCCACTTTACTGACTTGAAGAATTATACAAAAGTAAATTGTGCATTTCATTACTGGGCTGAACAAAATAGCAAGGTGCTTTCACAACTGGCATGGATTGTTTTTGCTGTTACAATGACACAAGTGTCAGTTGAAAGACTCTTCAGTGGCGTAAAATTTAAAAGTGGTTTGCGCAATTCTTTGGCAGAAGACACTTTGCAAGCAACTATGTTGCAACGCCCTAATGTGTGAGCACATCAATTCAGTAATTCAGTGTTCGTATTCAGCATTCACCAGTTGAGTTCTTTTACGTTCATTAAATGCGTTTCTTAAGTTGTTCTTGTATAATGTACCTCTTTAGCGTGGATTAGCCCCATTTCGTTTATTATCAGAGGTGTTAGCATACGCCCTTGATGAAGCTTCACCATCAAGCGTAAAAATTGTAATCTTTGACATATTTTTTCTTACCATTATATTTTACTAAATGCAATGTCGGCAAATTATCGTCGTATTAAAGCTTATAATTCGAACGTTTTTACGTACAGCAGAAAACAGATGTGAGCTAATGAAGTAAGCAGGCTCGTAACCAGCTTGGGACACCAGGAGGGACGAAGAGTTTTCTGAGAGGGGCTCAAATTTTTTGAACTATGTCCAATAGTTTTAAACGATGCCCAACACATTTTTCTAGGGGAGGCGAAAAAATTTCTAGGGGCTGCGCCGCCCCTGGTTACGGGCTTGGAAGTAAGTGAACAAAGCTATGTACTTAGTGAGTGAGTGAAGCTGAGCGTCGCAATTAAACATTTTACTGCACGGGTGCGCAAAGCTAAATTCGCTTTCAACAAGACACTTCCCATCACGTTTGAAGTGTGACCTCAAAGCTGACGTAAGTTACTAAACCTACTTAGCATACGGTATTGACAGTGGCTACATAATTCGCTTTAATCAATCTGAGTATGACAAACTTCAACTTACAGAAACGTGACGAAACAGATCTGAAGGAATATCTGCCTAACATTTACACAAAGTACCTGAAACAAAACTGGTCTACTAGTTGCCATGGCCAGCGAGCACGCCCTTTTAAGGCTCGCTTACAAAGTGCAATGATAGTTTCTCTTTCAGTTATTGCACTTCAAATAATGTACATTATTTTGTCACAGGATGCCAAGTCAAGTCTTCGATTACAATGCGACATTGCTGGCAATGCTAGCGAGGTAGCTATCTTGTCTTACACAATGGCAGGCTTGCAGCATGGAAGTAAACATGCAGAAGTCTGGCGACCATGCCCCTGTCCCCATGAGAACAGAATCAGAATAAATGACCTCCTTTCCGCGTCGGCGTTACTGTTTGTGTCGGAGATTACAAAGAACGCCCTCAGTTTACGAATTACTGTTCTAGTCGAACTCAGACTCTGTTTGCTAATATGTTCAACTGAAAGAAAAACCGGACTTCAGCAACACCATGTCAAAATGTGCAAGTATGGAATATGGATGATTTGTTCCATTCCATACATCAAATCTTCCATTCCATTCCATACTTGAGCCATTCCATACCGATTTTTTTCCTTCCATTCCATGCCATAGTATGCCCAGCAAACTGGAACCCACACTGTTATGTTTCGTTACGTGGCCATCATGTAAAATAAACAAGAACTGTCTGTCTGCCTTTCATTGTAAAATCGCATTCGCTGCTGGCACAGGTAGGTGACGAATGCGCCCTGGAGATGCACTTCAATGCAGGTTTGGATCTCGTACATTGTTCTAAAGCTCTAAGAAAAATATACGGTGTTTGACAGAATGTCTGTTTAAAAATCATAACGGAGATTTCCCTCCTACTTACGCGGCACATCTTCATATTGCGCAATGCGCATTATGTTGAAACCCTTGCTGCCAGATGAAATTGAATAGTTTTCAGCAAGAACCTTCTGCAGCACGATTCCAATGCCAGGGTTGTTTCTATGAAAGCATGAGGTGTTCCTCGGTTGGAAACGTTGCATCGAGATTGTGGGCCTAAAACGATGTGACATCTTCTGCGCAGTTATGAAAACCGATGGCTTCATTGGCAGGGAGCTTAGTCAAATCAAGCAGAAAATATTGTCTTTGCATCATGTAATCCGGTCCGCTTACCGTCAATAAAACCGATGCGAAGTGTAGCAGGAAAACGTGTTCAACTGCTCATCACTATGAGCTGTACAGTGATACTTTCACTTGCCGCCTGAAACCATACACTAAGACAAAAGCTACATCGCCTCTTGGCAGTTTCGCTTGCGACATCGTCGCGAATATAAACGAGGCACAGAATTTGTTTGAGCTTTTGACACATTATCTTTTTTGGAATTTAACTGTGTTATGTGAACTAATTACCTTGTTCGCCGTCACTGAATGACCTGCCGCTTTGCAATTCGTTTTGTGTATACATTTGATAATTCGAGGATTTTGGTAGAAGGTGAATTTTGAGCTGAGAAACCTCTCTGATCTACCACAAAACAACATACCATAGAAGAAAGGTGGTTAGCGCTGACTTATTAGATAAAAAGATGCCGTAAAAAAACGAACATGCCACATATGGATTTACAAGTTAATTCGCAAATTTCAATGGAAAATACTTCGTTGGGCGCAATAACGGAAAAAATATTGTTTGAGACTACGTACTTGCACTCAATGTTCTTACTGAAATTTCCAGGAAAAAATTAACTGTACAGGAAGTTTTTTCATGTGAGTCTACTAATGTAAACCACGGTAACATTGTATACGCATGCAGATTTTTCATGCAGATTGAGTGTTTAATGTATGAAATTTTATAACTCTTTTCTAAATCTTTTATCCTTGAATTTCAGGAAGTTGTGCTGAACTTGTTTTCATAATTTCGAATCGATTGGGCGTCAACATAATGGTCATACGGGAAGGGGAAGGCTGGTAGCCTCCTTCAGCCGTGTAAAATTGTGAATTATCTTTAACGGATGTAGTGTATTCAGTGGCGTACCCAGCAGTTATGCCACATGAAGCAGTAATGGAATTTCGCGTCCCATGAATATTCTGAAAACAACAGCGACTATTTATACGAAACGAACCAAAGAATATTTACTTCGATTGCAAAAACTTTCATAACGGAGCCCGATTAAAACAGTGTACACGCATATTGCAGTTGTAGTCTACAACTCGTAGGCTAGGCTGTACGTTGATTCTTCACGCTTTCCTCGCAGAGAACTCTCCAATTAGCAGGTCGAAGTTCAACTTTTTTGCAGATGTTACCACGTTCTGCCCGAAAAATACTTTCATGCCCAAGACATGATTTTCAAAACTGTTGACGATTTAACTTCTCCAAGTGATAAAAAGAAGCATCTAATGCAATTTTCACCACATTCATACCAGAAAAGAGTTGAACTGACAAAAAATATTTTTGAAAAGATCACAATTTTGGTATAAAAATTGTTTTCCGTTTTTCAAGTTATTTTTCCCAAAAGCAAAATATTTGCGGGGACCACAGCCCTCCATGTACCCCCCGCCTGCGCACAACGCTTGTTTTGTAAAGAGTCACTGATGTTAAAACCTTGAATGGACTGAAGTAATTTCTTTGAATGAATTACTGAAATCCTGCAAGCAACAAAAACCTGACGTCCAAGATTTTTAAACGCAAACTTTATTACATCAAGAGTACGCTGAGCTGAGACAGCTGCGCCGTTCCATTGGCGTCTCATGCAGAGAATAACGCACGAAATGCGTTAAGAGAAATGGAAAGCACCGATGATATTAAGAGCTCACAGGTGTGAATTGATTGCAACAAAAAACCGCCTCTTTGTTTGGTCAAGCGCATCATTTTCTTTTACTACAAAAATACCGCTTGGGCTGCATCACCCCTTAGGTGCGGCTAGAACACTACTGAATTTAGTCACATGCACTATACGCGCTGTTTTTTGGTGCTCACCACATCTTTCTAAAACCAGACAGACGTACAAAGATCGCATTACCAGT
>Ga0210059_1012494_pt1 | contig 12819 bp, 8 predicted proteins | sample Ectturendosymbi2_FD_188042 | JGI IMG/M metagenome (GOLD analysis project Ga0210059, IMG submission 188042) | Ecteinascidia turbinata endosymbiont from Florida, USA - Sample 2 (SPAdes) (version 2) | ecosystem: Host-associated > Tunicates > Ascidians > Unclassified | place: Key West, Florida...
TGCTGGAACGCCGTCACTTCAAAGCACGGTCAGCACTTGAAATCAAGAAACAATTTAACGTGAACATCACTGTGGCGGTCTCTGCATTGTGGTCCGAGACATTTCGTTTTGAACTTACTCGTATAGTGCGAATAAAATCTGCGTCAAAGACGCTTACCTGGCGGTGCCGACATGTTTTTGTTTGAAAGATGAAAGACCGAACCGACAAACGCGTCACGTGTGTGTTACGCCCGACTGGTCAGGGAAGCCTTGAATTAACTTTTAATTGTTTGTCGCCCAAGTATTTGCGATTGTTGAAACGTCACGTGCTGTTTGCTTTTTTGCAGTTGTTGAAGACGACAGCACGCTGATGACGCCACCAACAACTGCGTCATCAGGCCCCGATGACCGAAACAATTTGTTCTTGTTTCCCTCTGACGTCAAGACGGGTGCGAACAGGTCCGGCGTGACGTCACCGCAGAACAAACCCTTCTACTGCGAAGAAGGTGCGCGTTGACCTTTGACCTGCGCTGATTTTCAATCGACAGCAGGGGGGCGAAATTGCGGCTCTGAACTTTCCGAAAAATATATATTTGTTTATATTTTTTAGTTCTATTGCAAAGAGTAGAAATATTGTAAAATGGTACTGCGGTAGCTTGCGTGCCGTACAGTATTACCTTTGCAAGTCGTTCCAAAAAGAATTACGATGTCACAGAAGCGTACGTCGCAAATGAATTCGTGTTTCTAGATTTTTATTTTGCGGCTCTTTGAAACTTGGGTTTTACGATGTACGGCTCAGAGCAGGTTGGCCAACCCTGATCTGTAGTTTTTAACTTCACTCGGACATTCCGCTCCTGCTGTGTGGGTCTTATTGGGTTTGGGGCCTTTCCAAACCCAAGGCACCCACGCAAAATAAGCAAAAGCCCACACAGAAGAAGATTATGATCCTCGTCCAATTTTTTCAAAACGAAATTGCGCAAACAAATTTTTTCTCCAAAAAAGCCGCTTTCGTACGAATTTTTTTCTCCAAAGAAAGCCGCTTGCGTGCGAATCGAATCGGCGCAGTGACGAATTCCTTAGTTACCGCCTGAACGACGGTCTTAATTTCTGGAATGATTAACGCGCAGGATGGTCGAGCCGTGTGGGACTAATGTACCGCTTTCCCCCTTTCTCTGCCCAGCTTCGCAAATCCCACTGTACTTTGACAAAGGCGGATTTGTCGTTCGTTGAGGTCAAAGGTGTAGGCGTAGCCAGGGGGGGGACAAATGGGCCGTGCTCCCCCAGATTTCTAGCATACCTTGTCGTTTTGTGCTTTGAGAGGCGGTGTCTCAAACAAAATACTGTTGCTCGCTTTAAGTCAAAATTTTGGGCTGGCTACGTCACTGGTCGCAAATGTGTTGAAATGCGTTAAATTGTGGCTGTAGCGTGCAACAACTTTGCAGGTGCCAAAAAAACGCTCTGTCGTGTTGTCGGTTGCTTAGAAATTATATTCAGTCAGATGTCGTTTGAAGAACAATTGATACCAAACGCCAAAGATGTTTAATAATGCTCTTCTTGCTTGAGACGCGTTTTGGAAAAGTGATTTGCGAAATCGCTCAACCGGAACACTTGCGCTGCCGCCTCCAACACCGAACGCAAGACGCGCTTTTTCACGTGCGCTTTTTCACATCCGCGGATATCCCACGTGCGTTTTATCACATCCGCGGATATTTTCCACCCCAGGCGCGTACAGGATCTGCAAGTCCGAGGACTTCGACAGTCTGCAGCGCACCCTGATCGACAGCAAACTTCTCGCGCGCACCGTCGACGAAGGCCTCCGTCGTCACGCCCAGGCCTCTCCTTCGAAGAGAACGGTAACGACCAGAGTTTGGCGCGCGTGACGAAAAGCGGTTGAAGTTTGCGCGCGTGCTTGCTTACGTAAGCGACTTGAAAATATTCAAACGATGCAACCGCAAGCCGATCACGTGACCCGTGCGGGATTTTCGAATATGTTTTGCGGCGACGCCAGGCGCCGGTACTGTGGTCGTTAAAAGATTGTGATCGAACAATCCGATTGCGCCCGCACCACCGCGACAAGACTTGTAGTCCTGAAAAGAAGTATCGCTTTTGCATCGAGCAGCCTGAGTTGCTTGTAATCTGCGCTTTGAAAAAGCGACACCTTCTTTATTATCCTTCGCCACCTTTTCGCGTTTCATCTTCTCGCGACAGCGTTTGCATTTCCAACATAATCTCAGAGCAAACACTGGTTTGCGACAAATGCCGGCGGTTTCGCCAAAACTGTTATTGCGCCTCGGCAGCAGACCGACTTCAACACGCTGCTGTTTGGGACTGATAGCGAAGCGTTAATTCCCGCACAAGCGACTTGTACACCAGAGATGGGCGTCAAACTGGACTTGGATTTGGATTCGGATTGTAAATCGTTTCAAAAACTCGGGATCAAGACCGAACTTGGATTGATATAATGGAAAAAATTGCGGCATTATTGTTGAAAAGCTGAATTTTGTTAATTTTTAGGACTTGGACTCATAATTATTATTATTTTTTTTTTTGGACTATGTGTGGACTTGGACCGAGTTTTAAGAAACTCAGGACTGGATCTGGATCGTAAAATACATTTTGTCCGCGTCCGTTTTTTAGCGCCCGCGTTTCGGCCGCAACCCCCCGGACCTGCGGCATGATCCCTATCTTACGCACCCACTGCATGTTCTTTGCAATTTCCAGCCCCCGGACAAGCGGCCATCGAAGGACGTGGCCAGGGCCATCGCGACCCTACGGCGCCACCTGCACGAAAGTGACGAGCTGCTCCTCGAATTCTGGCCCGTGCACCTCCAGGCCCTCTCGGACAATGCGCCCGGAAAAAGGGCCGCGTCGTGCACCTCCTCCGGAGTGGCCACAGGTGGCCGGGGCTCCTTGTCCGGGTCTGAGTATCAAGCGCCATCCACCGGCAGGAAACTCGCCGAAGATTTCTCTGAGGTGACAAGACTGGGCCGCAGCGGCTTGCTTCTAACCATTGTCCGAAGAGCAACCAGGCCCGTAACCAGCTTGGGACATCAGTGGGGGGGCGAAAGTTTTGCGAGAGTGGCCCATATTTTTTTAACTATGTCCAAAACATTTTTCCAGGGGGGGCGAAACATTCTGCAGGGGGGGGCTTCTCCCCGCCCCCCTCCCTGGTTACGGGCTTGAGAGCAACTGTTTATAGACTTTATTGAAAAAGCTTTGGATGTTTTTCGGGTGCGAGCAACAAAAATGGCTCCGTTCTGTCCTCACGTCTGCCTTGCAAGGCCCTGTGCAAATAATCACTTGCTTATATGTTGCCATAGAAACTACACTGTTCCCTTGCAATGTCTGACTTGATATAAAACCTGGGTTTTTTGGGTCAGTGACCGAAAAAATTTAGGTTAATTCCAGTTTTTTTTTAGGAAAATGTTAGATACCCGATATGGACCTGTAGGGACTCAATTTCTCTGATTCTAGGGACCCGATTACAATTTTCTTTGATTCTAGGGACCCGATTACAATTTTCTTTGATTCTAGGGACCCGATTACAATTTTCTTTGATTCTAGGGACCCGAATCGGGTCCCTGAAACACCTTAAAAAACCCTGGTTAATACGGTCAGTATGATTTTTTCAGTCATGCAAAAATGTTCTAAGTTGTTTCGGACAAAGCAACTGAAACGTTTCAGCGAAAACAAAAACCTAGTATCCAAAGTATCCAACCCACCGACTGTAAGGTACTGTGTTTCGCAAATTTCACTTTTTGTTCAGCACAGGGTTTTTTTAAGGAGAATGTTAAGTACCTGGTATGGACCTGTAGGGACCCGATTTTCTCTGATTTTAAGGACCTGAATCGGGTCCCTAAAACGCCTTAAAAAGCCCTGGTTCAGCAGCTTTCTTGAAGCTTCAATCATTTCAAGCGTTTATCTGAACAACCTCTGATATTCTTTAATTCATTTTTAAATACAAAATACCGGACAAATTTTGCGAAAAAGTGAACAACCGCCCGTAACTTCCCCAACCTCAACCACGAGAACAAAACACACGAACTGCCTGTCGCCGAATTCACCTGAACCCAGGTTCAGGTTCAAGCAACACTCGAAAGCAATCCCGTATTTTGGCCGCATCGAAGTGGCATAACAAGCGGAGCTGGTGAACAAACTTGTCACTTGCCGTCGCGGTTGATCGGCCAGTTGATTCAACAAGTCCTTAAAGAGACCTTATCGCTTAAAATCACCAATCGAGACGTTTTTTTGGAAGAACGGCCTGATAGTTGTGACGAAAACGCCCCGGGCATTTGTCAGTACTTCATGTTTTCGGCCACTGGCCTGGACATCATACGTTTGCTGTTGCAACAACAGCCCAATGCACCAAAAGCTCTTCCGGAATTGTATGTAAATTTTTCCGGGAAAAGTTCAATTCGCTCAAATCTGTGCGTGCGTCACAGGCTTCGTTCGCATAATTTGGGAATACTCGAAAGAAACCGCAAAACAATATTTGCTTGTCCTGGTTGCGATTCGCCTACGTTCGAATGCGGTTGTTTCGCGTGCGTCCGTATCCAGGACAGTTTCGCGTACGTAGGGAAATGAATTCAACTCGGTGTTGTCGAAACCGTTTACAGACCGAAGGCCTCCGACGCGAAGTGGGCAAACTCAGGCAGCGCTTGTCCAATCAGGACCGGTTGCTGCAAAGCACCGTCGAGCGGCTGCACTCCACCAACCGCTTGAAAGAAGGCATCGAAACGGCCATCGTCAAGCAACTGTCGCGCACCCACACAGTGCTGCGAAAAGCAAGAGGCAATCTGGAGGTGAGCTTTTTGTTCGTGTTCGCGAAGTGGCAACTGAGCGGACATTGCTAAAAAGAAAAGCAAACCGTTGTTGGTGTGTGGGTGCTTACGTCATTCGTTGATGACGTCAGTCGTTTCAACAAGGCAGAGCCAACTTTTTCCTTTCTTTCAGTTTTTTTTCTGGATAATTTTTTGTTGATGCATTAAAAGTGCAAAACGTCCTAAATTTTGTTGCCAAAAGATTTTTACTTTTGTATAAGTTATTAGAACAGCATCTAAAATGTGCGTCTGCGTCTATTGTACTTGTCTTGACCTAGGTCTAGCAAGGATCTGTCTTTTTTCCGCGTAACATGCGCGTGACATTTTATGTGCAGGCCAACGTCCAGCGCTCCGCTGTTCCCTGATCAGCAGAAAATACATCGCACTTCAGGTGTTGATCAAATCAAAGCTTATTCAAGTTTCAACACAACGGACAACATCTTTCAGAGATGATGAGAAAAAAAAAGGTCTGGTCCTTCTTCCCCCAAGTGCCTTCTTACACTTGATTCTCTGTCTCGCGTTTCTTTGTTTCGTCACAACGCGTCGGTTATTATTATTTATTCGTCTGGTGGGAATTTACTGGTGCATGCTCTCTGCCTCGTTCCGTTGTTGTTCCTCAACTTGCTGCGCGTCTTAATCGTTCGCAGACATGTGTCTTGGGTGCCGGCAGGGGGGGCAGAGGGGACTTGACCCCCGGGTTTTGAAATTTTATATTTGCTGTTAACTTTTTAGTGGACATATGCTTGTCTCTCAATTTCGGAGTTGGTAAAAGGAGACTTTCACCACAGTTTCCCCCCCCTTGAAAAACTCCTCTGACACCCTTGCACATACGTCACAGAACACAGGCCGCATAAAATGGCGTTTATAGCGCGGCCCTTTCATTGTCGTCGTTCCATCGGAAACAAAAATTAAAAAACTGACATTGTTTTTCCGTCGTAAACCGTTTTCGACCTTCTTTTTAAGGACAAGTTACACAACACGATGTTAGCCTTTCTATCGTCTATTTGCACTATACATATATATATCAGACCTGCTTGCAGAAAGAAACTTTCCTGTCTATTGCGCAAAACGTGTGTCTGTTTCATCGGATTCTTTTCTGCAAATAAATTGAAAGAAAAATCTCCAAGAACATCACTTGCTGTAACAACTGCTGAGTTCAAGGCAAGCTAAGTGTCGGAGATACGGTTCATGGCGGAATTGTCTTTGATGTGCGACAGATTGAATGAAAAGGCAGCGCCAACGTCACAGCTGCGTTGTTGCGTCACAGCGGCGTTATTGTTAACACTGAATTATTTCGAAGTCGTGAATCCGGGCATCTTTTTCTTATATCGTCGTCGCTCAACAGCGTGACAGTGGCAAACGATATAGACTCATCAAATAATGCAGGTAGCGCGTGTAGAGTTCTGTGGCTCTGCACTCCGCGATACAAGGGGGCGCAACAGGCCGAAAACATTGGTGCCTCCCCCCTAGTGATAGCATGGTAAACACAATCACCAGCATTCACAGGAGGAACCCGTAAAACCAACAAGTCTTTCCCAATCTTCGCAACACAGGGTTTAAGCATGAGGTCTGCCCTGAGGATTTGGAGCCTTCACTTGTACAGTACAATAAACGCTTAGGTGTCAGTCCCGTCGCCATGGGAGGGCTTTGATGGGCTTAGTCCCCCCAAATTGAAATGCGAAACACCAGGAACTAGTGGATTTTTGTCAATTTTGAATGTCAAGCCCCCCTGTTGACGACTTTCTGGTAGGTGTTCACATGCAGAGACATTTAAAACTTGCGAGAAATCAGATCTGAGGCTGCCTCAACCCGGCTTGCAACAACGCTTGCTCAAATCATAATGCTACTTATCGCTCAAAATTCTGAGTAAGTTGTGACCATACTGCGGTGGCGTATCAAGGGGCGCGCGGCACTTTTTTGATAGAAATTAAATTTTGAAAGGAGTTTAAAATTTCTAACTCTTCTTTATTACGTTAAAAAAAGTTTTAAACGGTCTAACTTCAGTTTTTTGTTTAGAAGTGCTAGACTAGTAGGCTACCTTAAAAACACATCTGACTGTGGAGTGAGCAAATTGATGAAATGTTCACTGAAAGTCTGTCAAATCCAATGTGTTGAAGTGCCCCAGCGTTTGCCTTGAAATCATTTTTTATAAACACACTTGCTTGGGGAGCAACTGCACCCCTGTCCTTACACCTTCCTTTCCAGTCGAAGCCATTTCCCCCATCCCAGTCAAAAGTCCTTATAACAAAGGAAAGAGATGACATTCGATCGCAGATTAACAAACATTACTGATCCGGTACTGGTTTTCGAGGTCTATATTGCCCTACTCTGAAAATCTCATGAACTTTTCGAGGTTTACATTGGCCCTACTCTGAAAATCTGATAGCCCTGCGTGAAATCACGGCGAATAGACAAGGATAGCATAATCTTTTTTCTCCTATCGTTGGTTCTCTAGCAACGCTCCAGCGGCACATCAAACACCACTTAACACCAAGTCATTGGCGATGAATATTTCGTTGGGGCGGCGATGGTTAGTCCGCCTCTCAATCGGAGGGTTGAGTGTTCGATCCACGGCCACTGAATGAATCGCCGTAGCGCTCTTTGGGAAGAGTGTTCACCTCAACCGCCCCGGCAAGAAGCTTAGGTCAGGCGCTGGCTTACCGCTGCTTGCCGTCACCACAAATAATAATAAAAAAACATTTCTTGGCACATCTCATATTATTTTTTAATGTTCAGCGAGATATTTTCCACTAGTGCCATAAGCTGTAGCCTGGTCGTTAGGTGGGGTTATCATCATTAAAATTTGGCGGTTGAAGTGACGAACTCTGTAAAGGTAACATTGCTCAGTTTCAATACAACTGCTGTTTTTCCATATGACGTAATGGTGTCGGAACATGATGTTTTTGAAGCGGGTAAAGCAGTTAATGTGTTTGCGTGGCTAACTTAGAGCTCAGATTGTAAGTTTGAACTGCAAGTAAAGGGGATCAGAGCCAACCGGTAGGCAACGTGAGTTTCACATGACTCCCCATTGTTCAACGGTGTACTAACACTTGCAGTCATAGAAAAAGCCATTTCAACAAGAAAAGCTTAGAAAAGGTGTTGCTCTCATTTCGGTGAATTTGGCATGGTTTGGTAATACAGTTTTTGAAATAGATGTCTGTGGGTAAACAGTTCCATCGCCACAGGAGGCTTTGGTGGGCTTAGCCCCCACCAAATAAATTTCCGACCCCCACCTTGAAATATGGAACACTATAAATCAGTAGCTTTGTTGTCAAATTTTAGAATGTCAAGCCCCTCTGCACAAACGTAAAGCTTCCCTATTTAACACCTTACGGCGACTGTTCTGTTGGTAACGAACGAATGCATGGGATGACACTATGCACGTGTAATTGGAAGAAGCCCAGGGGGTAGTGCTAAAAAAAGAGGTTTGGGAAAAGCGTTCTTGCTATTCCCACACCAAACAAAAAGAAAGACTGCGCCAAATAATTCGAATAAAGTGAGCATTCGCCTGAAAGAATTTACACATCCCTGGATCTTACTGTTTCACTGTAAACTTTTGACTAGTAGTGCGAATCTGGGCGTCACTATCACAACTGTGAGATCGCAGCCATATTTTAATGTAGGGCAAAAAGATGTGGGAAGACCGTTCCCACACCACTACATCCCTGAAAGAGTCCCACAGCTAGACCAAGCGTGCAGGTAACGATGGAGGCTACAAGTCAGCGTTTCTCACCCAAAACCAATTTTAAGCCCACATTTGACCTATTTCATCAAAATGAGTCCCACACCTACAGAAGGCCTCGCGCAAGTTCCAACAGGGTTAACGTTTTAAGCCTTTTATATATTCCAAGAGAATTAAACCACTACTGAAACGTGAAGTGAACAATGAAACGACCTTTACATCACTGAGATCGTATTATGAAATTAATAGTATAACCTGCTACATGCAGTATATATATTTTTAGTTAAAGACAGGGAAAATACACGAAATATTAACATTCTTAAATGTTTACATCTGCAAAGTAGGTATGCCGCCAACACATCCATTACTTTTTTGTTTGCTCCCCTGCAATGAGTAAACTATTTCAAAAGCCAACTGGTGGACTTACCGGAGGTAAAGCAACAGGAAAGAACATTTGACGAAACATGTTCGGTCCACATATGCTTAAATAAAGAAAGCAAAAAATAGGAAAAGGAATAATCAGGAAGGTGGCGACAAGCAGAAAAAAACAAGACTCATAATCGACAATGAAAAACAAGACCTATTTCAGTTTGTGAGCGTTTGATTGTGATCTTCAAAATGCTTTATTAAATCCTTATATCTTTAAAGAAGCACGAAACATGATCTTCTTTCATTGTAAAATCTTGTACGCAAGTTTGAGAGGTTGAAAGGGTGGTACTTTTATGGTCGACCCCGGGCGGCACTTAGACTCGCTGCGCCTCTGCCATATTGCAACGTTTCTATACATTCGTCCCAGATCCCGCGCTGTTCAAAGTTGCTTGCAAGTGAACCTCAGCAAGCTGCACACTGCAATACATTGCAAATGGCACATCGCTGAGGAGTTATAAAGTTCCAAGCAGTGGTACAGCCAGGATTTTTGATTGGACATGCAAACGTAGATGTTAAAAAATCTGAGATCGCGGCTGTGCAAGTCAAAAAACATTAGGTTGCTTACAAACCTGCGATATTTCTTCAATTTACGAGAAATATCAGCAAATTTAGTAATTTGCTGTTCAACAAATCCCAAGAAAAAAGTCGTTCATTGTTTTTCCGAATCCAACATGTCACGCGCCGTCGTCGACAATCAATCTGTTTGTTCTTTTCGTGATTCGGACATTTTTCTAATGTGATGGTAACTTCCCTGTGCTATCGACGTCTTTTGTTGTGTGTGCAGTTCAAGTACTTGCCAGGCCCGTAACCGAGCAATTCACCATGAAAGCTTCTAAAACATGTTTTGCTCTTGGGTACAACAACAAGTTACAATCATTTTGCCACCCCACCCCGAAAATATCAGCTGGTTGCGGCCCTCGGACACGCCTTACCTTCTATATCCAATTAACACTTGAAGCCTTTGAAAGCAAAATCGCTTTCAGACAAGAACCGTGCATATGAAGCTTTAAGCGTGGTCGGTTTAAACCAAACTTCGATATTCCTCACGATCACGATAGAAAATATCCTACGATATTGTGGACCCCACCATTGCTGGTCCTCATTGGCTGGTTGGTAAAAGACATTAAAACGTTCTGAACATATCCGACGCGATATTTCACGCAACTCAAGATTTCGCGACTATTTTCCACGCGGGCTTCCGCAAAAACAAATTGAGCTTGCTTGGTTCTTTGAAGCAACGCACAGGCACAATTTCAACGCATAAAACTTGGGTTAACATACATAGGTGTAGCTTGGGAGCCATGCCCCCCCCAAATTTTTAACATATCCATTCATTTTGTGCTTTAAGAGGTGTCCCCAACAAAATACTGTTGCTCGCCTAAAGTCAAAAACTGTGGCCCACCGAATCTTGTGCCTGCCCCAAAAATTTGAACTAGCTACGCCACTGTTAACATACACTTGGTGTACACAGCCGGATCCACGGAACAGTTGACCCCAAAAGAAGATCAAGGCGAGCGTTGTTTTCCTGCGCGATACATTGCAAAAAGTCTAATTTAAGCTGGTGCTATTTTTCTCGATTACTCTACCCCTTGCCTAAAATCTAGAAAAGAGTAAATCGCTGACCTGACACTATGATTGCTTTTAAGCACCCAATCGACAACATGCTTCAGCACTGGACGTTAGAAAATCAGTCAAAATTTAATGTCTTTTACAAAAATGCACCAGCAAATATATGCAAAAAAAGACACGCACAAAGGTTTGCAAAACTCGACATACTATTCTACGAAATACGCGAGTATCAGTGTTCTTGTGAACAACACTTGGCCACACGTACTTGATTTTTGTACAAATAATGCGATGATCTGTGATGTGCGGTAAATTACTGCAAAAGGCGAGAAAAAATTAGAGGCAATTCCACAAAAACAAAAATTACAAAATTAAAAACTAGTTTAAAAACCGCGTCTTCGCGAACCGTTCTCAGTGACGAAAATACGTGAGTAAAAAATTGTGCACTGGCGCAGACACACGTCACCAGTCGGTGACGTCACACTTCCCAGGATAGACCAGCTTTCCATCAGGATTGACACGAGGACTGTTTTCTGAGTAGAACTGCTGGTACCACCTACGATGCTTTGCCAACGCCGACTCTTCTTTCACAAGAACAGGTTTGCGCAGATATGTCTTGTTGTTCCACATCAGAATATCTCGTTCAATCTGAAAATGGAAGGTCCATCACGAATTTCAGTTGGCATTTGCTCGTTTTCTTTGAATGCAAAAAGAAATTAAAAGGACAGGTAGTCGAGAAAAACAAAATGTAACGAAAGGAAAAAAGGAAAAACAAAAGAGCTATTTTTGACAAACTATTATTGTATAGCTTATATTATACCGAGTAGTAAGTATTACACACCACAAGGAAGACGTTTCCGTTTCATGGATGGAGTAGCTGAAGACAAGTTAGCATGCGTGCCTAAAGTTCAACCGTAATAAGCTTCAATTGTGATGCAGTCAATTACACTGCTTGTTTTGTGAAAGTAGTTAGAGTACGAAAATCTAAACAAGGTAAAATCGTCATTGAAACAATTTGGGATCATAGCAATAGCCTCCTATTTGTAATTTCGGTATTGGCGCTGTTGCTGAAGGACACACAAAAAAATCCATTAAACGATGATTTATTGACCCTTTTTGTTGCTTATGTGTTAATGGGGTTGAAAAGCGACTGAATCTGCTGATACATGACCCTGTGTGCCGGGTTCGATCCAGGTCAAGTTGAAGGTGGCACTGCGCTCTGGGTTTAGTTCAGGTCAAGACAAAAACAAGCCCGGAATGGTGACTTGTAAAACTGTACTACTAATCACAAAGTTAGACCCAGTCCTCAATAGCGCTTGTCGTGCTATCACTGGCTGCTTAAAACCCACCAATGTAGAGAATCTCTACTTGTTGGGTGGCGTAGCTCCTCCGTACATCAGAAAAACTGTGGCATCACAACATGAAAACCTGAAGCAGGAAAACGATCCCCGACATCCCCTCTTCAACCATATAATACGAAACAAAAGATTGAAATCTAGGCACAGCTTTCTCCACTGTGTAAATGCCCTCGACCCCAACCTCACAGCCGGCGAGTATCCACGTGGCAAGATCACCTCGCAGGAAAACCAAACAAGCTAACCAACACCCCCACACGAACCACTTCCCCCTGGCTCTGGTGAGATGCGGCCTTTCTGGGTCTGCCTAAATCGCTTGCGAACTGCGATGGGCCTCTGCAAAGCCAATCTGGCCAAATGGGGTTACAAAAACGCTGGTGATATCAGCTGCCTCTGTGGGGAGGAACAAGCAACGGCCCATCTTATTTCCTGCCCCTGTTGCCAACACAATGCACAAAAGCGGACCTTGCTGCCCTGTCTCCGAATGGAAGACTGTGCGTGGAGTACTGGTGCGGATGCTGGTGCGGAGTACTGGTGCGGATGCTGGTGCGGAGTACTGGTGCGGATGCTGGTGCGGAGTACTGGTGCGGATGCGTTTAAGCTTGACGTGACAAGAGAAGAAGAACCTCTAATCACGCCCTCCGAGAGAAATTTTACCAGGGGGTACAAAGACCGATACCCGCCCCACTAGCTTCTGGGGCCGTCGTTGAAACTTGTAGTGTATAACTTCTTTGTATAGCAATTAGGGTATAGATCAGTGGTTCCCAAACTGGGGTTAAATTACCCCCGGGGGTAATATACGATTCTTCATGGGCTAACGCAGAACCTAAACTTTAGACTGCCAATGTATAGACGCAAGTATGTTGATTGCGTTCTTACTACAACGCAAAACATTGAAGGTAATAAGACAATCACTACGTTGATTTGGGTAACGGCTCGAAAAAGTTTGGGAACCACTGATATAGATAAAACAGCCACCATGTTAAGG
>Ga0210059_1012495_pt1 | contig 12818 bp, 21 predicted proteins | sample Ectturendosymbi2_FD_188042 | JGI IMG/M metagenome (GOLD analysis project Ga0210059, IMG submission 188042) | Ecteinascidia turbinata endosymbiont from Florida, USA - Sample 2 (SPAdes) (version 2) | ecosystem: Host-associated > Tunicates > Ascidians > Unclassified | place: Key West, Florida...
TGTGGAAAATCATTGAAGAAAAAGGGTTGACTGACAAAGCTTTTGAACTTGAAAAGAATCACAAGAGAAAACGAATACGAAGGTCAATCGAGGTTGTTGACCTTGAAACAAATGAAAAAATGTTTTTCCAAAAGGTGGCAGACTCTGTAGAATATTATAACAAAAGTTATGTTTTTTCATATACGACAATGGAAAAGAGTGGGAAAATAAAAAATTAAAATGATTGACCATTAGCCATTTTCAGAAAGACTAAGAATTTTTTAAATATTTTTTTGTGAAAACAATGATAAATTTCATTAAATAAAATTTTACCCTACAATAAATGAAAGATATAACGTTGCAAAAGTTGATAAAACTTGTTGGTGAAGGATATATAGGAGAATTTCTCGGGAAAGAGAAAACTTTCAAACAATTAAGAGCCGAGGCACGACTTCGAGGCTTCAATGACATTTCAAAACTCAAGAAAGCACAATTGAAAAATTTGCTTTCAAAACCACAAGACTTTGATCAATTGAGAAAACGAAAAGGAAAATTCATTCAATTAGTTTTTTATTGCTATTTTTGATTTATGACATAGTTATTCAATTATTTTTTCATTTTATAAAAATATTTTAATCTTTTTTGAAATTTGTTTCCTGCAAATATGACATTTATTCAATTTATTAGAACAACTAAAACGTGCAGAATGTCCACAATTTGTAAATATCACTTTTGGGGTGTTTACTAAACAAACTTTACATGAAATAACTTCTTCTTTTTCTTCTTCATCTACTTCATCACTAAACTGTTCAGTCACTTCATCTTCACTTTCATTTGCATTTTCATTTACTATATGTTCAATTAATTCATTTATTTCTCCAGTTTGTCTTATCATCATGTCCAAGACTTTTATTTCCTTATATTGTCTCAACCAATATCTAAACCAATTATATGTATTGTTCTTCTACATCCCTATCACTATCAGGTATTATTGGAAATTCACGGAAATCATCTGCATGAATCATTAACCAAATGTCAAAATACCTTTCTTCTTCATCATCATCATCATCTGAAGAGTAAGTATATCTTTTTATTGTAAAAATAATTATGTTTTTGAAAAGAAATTTATACAATTTTCTAATTTTAACAAATTCCCTTTGAGGTGTTTGATCACTAGTATGTTGGTTAAATATTCTTATAAGCTCTCTTAAGTTTTCTTCAGGAATTATAGTTTCTTCATGACATATTCTTGGTATCATTCTTTTTAAGTCCTCGCGATTTTCTAGATTTGCTGAAAAACTGTACACAATTACTTCATGTCTTATATCATAAATCTTATTCAACAAAATGGTGTTAATTTTTCAATATAGTGTGTTTTTCTCATTCTTCTTTCCTCTTCTTCACCAAAATTTTCATATAACTCTTTGAGATGATTAACACGTCTGCATTTTAAATGATTTATTATAAGTCTTTTATCAGTATTCATTCTTTATATAATATTATAAAATTATCTTTATATCATTTTTATTTATAAAAAAATAACTTATAAAAATATTTTAATCTTTTTTGAAATTGTTTTCCTACACATATTATGATCTTTCAGTTTATCAGCACAACCAAAACATGCGCAATGATAGCAACTTATAAATACCACTTTTGGGGTGTTTACAAAACAAACTTTACATGTAACAGGTTCTTTTGCTTCTTCATCTACTTCATCACTAAGCTCTTCAGTTATTTCTTCATTTTCAATTTCATTTTCAATTGCTTCATACTGTCTTGGTCTTATTTCCTCCACTATTTCGTCCTCAAGCATTTCCGGGTCCATTACGTCCTTATATAGTCTAAATAACATTTCCGGGACTATTTCGTTATCATATTGTCTAAACTCTGATTTAAACCACTTATATATATTATAATTATACCTCCAAACTATATCCCTATCAGGTATTATTGTTGGAAATTTGTGGAATTTTAATAAACGGTTCATCATCCAAATGTCAAAATCATCATCATCTTCATCTATAGAGTAAACATGTCTTTTTATTATAATTTTCGCTATTTTTTCAAAAAGATCTTTATACAATTCTCTAATTTAAAAAATTTCCATTTGAAATGTTTGATTTCTAGTATGTTTGTTCAAAATTGTGATAAGCTCTCTTAAGTTGTCTTCAGGAATTATACTTCCTTCATGGCATGTGCATGGAATTATCTCTTTGAGTCTGGAGACACCTTCTGGATTTGCTGAAAAACAACTTATGATCACTTCATGTCTTCTGTCATAAATCTTATTCAACAAAATTGGTGTTAAATTTTCATAGTCTTTTTTCCACATTATTTCCTCTTCTTCACCAAAATCTTCATATAACTTTTTAAGTTTAGCAAGAGATTCATCTTTTAAACGATTTATCAAAAGTCTTTTATCAGTATTCATTCTTTGTATGATATTGTAAAATAATATTGAACTAATTTTTATTTAAAAACAATTTTCTCTTGTTTCTTTAACTTATTCAATTATTATTTTTTTGTTATTCCAAGTTTTTCCATTGTTGTATTTTAAAAATAAAATTCCTTCCCCAGTTTTTCTTGAAGCTTCAATGATACTATTAAAAATTGTTTCTTCGCCTGTGAGAATGTCAACAAGTTTGACCTCTTTTCCTTTTTTCTGCTTTCTTTCTTTGCTTAGACCTATTGCTTGTTCCAGTAATCCCTTTTCTTCGATAATTTCAAGCATTTGTTTTTTATTCATTTGTGTAAGACATCTTGTACTGTCTTTCAATACTTCCATCAATGCTGGTCTTGTAATATTTTTTACAGTTGCCATTTATATATAATGATAAAAAATATTTTTTAATTAATATTCTACTCTCGTCTTGTTACCATCACTCTGGAAGATCAAACTTTTATTGCTAATCACAACTGCAAAAGTTTCTATATTTGCTGCTACGTGTTCTGAGAACTGAGCTTTTATCTGGATGTCAGTCACGGAGTTTTTTAGTTTCTCACTTTGTTTTGTCACTTCAAAGACAAACATAGGGAATAATTCCTTGTAGTCTGCTAGGGTTATATTTGGATTTGAAATTAAGTCTTCTACATTGTAAAACTTTGTTCGGAATGCTACGGCATCTCCATAAACCCTTGAAAATTTTTGCTGTGTAAAGTTTATATCGTCATAATCAATTTCTGGATATCTCCTAGAGTTTAACATGACAAACATGTTAGTGAGATTACAATGATCAAAAATTGACGAATTGTGCTCCTGGTTCCCTGATTTATCTGTCTGAAAAGCTACAATTATCCATCGAGGTTTCTCTGGGGCTGATTTCACCGACAATCGCCAGGTAAAATTTCTCGTTTGCGGGACTGGGATTGAGTTGCATTGAATCATTCGGTAACCAACTGGGAGACTTTTGATTTTGACTCGACTGTTTTGTACACTTCATGTTTTTCTTAATCATTTGGAAGCACATGAGGCACATACCAAGAAAGTTTCGTCAAGACAACCTTTCCAACATCAGCCGCATTGTTTCTGAAAATCGCGTCATTATCACCTTTTCTTACCAGAGTTAGTTGATGCTTAAACCCGTAAACGACTTTTTGATAGTCATCACAGAATCCAAAGATGTGTTTCAGCGAAACTCTGAATGAAAATGTACATTTTGGGTCAGGTTTTTGAATGACATACTGTTGTCGAACTCCAAAACCTGTGTTATTTTGAAGATGTGCTGTTGTGTGTGAATCTTTCATCCGCAATTGGTTGAGCCCTTTGGATTTTTGAAAATCATCAGGGTATTTTAACAGTCCAAGCATCGTCGTTGCTTACCCCGGGTGAAAAACTGATTCAATTTCTTGCCCTGAAAGTTGATATTTCATGTTGCTGAAAAAATGCATCATTGCATTGTTTGTTAGCGTGATTACGTCCGCATCAGCGTAAACAGTGCCATCAGCTGCTTTTACCAGCTTCCAGTCAAAAACAAGATATGACTCAGCTGGGTGTGTGAACAAGTCCTGCGTTTCAATATTTAATCGAATCTCACCAGGATTGTTGAGATTAGTGCCAGCAATTGGCTCGTAACTGTGAAACTCGTATTCCTGAATGCTTTCATCAATTTGTAGTTTTTCAGTACTGTTAAGAATGTCGCTGCTCATTTATTATAGACAATTTTTTGTTTGTTCAATCGTCTTACAAGGTCTTGTATTTTTCTCGCCGACTGTCCCGAGCCAGTGATTAAATTTTCAAGTTAGCTGTCGCTGTAGACCTTTCAGTCGCTTGGGTCGTTTGAGGCGTTGCCGCAAGTTTTGATAAAATTTATTGTGATTTTGTGGTCAACTTTGAACTTGCAAAATCAATAGCTTTTTGTCCAGTCTTTTGTCCAGCGCTTCGCGCAACGTTCAAAGCCGTGTCAACAACTTGTTTTTTACTGATAAATCTTGATAAAAAGTCTTTGAGCTTTAAAAAATACCAGAGCCACCGACTTGATACTTTCTTTGATATCCACGTTTAGCATCTTTATTTATGCAAAGGAAATATTCGCGACGAGACATTACTTTATGGTAAGCATAAGTTTTTTGTAGGCATCACTAGGCAAAATTTTTTGTCTCAACAATTCGTCGCAAATGCTAACGATTTCGTTTCAAAGACTTGTGTTTCCTGCTTGTTTTGAAGCCATTGACAGTTCAAGTCTTTCACACAAAGCGTTCGGATCACTTGGGAGAAAACCAGAGCCTGCCTTTGCCGGCCATGCCTTCCGCTCACGTTTTGCTTTTTGCTTTGATTTTTTCTCATAATTATTCCATATTGGTCTTACGATATTTTGCCATTGATATCCTTTGTTTGCAGCTGGTCTTTGTGGATTTTTCTTATTTCTCATTGCTTCAGAATTAAGCATTATTTGTTCATAATTTCTCATGTCTTCTTCTGTAGCAAGACCAAGCACTGTTTTTTTGATCGTTATCAACCCCAAAGACCTTTTGTTCCCTTGTATTTATTTCCATCAATGATTGAATCATCTCCATCAAAATCAACACTAGCATTTCCAAGAAAAAATTCACCACCTCTGTTATTAAGTCCAAAGGTTTTATCACCCACCATTCCATATGAATCAGTCAAATATTTTCTTGCAATTTTCCCTATATCAGTTGGAAGAAGACCCTCTGGGAGTGTTTGCACCGCTTCAGCGCCTGGTAAGGCTTCAGGTTCAGCGCCTGGTAAGGCTTCAAGTTCAGGTTGACCCCAAGGAGTCGCTTCTAGTTTGGAAACAATTTCTTCAGACGTTTTTTGTTGTTGTTCAGTTATTGGTTTGAATATTTTCCCAAAATCTTTGTAAAGTGATTGTTCACCCAATTGTTCTGAGCGAAAATCATCTTGAATTTTTTTCTTTGTTTTGATAAACTCAGAGACAAGTTTGTCACATTTTGATGGGTCTTTGATTTTTAAGAAACTCATATATTATACCTTTACATTTTTGGATAGGACCAATTTGGATAGAGCCAAATTCGTTTTGACCTAGTCCAAATCAACCACGATAAACAAAAACTTTTCTATACTGTTTTGGATCAATGTTCACAATATTTTGCAATTCTTTAACTTGCGCTGGTGTGAGTTTGTCGTTCAGAAACGCAGTGACTGTTGAGCTTTTTATTCCAAGACTTTCTTTTGGCATTTTATATTAAAGTTTAATAAGATCTTTGTTGTCCACCAAAGAGTTGAAACTTGCTGGATACCCTTTCCATTTAACCAACGACTTTGTTTTACCTTTCTTCACAACTTTCTCGATTCTGAATACTTCTTGAGTTGTTTTTTGAAGCTCTTGTTCATAGAAAGTTCCTTGAATTTCTTCATCGTTCAGGTCTGTTATTTTATAAGTAATCGGATCAGTTCTTTAAGCTTTTGAAACCGTGAATACTTCTGTCCAGTTTGGGGTGAAACCCCTATTCAAAAAACTTCTTTTTCTTTAAAATTCTAACTTTATCTCCAATTTTGATTTTTGCTCTCATGGGTCGTCTTGTTAAGTCTGGATAGAGGTTTCTGCAAACTGTCACTTCATTCTCTTTCTTACTCGCTTCGACAGGAGTCATGTTTATTGATGAATGCCATGTGTTGTTGTATTTGTCAACAAACTCTCCAAGAACGTCAATATATTTGTTGGTATTGTTTGCCGTGAAATACTTGAACATTTTTTCTTTCATCGTTCTGTTCCAACGCTCAGTGACTGACGATTTCTCTTCGTTTTCGGTAGAGTAAAGCTCAACACCTAAGTCTCTCACATGTTTATTATAAAATTCTTTCCCTTTATCTGTCCAAAGATTTTCTGGTTTTCTCTGTTTTTTTTCTTTCAACGCTTTCGCGACAGAAACTCCAGTTTTATCTTTAAGCGGAAGCATCCAACCAAACTTTGAAAATACATCAATCACAGTCAGGAGATACCTGGTCCCACGGTTAAATTTTGAAAATGCTTGCATATCTACGAGGTCAGCAGCCCAAATTTTATCGATACCGTTCACATAGACTTTTCGCTTAGGGAAGTTTTTAATGACGGGCTTGTGTAGTTCTTCAGCTAATGGTGTACTCCAGGCAACGTTCTTACTGCGCTCGTTCTTACTGCGCTCTGCCTCACTGCGCTCGTCCTCGCTACGCTCCTTTTTCAGTCCCATCCTGAAGCGTTTCTTTGTTCCGATAATCGGTCTAACGATTCCACGATCAATCCATTCTCGAAGAGTTGGGTTATAAATGCCATCAAGTTCTACCAGCATATTTTTATCACAAACTTCATTTCTCGATTTTATGTCTTTGTTTTTAACATAACAAATATCACAATGATAAGCTGCTTGATCAACTCTGTTGATTGGTTTTGACCATGCTTTTGGGGTTAGATCAGCATTCAAACGTTTGTTCAATTTCGTGCCGGGTCCAGTGAAATTATGTCCTGGAAGGTGCATTTCAAATGGAAGACTGTTGATTGCTTTGTTCAAGAAACCTTTGCCACTAAACTTACTCTTTTTCGTTCCACAGACAACACATATACCTTGAAACAATACGCGATTGTTAAAAATTTAAATTTTTCCTACGTTTTTCGTTTCAGTAAAGTTTCGACATTTTGTACAATATATTTCAACCATTTATTTAATGCTTTCATAAAATAAATGGAAGTCAAAAACTTTTCTTGGAATGAACATATAACAAATAAAAAGAATCATAATCTTTTGCCTAAGAGTCTATGAGGTCTGATTGTGGGTAAATCAGGTTGTGGTAAGACTACTTTGTTGCTGAACCTTCTTCTCAGACCTGGTTGGTTGGACTATTCAAAATTGTCAGTTTTTGGTATGAGTTTGTTTCAACCAGAATACAGAATTTTGAGAAAAGGTTTTGAAGAACAGTTACCAAAAGAGACGATAATGAGAGTTGTTGAAAACCGTGATGAAATACAACCACAACAAATTTCACCAATCCAGCTACTTGAAGAATTGGCAAAAACCAAAGAGCCAATTGAGTGCAATTTTTATTAATCAGCTGATGATGTCCCTGACCCAAAAGCGGTCTCCCCTGAGCATAAAAATCTTATGATATTTGATGACCTCTTGCTTCAAAAGCAGAACAAGTGCGAAGCATATTATGTTCGTGAAAGACATTCAAATTGCTATTGTTTGTATTTATCACAAAACTATTTCAAGCTTCTCCTGCAAAAAAATTCGTGAAAATTCGAACTTTTTTTGCCTGTTTCCCCAGGACCTGAAAAACATTGACCACATTTTTAACGACCACGTATCTCAAGATATGACAAAAGAACAGTTCAAGAAACTTTGCAAAACGGCGTGGTCGAAGCCTCATAACTTTGTTGTGATTGATTTGACCTCACCAAAGAACTACGGAAAATACAGATCGGTGTTTGCCGATTTTTATATTATTGAATAAATGAGTGACGCTGAACTACTTCAAAAAATTGTTCAAAACACTGAGCCTAAAACTTCAACTCAGATTGTGGTTTCAGAGAATTCAACAAAAATAAAGACGACTTTTAACCCACCATCAGACTTAGACAAAATGCGAAAATACGAAATGGCTTTGGTGAATCTCGAGACGTATCACAGTTTTCCAAACATCGATTCAAGTAATAACGTTTTCCGGAATTCTCCTGATGGTTCACAATGGGTTGATATTCGTTTTCCAGAAGGTAGGTACGATCTGATTGATATTGCAGAAACAATCAAAATAGCAAAGAAACGAAATGGGCATAACGATGATGGTATTAAAATAACAGCAAACACAAACACTTTGAAAAGCGTCATGGAAATTCAAGGTGACTTTATCGTTGATTTAAGAGTGCGAAATTCAATTGCAAGTGTTCTCGGATTTCGAAATCAGGTTTACAAAGAAGGCCTCTGCGAATCAGAGAGTGTTATCAACATCTTATCAATTAATTCAATTCTCGTGAATGTGGACATTATCGGAGGTCTTATGTAAATAGAAAAACTCAAAACACAATTTACAGTTTCTTTCCAAATGTGTCGCCTGGGTATAAAATCGTTGAAAATCCGAGAAACCTTGTGTATCTTCCAGTGATTTTAGATAAAATCAGTAAAATGGAAACAGTTGTCACAGACCAAAATGGAAAGCAACTGAATCTTCGTGGAGAAAACCTGACAATCAGATATCACTTGAGAGAAATTTGAGAGAAAATAATTGCATGACGCAAAAAATTTTTGCATGCTAATATAAATGAGTTATACAAACGTTAGAGTAAACATTTCAGAAAATCAAAAGAATAATATCAAGAGGGCTTTGGCACATGGAGAGCCTGTGTCAATTCGTCTAAGTTATAATGATCTTAGTGAAGATGACGTACTTGCCTTGACTAATTCACAAGTGAACAGAATGACAAAAGCTTATGAGAATCGAAAAGGTATCATGATAAAAATGAGTAAACGTCAGGTTGAACACAACAAAACCATTGAAGGTGGATTTTTAGGAATGTTAGCAGGTTTAGCAGCAAAGGCCCTACCCTTTTCAGCAAAGACTGTCTTGCCAACATTAGTGACTGGGGCACTGTCAGGTGTCAGGTCAGCTTTGGCACAAAAAGCGACAAACAAAGCTATGGGTCAAGGACTGTATTTGAAAAAAGGCTCAAACATCGCAAGTGTTGAAACAGACGGTCAAGGATTCTACTTGAAGCCATACAAAGGTTCACGGCTTAGGCAACAAGTATTTTGTGGTCATCTTTGTCTTCACGTTTTGAAGCAGATGCAAAACGGCAGTGGTCTCCAAGACATAATCAACAATTTTTGGTAAAAAAAATTCACCGTTATAATAAAGATGCCAGTTGATAAATTCGGACGAAGTCCTACGACAAGTCAAACAGAAATTCAAGGGTTCTCACTCGGATACATAAATAATAATTTTTTACGAAAAGGTCAAATGATTGAAATGAATGGAAAAACTATAACTAATCTCGGCTCGGGACAAACCCCAACTGATGCTGTAAGAAAGAAATATGTCAATGAAAAATGTTTTAGAAAAGGTAGTCCAGTTGATATGCAGAATAATCTGATAAAAAACGTTTTAGCCCCTGCTGACAAGGGTGACGCGGCAAATAAGTCTCACGTAGTTTCAAAAAGTGTCAGTGAAAGTGATTTGGATATAGTCATTTAGTGAAAAACGTAGGATGGCCTCAGGAAATACATGATGCAGCGAATCGAGCATATGTTTATTTTGTAGCAAACACAAAACTTTCACTTGGAGGAGGTGAAATTACAGGAGACATAAATCTAAACGGTCATTCTGTAAGACACACAAACCCAAATCCGCAAAATGAAGACGAACTGGTCCCAAAGCGTTGGATTGAAGAAAATTTTTTAAATCGTTATAACCCTGCGTCGACTACGGCAAGAGATTTAAACATGGATACCCATCATATTTCATACCTGAGAGCACCAGAACAAAATCACAACGCAGCGACAAAAGTATATGCAGATACAAAACCGTCGCTTCAAGGTGTTGATATGCAGGAAGGGATTGGTATGGGTGGAAAGAGGATTTCACATTTGGGCGAACCTCTGCATGACAATGACGCACTCAGAATGAGTTCTGCGAACGAATTCTATCTGAAACGTGATGGGACATGTTGGATGCGAAATGATTTGTCTATGGATGGGTTTAGAGTAAGAGATGAATCAAATCCGCAAACTGAACAAGACGCGGTAAATTTAAGAACGCTTCAAGCTTCTGTAGCAAGTGCTACCAATGCGACTGACACAGTAGTCGGTGCTGCGATAACAAACCACGCAAACATCTTGAATCGAGACATTAGAACAAAAAGTTTGAACTTGGATCCACAAGGAACAGCAACGAAAAATTTTAGCATGGGTGGGAAATATCATATTGCTGGGCTTCCAGATCCAACACTTGAACACGAGGCTGTCAATCTCAGGACGTTGAACAGAGAAATTAGGGCTAATAGCCTGTTAGAATCATTGAAATATTTGAGGCTTGATGGTGAAAATCAAATGTTTTCAGATCTTCAAATGAACGATCACAAACTTGTCGGTCTGGCCGATGCGACAGCGCCTGCTATTACATCTCTTTCGGTCCACATTGGGGCCAAATGAACGCATTTAGATGCAGCAGTTTTTCGGGTTATGGGTTTGCTTCATAGCTGCATCAAGGACGATGTTCACAAGTCTAGCTTGCTTGATCCCCTTAATAAGCTTCTGATAGCTACCAAATACTGTTTAAAATAATAACACGCTGATAGTATAAGTGAAATCATTTTTTTTATTGAAAATAAGACATTTGTAAACTGTAAACTAAAACACTTACTAATTATGCAATGCATGAAGTCAAGCGGACTCTCTCGAATCAAATTCACAGGCACAAGTCAATTTCTGGGACCATCCTTACAACCATCTTAAGCACTGAAATCATCTTAAGCACTGAAAGCATTTTATAACTTAAAACCTGTCGTTGCATTAACTCATCGTCAAATGAATGACTTACAGTTGTGGATAAGGGCTTTTGACAAGTCTAATCATGACGAGCGTTTCCAGCGCTTGGAGTTTCGTTAATCAAAAAGTTCTTACAAACGATCTGATCTTTCACTGCGAAAATCAGCCTTTTTATACTCAGGTTCAATGGAAAGTCCCTAAAGGTGTTTGCACTTCCCGTACGTAGTTCTACGTAGGTAATGGAGCGTCATAATGCTAGGTAACGCTGCCATCTTGAAACGTCATTTTGCTTAGCAATGCCGCCATTGATTGTCTGGCGTTTCACATGACTAGGTCGTAACAGGAAGTGAGAATAAGAGCGTTATCAGAACGTGATTGGAGTGAGAGTAGAGTGAGGTTCTGTTCATGTTCAACATGTGGTTCATGTTTGCTTCTTGATGCTTGGCCTGTTTCGATGTTCATCAGTATTTCTTTGTCTTCTCCGTGCTGGTGGTGAATCCAGTCTTCTTGATTGTTGAGTATTGTTTTGTTTTGTAATACTTTATTTTAGATGTAGTAGGCTTTATGTTTGCTACACTACTGATGGTGTGAACAAGAAAGTTTTGGACGAGGCTGTTAATTCGTTAATGGTTCAAACAAATGAAAACCTAGAGACAATAGAAGGGGCACTTGCTGTAATAAATGAGCGAATTGTAACATATACTGAAACAGACGAACTAAAAGAAACAATATTAAATCAAAAAATTGATAGAATTGAACAAACTTTTCTTCAAAGAATTACTGATTTAGAATTTCAACTTAGAAAACTACAAGAGTGAGCAAAAAAATGTTTTTAGAGTTAAAATGAATTACTGTGGAATGCCAGATAACTTGGATACAAAAAAAACTCATTCTCATCCATGGCAAACACAAAAACTAAAATACACACTAACAAACTTTTGTGAGAGCTTGGGAAAAGAAAAAACGCTAGTGCAGATTGATGCAGCTTTTGAAACGTGGAACAGTGTTTGTGGATTGAAATTCACAAGAGTTGAGAGCGAAGATTGTGAGACGAAGGTATGATTCTTAAATGATCAAATAAATTGCCCATACAAACTTACCGGGCAAAAAGGGGACACATTAGCACACGTATTTTATCCTGGGGAAGGTTCTATTTGCGGCGATATTTGATTTTGACAATGAGGTCTGGACGGATAAGAATGAGGGTGGGAAATACAATTTATTTACAGTTGCTTTTCATGAAATAGGTCATTGCATTGGACTCTTTCACAATACTGAAGACAAAGAGAGTGTTATGCAGCCGATTTATAATCCCGGATTTAGTGTCGAAAACAAAAACAAGATACTTTCTGAATCTGACACACAAACAAGTCAAGAAATGTATGGCGCAGCCAAGAGTGTAATTGTTACGGCAATTTTTAACTCTAAGCAAGCAAAAGTTATGATCAGAAAAATTGAACAAAGCTCAAAGACATAAAAGGTGAAAATAATTTACACTTTGAAACCGAAACACTTCAGTGAGACTGGGGATATTTCTGATGAATCATTTAAAAGTCTCTTACAAAAATTGACAAAATCGGATCATGCTGAATTTGTGGCAAAAAATTTTGGGGTTGAAAGCGCAAGCGAGTGAAGATCCGACTTTACAGTTGAACTTAAGACTGCGAGTGAAGGCTGCTGACAAGCAAACATCTGACCTCTTTTTAAAGACTCCCCGCAACGCTTCATATTTCAGCTGGAGAATGCAAAGTCAAATCATATCTTTGATGGGTGATGCCATAGAAAATCGAATACTTTCCGATATTTCCCAATGCAAATACTTTTCGATACTAGCGGATGAAACTACTGATGTAAGTCAAACAGAGCAACTTAGTTTATCGGTTAGGTTTAGCAAAGATACC
>Ga0210059_1012496_pt1 | contig 12817 bp, 8 predicted proteins | sample Ectturendosymbi2_FD_188042 | JGI IMG/M metagenome (GOLD analysis project Ga0210059, IMG submission 188042) | Ecteinascidia turbinata endosymbiont from Florida, USA - Sample 2 (SPAdes) (version 2) | ecosystem: Host-associated > Tunicates > Ascidians > Unclassified | place: Key West, Florida...
CCCCCCGGCCCGCCTTAATGTGCAGCCCAGTGGCCCGTCCTGTAGTGCAGCCTGCCGGCCCGCCCTTCTGTGCAGCCCGCCAGCTCGCGGAAAATTCATGTTTTTCATTTGGCAACACGGCCCTCCAGCCCGCCGTTTAGTGTTGTCCCATGTGACAGCACATGAAGATTCAGACAATCAGAAAAGTTCATTACTGCAGTAGCCTCTGCGTCTGCTGCATGTTTGTGAGCTATGTGTGTGTGTTCAATAACTGCTAATTGGCCTTTGCTGTGACTAGGTCTGGCTTTTTTAGTTTTTTTTGCGACTAAGTCTGTTTTGTTCACTTTTCTTGAAACTAGATCTGTTTTTTTGTGACTAGGTCTGTTTTTTGGCTGTTTTTGTGACTGGGTCTGACTTTTTTGATGAAAACACGTTGGCAACCCCGAATTGCAGCAGTATTAAGTATGGCTCATATCCTTGCTTGTGGTTTTCAGCTAACTGTTGTTGTTAACAACAGTTATACAGTAGCCAGTGCTCTCACTTACTTTAGGGATTTTGACCCAGTTTCTAGGGATTTTTTGAGGATTTATTTTTTGTGGATTTTTTAAGGATTTTGGAAAAGTGTGAAAATCTATGAAATGAACTATTTCATTTTGTTTTGCAATTCATATTTGGTTCTACTTTTAACATTTATCATTGGAACTCCGATTTTATGCTGCACCACCACATATTTAGAGATTTTTTGGTATTGTTCTAGGGATTTTTAGAGTTGCATTTGTCAAAGATTTGTGAGAGCCCTGGTAAAAGCCTGATACGTGGGTGGTGAATCCTTTGCCCTAATACTAATAGGCTGCTACTTAATGTAAGGATTAGGATGTTAGTAAAGGGATTTAATGTCAACTGCAGTGTAACTGAACCATGATCAGATCATTTGATATGGGACCTAATGCTATTATGAAGGTATTCAGTGCTGTGCATTTTTGCTTGTAGTTTTTTAATACAGGTCAGTGATTGCATTTTAAACAACTGGAAAGAAAATGGATGAGGAAAAACAAGTGGATCAAAAGAATCAGGTAAGCACACTGCATGTATGATGCACGTATGTAACACCAACCATGTAATTTTTTGGCATCAATGAATGGATCATATAATTTACAGTAATTAAAAAATTGGTGAAAAGCATTAAGATCTTATATTTTAGATGTAGAATTTAGTAAATAATTAGTGTGTAATTCTTTAAACATTTTTAGGCTTGACTTACCCATAAAAACACTTGACAAATTCTATTAATTTTCCACCTATGATACAATTAACCATGCCATACATGTGAGATGCTGTAGTGCAGTTGATCAATTATTCCTCTAAATTTTGTTTATTTGGTCAAATTATTTCTAGGTGCTTAGTAAGACAATAGCTAATAGCCATAGTGGAACTGAAGATTTCAGCATGCATAAGGTTTTCCATAAAATTTTTCTGCATGGGATGATTTTGCAAAAATATGTGTCAACGCAAACCTTGTTTTTCTTGTAGGACTGAGAAAATTAAAATGTGGCACCTAAATAAAGCAAATTTTTACTATCACAAGCAAATTTTTACTATCACACATGTTTTATTGTTTCATGCACTAGTATTAGTCACACAAAGGCAAAGGGTAGGTTTTTAATTGCAGTATATGAGCTAATGTTTGCTAGAATTTTTTTCAAATTTCAGTTCAACACCAAATCGGAAAACAGCATTGAAAACATGTTGGTGGACTCGTTACCATGCATTGACAATGAATATATGCATGAAAGCTGTTGCTATTGAGTATTTATGAAGTACACGCAATGAAAATTTTACTTTGCATAAGGTACCTTCACCACTTAGCTGCCATGCAATGCAAAACCACAATGTGGTGGCAGCAACACTGTGAGAACTGCTGAGTAATGGCCTATGCGTACACAAGCTTTTAGGCTTAGGTTTTCAGGATTAGGGTTGTAGGGGTTTTGGAGCTAGCGTTTTAGGTTTTGTATTTTAGGATTAGGGTTTACAGTAAGGTTACAGTTTAGATTTACCCTAAGAAATGCAATGATTCAGCAGTTCTCGAGCAGCGTTGCTGCCATGTTGTGGCTCTGCAGTATGCATGGTAGGTGGAGGTAAGCCTACCTTGTATAAGTTGATATTTTGATTGTGCATATCTTTGTATATACTCACCAATGACGGCTTTCATGCATATATTCATTGTCAGTGTGTTGTAAAGAGTCCACCAATATGTTTTTTACCACTATTTTCCATTTGGTGTTAAACTGAAATTTGACCAAAATTTTCTAGACCAGTGCTTCTTAACTGGAGGGGCATCAATAAGTGCTGTACAACACTGAAAATTTGATCAATAAATTTACCAAACAATACTTCTGCTTTTACAACTTATTTATAGCCAGGGGGCATGAAACAAAGAACAAGTACAGTAATTAAGGGAGGTATCAAGTATGGTAAGGAAAAGGTTAAGAACCACTGTTCTAGACAGTATTAATGTCAATAAAAAAAAATTTTACTTGTCAGGACTGAAAGAAAGTTATGCAAGTCAGTTGTATTTTCAGCACTTGAATGTCCATGGACAAATGTGGAGCTAAGTAAAATGTTAGACCACGACTTAAATCTGCATTTAAAAAAAAAACAGGTTAGGAAACTTGAGTTTTGTTTCACCATTTTGTTAACATATGCTGTGAATCCATGCATTTGTTCATTTATTTTATGATTACCAGAAAAACTTAAGTTGGCAAACCATACATTGCTTATATTTAAGAACTACAATTTTGTTCAAAATGCATCTTACTATATTTGACAAAAGATAGGCTGTCTACAGAAGTGCTTGTTAGCATGGACTTAAAACCTCAAAACCTGTCATAATCTTCAGGATATTTCTGGCTATAGCTTTTTTAATTTATACCAATAGTACATTATCATTTGCAGTGACTATTTTTGCTGAAAATTTTATATCATTGTATATTGCTTATGTATTACTTGTATGCCCAGCTAATAACCATTTCATTTTGGATTGTTTCAAGACAAAATTTCATGCGAATCCAAGATCTGCTGTCCATGCAACATCCAAACGAACTGTTGCTTTCAATGTTGTGAGCTATAATGTTGATTGTTTCCCGAAACAATGTCAACGGTTTGTAATTTTTTTATTATTTTTTGTTTATAAATTGTGATCACTACAGCCTGCTCTTTTAGAGATGTTGCATTGTGTTGCTAGACATTTTTGCATATTAACTGCCATCATTTCACAGAAAATAGTAAAAAGATGAATAAATTATTATAAAATATTAATGATTTTAGAAATCAAGTCTACTTATTGATTAAAAAACTGGCATTCTGCTTCATGGCTGAGATTAAGTAAAACCAAATTTTTTCCTTTAATGCAATTTCAAATAATGAGAATGCTTGGATTGGTCTAAAAGCATGTTTCATAACTTTTTTTACTGATTACCACATGGTTCAGTTACAAACTCAGTTGTGTAGGAAACTTTCAGACAAAGCTTTACATTGTCAAACTGAAAAAAACATGTTTTGAAGCAAAACAAAGCTGTCTCTTTGTTCACCAAGTTGTTGAAAGATTGCATATCATTTTGTGCTGTTAGTTATACATTTAATTTAGTTTCATTGATATGCAGCTGGGCAGAAAAAAATTTGCAGAAAATTTGCACAAGATTGCAGAGATAAAAAACATTTCTGTTAATGTACAATTCAACAGCATTCCTGCGGAGTCTGGAAAAGTATGGAAAAAATTTTGGTCGTTTTCCAGCTTGGAAAAGTCTAAAAAAATTGTTTTTGGCCTGTTAGTATGGAAAAAGAAAAACATTTTCCAGACTTGATTTTTTGACATGCATTTTCATAATATTTTATTCAAGACTGATATAATTTTACTTTCGTCATGTTAACTATCATAGTGCTTGCATTTGACCTGGGTATGTCATTCAGAAAAGTCTGGAAATTTATATTCAAAATTCTGTAGGAACCCTGCTTCAATTTATGCTTCACATCAGGCCGAATTGAGCTGAATATCAAAATCAATTGGATCTTTGGAGCATAAAATTGGGATAGACTTAACAGTTTCATTAACACTAAAAAAGCCTTCAGAAATGTATAAAAATGTATAGTTTTTTGAAGGCTTTTTTAGTGTTAATGAAATTGGATCATTATTAACAACTTTTCAGATCAGCTCAGCATGGCATATGTGCTTTCAGTTTTCATTGTTTTTGTGTTGACTCGGAATAACAATAATATTAAATATGTTTTAAGACGAAGCAAGCATTTCCACTGCGTGAGAGTGAGCGAGACAAAATATTTTTTCAAATCAATAACTTGCTGACAAGTATATTTTCAGCTATTGCAGTCCTTTACACCTTAATGTTCTGCTGCAGTATTTTACCAACAAAACGTCGAATGAAAGCACAGTCCACTTCTGTTTCTTTAACTATGAAGAATGATGAATGTCCGCCTGCGACAGACATTTTCCTTGACGTTGACGAAGGTGAAAAATATTTTCAGAATCACATTTAAAAGAACATCCTTAAGCAGGGTCCTTTTATGATGTTTTACCACGTGGCTTTTGCTCATTCAATTTAAAACGTTACCGTGTGCTCACGTATAAATATTTGGAAGTAAACCCCAAATTTTTGGCAGCGTTGGAACTGTTTTTTGCCGGTATGACAGAAAAAAATTATTTGGGGATGCACTGGTGGGTTATATGTAAAATATTTTGGGAGTTATTAGAAGTGGGGAGCAAATGACTCTTCATGCAGAACAGTCAATTTCGTGGAAATTCTAAACACTTATGCCCACAAACCATTCACTGATTTTTCAAACCTTCAGATCGATTCTGTCAAAAAATCTCTGGAAGGAGCCCTGATTCAAAGTGGTTAGGTAACAGGTAAAAGCCCTTAGGTAATCAATTGCACTAAATGGTCTAGTTACCGAGGTTGTTCAAGCGTTAATTCAGATTTACATAATATTTTTTTAGAATATGTGATGTTTTCCACCACTAAAAACTTGTTTTAAGTTCTAGTGCTTGCGCCAAAACTAGTGAGGGAAATTGTCTGCAATGACAACAATCATGAAATTGACACGAAAAGTTGCGTTGGCCATAAAGCATGCAAGGTTGAGAGTTATTTGTGATGTAATCAAAGGCAATTTTTGATCAGGAGTCATTCATTACACACAAAAATTCACTTCGATCGAATCAAAAAGTCTTCGTTATGGTACATATTGTTTTTTACAGATGACGCCCTGGAACAAGTTCACAACGAACCACCGAAGTCTGTGCCTTTGAAGAAATTTGTTTTGAAAGAGTGGCTAAATCCATAAAAGTTTTCTTTCCAGATTACTGAAACTGTAGCGTTAACTGAAACTTTGTTTACTGATGCTTGGTTTTTGGACTCGTCGAATGTATGGCAAGCTGTTCGGTGAAACCCCTGTGCCTACGGCTATATCAAAGCTTCGCGAATGGACAAGCAAATTTAGTGCAGCGAATATTGCGGAACCACACACATCTGCAGGCCTCATCATAGCTTTTGTTTTAGGCAGAAAAACAGTGAGTATTTGTTTAGTGTTTGTTGCCAGTCATTGCATTGAAGCGTTTTTCTGACTTTTTTCCAGTCGACTATGGCATTGGTTCTAAAGTTAAAACAGCTAGCATTTAAATTTTTGTCTGGCGTCACCAAATCTTACGTGATAAAGCTTCAGCGTTTACTACAAAAAAGCTTGAATGCAAACGTTGCAAAGTAACATCCTGGTACCACTACAAGACTTGCTCGATTGACTTCTAGCGTCAGGTAGAACAACCGTTCAATGCATTTTTTGTATAAAAACAGACTTTGTCTCATGCAGACATCGTAGAGGATGTTGGAGAATCAGGTGATGATGCGCTCTGCTTGGTTTTTGCTTTTTTTCAATTTCTTATTTACATGTTCAGTTTTTGCAATTGAGTGGTCTTGAAAAGAGGCGTCAGCTTGAAATTTGGGAATGCAACGAGATTGATGGACTCTGTGTAAAACGACTTACTTCTTTACCGGTACAGTACGTGTTAGGAGAATGGGATTTTTGTGGAATGACCTTGAAAATGAAACGGCCTGTTTTCATCCCTCGGCCAGAAACGGAGGTTTGTTTTGTACTAAGCGGTCATATCTTTATATTTTAATAAGTTAACCTTTATTTGCAAAGCGCAAGAGAACCAAGTACGCGTGGTTTGCATGTTACCTTGATTAAACAAGGGTTGGAAATCTCTAGGAGCTTATTGGACTTGTCATCGAAGATATCAATACGTCGGCGAACATCGAAGAAAAGGAGACTCTGGAATTGCCCGAAAATTCGTCATTCGCTGTATTGGAAGTTGGTTGTGGTTCCGGGGCTGTGACGTTGGCTCTGCTTTCGGCGTACCAACGCGGTGAACTGAATAGAAATCTTTTCTGCACTGCTGTTGACAAAGACAGAAGTGCGGTTCTTTTAACAGAGGAAAACGCGAGAGTTTTAAAGGTTAATATGAATCGGGTAAGTAACCCCTAAATGCATTGATAAATTGGTGTGATACGAGAGTGTTAAACGCCTTCTAAGTCAAACGTTTGTCGGCATTGATAGTAGGTAGCCCGCTCAGTTATGCGGTAGGTCAAAACTGAGTATCCGTTTTCTAGTTTTAATTTTGACAAAACAGTTTTGAAAGATAGATAATATTCTTCACTATGGAAAAATGCGTCCGGTCAGTCAATAAAAGATGGCTTTATATTCATTTTTGTAAGACTGTTTTTATCCTATTTGCTGTCACACACCAGAATCATCAAACTGATAGTTTTTCGTGGTTGTAGCGTAACTATCAAGGTGTAATTTATTTGGCAACTTCACGCAGTCGTTGATTCAGCCATATAGGCGCATCATACTGCTGGTTTATTTTCGCTGAGGCATTTCCGTCATTTTTTGTTGTGACATTTTGGTCACTGAAACATTTCGATCATTTGTCTCATAGTTCTATTAAAGCTCGTCGTTGCAGTGTTCGTTAGCCTATATTTTCAGACATTCTGACCGAAATTACTTAATTTTTTTCGGTCAAAAACATTTTGGCCTATGACCGAAAAAAACAGCTTCACAGGAAGTGGACATAAAGATGCGAAATAGTTTGCAAATCTACTCTGGTCACCCATGGTTAGGATTAAAAGTCCCGAAAATGTTTCCGTGATGAATTCAAGCTACTTAAACCAAGGCGCAATGTGTAACAGTTTCGTTTCGCATGCGTGAGCATAAATTGTGTTTTTGAGGTGTCTAAACTCGAGCTCACTTTGATTTGACGGGGTGAAAAAATTTTGTCTTATTGTCAAGCGAAGTGGTAAACGGCGGTTGTGTTTTTTCAACATTTGGCCTCGGATTTGGGTCGGTCGAGCTCGAGCCATGAACCTCGGAAAAAACAACCACGGATTCGATGGCAGCCACTTCACCTCAGGATCGATATCTAACTCAGCTTATTTATTTATGCAGCTAACAGTGTTGCATGAAGATGTGTTTTCGAGTCGGATTCTTGGCAAGTTTGACGGAATTGTCAGCAACCCTCCTTACATACCTACCCGCGAATTACAATCTTTACAGCCTGAAATCAGGTTCGTTGAAACTCTGGAGGAGAAATGCGTCTACGTCTAACGTATGTATCCGATGCTAGTACTGATTATGAATACCCAGTGGCATGGTGTAAAGTTGCAAGATCCAGGATACTGAATCTAAGTCTAGAATTAGTATTTGGTTGTCTAAGCAAAATTTTTGCAATGGTGCCTTGCTCAAAATACTGTAATTTCCGCAAAACTTTAAACTGCTTCGTAAAATTTTGTTTTTAAACAAGTAGGCCGTTTAGCCGGTCTGACCTAGTTGGTTGGGTACGCGCCACCAAAGCTGGGTTCGATTCCTGGTTGGGAATCGAAGGCTTGAAAAACCGTTCTTGCGGGTTGTTCAGCCTCGTGCTTGACATTGGTGGGTGGGTGCAAGGGTTCACGCGCGTTCACAACAGTTCACGCGCTGCGCTGCCGTTGACTCGCCACCATGGAAGAATTCATTGTGAAAGCAGCCACGTGGCACGCGGCGCAAACAAGTGGAAATAGGCGCCGCAGACCACTCGTGACACATCGTAAGGAGTACAGAAAGCGAGTATATACGAAACTGAACTGCAAAACCTGGTTCCATCGTGTTACTTAATGCGAGAATCACAGCAATGTCTCAAAAGAATAGGCTGAAAAACACGACGTGCGACCAACTCATTTCTGATGCTTTTAAACTACTGTATAGGTCTTGTCTATCGAAAGGAATTCATTCCCAGCAAAGAATCAGACTGTAAGCTCTTATAGAGTATATATTTCGCCTACGAAGTAGGCATCATCAGCTCTTATTCAAATAGAATCTATAGGTATTGCTTCAAGTTCATCACATGGTGGGAACTTAAACGGTCGTAACAGGTACTGTTTGAAGATGTAGACCAGTGAGTCCGATTTTCTTGAGGTATTCCGTCCGAAGCATACACATGAGCTGTAGTGAATGCTGCTTGAAAGGTCGCCGCAGGCTTAATTTAGAATTGCCGTATAGATGTTGATTTTTATCTTCCAGATATTGATTAACGAAAAAAATAATCGCACTTTCGCACGTTGTGTCATCGAAAGAAAATTATTCGTTTACCTTTTGCATCTGAAATGCTCATTACTTAATTCCATAACTCTGCTTCAATCATTTGATTGCGTGCTTATCTTATCCAGGTATGAAAGTGAGTTGGCCTTGAATGGCGGCGAAGATGGATTGGATGTAGTTCAACAGATTATCAAAGTTGCCACAACTTGTCTAAAACCGAAAGGGTCAGTAATTTTATAAAAAACATTTTTCGGTTAGTGAACGTTTTCGCTGTGAAATTCGTTTCATTAGAAAGTTGTCTCGACTGACGTCTGAAAACTTTGTCTGATCCCTCTGAAGAAAAACCTGTCAAGACTACAGACCTGGTTTGGGGCCTGCTCTGGTCTTGTCGAAGAATTTGGAATTGTTACTTGCCACACGTCAGCTTGGTACACGGCACTGATAAATTAGCCATAGCCAAAACAAAATTGAGATCGCGTGCGGAACTGAACAATTTGTACTGCCAGCAGGCCTGCAAGGCGATTTCACAAGAATGACAACCAGCATAAGTAAAACATACTTTTAATAACTGTGGGTTTGTAATCCTTAATGTCAGAATCATGAAATTCATGTTTTTTTGTTAAAAATGCAGCCATGCACACAACTCCTCACAGTTTCGGTATAGGCGTACGGGAAAGTCTTTTCCGGGTGAGGGAGTGTGGTGGCCACTTTTGCCCTGAAAATTTGCAACGGTCTCGATATCTGACGTCGGACGTAATAGAGGGTTTTCTGTGCAAAGGGGGAAGAAGAAATATTTTGATATTTGATACATTTTCACTAATTTTTGTTTTTCGAACTAGCTTTCTGCCATTCTCGATTTTGTTCCAATCCTACAGCTCAGTCTGCGAATTCTCGAGATATCTTGGGACATGCCAAAGACTTCTACGCATGTTTTGTCGGCCTTGAGAAAGCATATGACCGAGTCCCTCAGGAAAAGCTTTGGAATTGTTGCGGAAGTACGGTGTTGACGGCCGCCTGTTACCCGGGTCGGCGGAGTTTAATCGCAACCGTCCACCGTGGGTGTTGGACAATGGACACCGACAAGCGTGTGTGCTGTCGCCGCCACTTCTCTTCATATTCTGTATAAATTGGATAGGCAGTCACAGCCTAGTCGACGAGGGTGTCACTGTTGGAAGCTGCAGGATCGACTGTTTGCATATTGCGAACGATTTGGTGCTGCTTGCATCCTGTGAACAAGGCCTCCAACATGCATTTGATCGGTTTTTAGCTGCGTGCGACCAAGCGGGCGTGAAAATCAGAGTTCTGAACTTATTGCAACATTGACCAACTTCCGTGGTTTTAAATCAAGAAAAATTCTTGTATCTACACAAAAGAGGATAAGAGAACATGAATGAAGGGACACCAAGGTCAAGCGTTCAACGCAAAGTCTCGCTCAAACTACGACAGTGACAAATTGCCGTCACCAAAATTAACAAAAAAAAGACAATAACAAATGCGATATGGGTAGCCGTTCTACTGGTCGCTTTCTTTTGCGAATTACCAACACGTCATGAGCCCTTTGTTAAAAATACGTCCACGAGGCAGTGGCAATCACATGAGAAAAACTTCGCCAAGAAACAAAGTCATTGGGCTCACCCAAGAAATGACTCAGGCAAAACACTAACTTACAACAATTAGCACTAAAAATACTTAGGTATTTATGTCTCCCCAGAAAACCAAGGCGGTGCACGCTGCAGGTAAGCGGCAATATACTGCAGCAGATTCAGAAGTCCAAGTGCCTTGGGTGGTATTTGCGAATGACGGAACAAGGAAGTGGATACACGGGTCGGTAAAGCAAATGCAGTTCTGCGTGAGCTTTATCGCTTTGTGGTCACAAAACGGGAGCTTTCAAACATCGCAAAGCTGTGAGTTTTTAAATAAGTCTTTGTTCCGATGCTCACCTGTGGTCACGAATCCTGGGTAATAACTGAAAGCGTCATATCTCAACTGCAAGCGCCAGAGGTAGGATTTTTGCGAAGAGTTCAAGCTGTGACACTTCGTGAAAAACTGCGCAGCAGTGAAATTTGTAAAGCTCTGAGTGTCTAGTCTAGCCACTTCTCCGAATAGAGAGATCCCAGCTACGATGGTTCGGCCACGTGACCAGAACGTCCCAGGAAAAATTGGCGAAGCAAGTCGTGCTGGCTAAACCCACGGGAAAGCGGCCCAGAGGTCGCCCAAGGACCAGCGGGCGTGATTAAATTTGTGGAATCGTCTTGTGGCAAATCTTGCAACGCCAGGAAGACCACCTAGAAATATTTCACGTGTAGAAATTGGAAGTGCGTTGGTTTTAAATGATTAACGTGTACAATCCGGTCCTGCTGCAGAAGCTCAAGAATCCCAACAGATTAATGAATTTGTTACTGAAGTGCGTATAAGTTGTCAAGATCTTAACCATCTAAGTTATACACAGGTGGATATGGCTGGAGGTGGACCCCGATCATCCCAACTTGCTGCAGTCTGAGCCACCAGCGAAGTTCACCGTGACCAGAGTCTGCGAAGACTTTGGCGGAAAAAGCCGATTTGTGAAGTTAGAAAAATGCTGTTGATGTATAGAAAAAGAACCACCATAGACTTCAAAACAATCTATTCCGAACTACTACGAACAGAAAATGTGAGTTTCGCGACCGTCACTCAACCGACAACAGCAGTGGCGGATTAGGTTGTATGAGGACCCTGGATGAAACTTAAAAAGGGGCCCTTTCTATCAACCAGACATCACACTTTTTACTGACTTAGGCATTGGGGCCCCTGGCTGTAGCCCAGTCAGCTAATCTGCTACCTGAATCCGCTACTGGACAGCAGTCAGGGCAGGAAGAACGGCTGCCTAGTCGATTAACAAGAGTGCGACGTGCCCCAGAGAAGCTCAGCTCCCATAAACTCGGTTAATGGGGATGTAGCGCTTTCAGTGACAAGGTAGGAAGAAGTGTGTTGTGAACGCATGTGATTCCTTTCAATTACATTATAATTTAAGTCGCATTGTGATACCTTTTAATTGCGTGTTATCGCCTTAAAAGCGCTGAACCATTATTGGCTCCTCGACTCCGCTTATTAGTTGGTAGCAGTGGCGTACGAAGAAAATTTTCATGGGAGGTTTTATTCAGTGGCATGTGGTGGTCATTTGTATTTGGTGTGCGCTGTTTGTGACGTCACAATTTGACGTCATGTTCATGTTTCCAAACCAACGTTTTGGCGAAGCTGTTGACGTGATGTGCATATTCTTCTACATGCACTCCCTATATTTTTTGTGTCATTGCATTGCACTGAATATAAACTATCAGCGCTCCAAGTTACGATATCGGAGGAAAATAAGCTCAACGCTACGACACCGCAGTACATAACTACAAAAATATCAGGCTGCGCGTTAAAACAGGGGCGTAAAACACACTCATCAGCAGGGCGGCTCGTCTAGACGGGCAGCCCTCCCTGAAAAATCTAAGGCAAAAGATTCCGCCAAACGGCCAAGCTCGCCTTAAGTTTGGATTTAGTTCCGAAAATTTCACAACACAATCATTTTTGGTACTTCCGACACCATTTTGGCTCAACGTTTCCTAGGAATCCAAAAAAACAATGTTTCGCTCATTTTCAACGATGCCGCTTATGCGATGACGTTTTCAACATACTTGCCGATGAATTTGGCGATTTCGGGCTGTCTTCGGCACAGCCCTAAAGGAAAGAAACCAAACAATTGGCTACAAAAAACATGGTGGCATATCCGCCTATCGCAAAGCGTTTTTGATAATTTGACGATGAATTTTTAAAGAAAAAACGGAGGAAATATGATCTTCACTGTTTTTTACTACCTGATTTTCTTGGATATTGAATTTTATAATTAAGTTTAACAATGCCTTTACTAGTACTTTGGCGTTATTGGTGGCATCAGATTGAAATCTGGTCGCCAATCTCGGGCTGCGAAAATACAGCCCTTCTTCGTTTATCTCCACCAGTGCAGCTTGCAACAGTAGGCTAAGCTGATGAGCTGTCTAGATTTGGCGTTTGAAGATGTACGGCAGTAGTTGGTGGATATCATTCGTGGACAGCAACAGATGTGACTGATTTAAAACATCGAAATGTGAAAATTTTGAAGCATGAGAAATCTGGCATCCTATACAGTAAGCATTCAACTAAAGACCTTAATATTTTGGTAAGGTGAACATTGCAGCTG
>Ga0210059_1012497_pt1 | contig 12817 bp, 6 predicted proteins | sample Ectturendosymbi2_FD_188042 | JGI IMG/M metagenome (GOLD analysis project Ga0210059, IMG submission 188042) | Ecteinascidia turbinata endosymbiont from Florida, USA - Sample 2 (SPAdes) (version 2) | ecosystem: Host-associated > Tunicates > Ascidians > Unclassified | place: Key West, Florida...
GACAATTTACACAGTAGGTTATCTGCAGATTTTCAACGCAGGGCATTTCTATTCAAGTAAGCATGGTCATGATCTGTGAAGAAAGCATTGGATTACCATGGTTTTCAACGAAACCATAAATTATAACAAATTATAACTTTATTTTGCTGAGCAAGCAGGGCCGCACCCAGCTGATATATTCAACTAAACTAACAACTGAACATGTTTATGAAAATTTCGGGGGAAATTGCCGGGTTGCTCTCCCCCTGATTGCGGGATCAGCTTGCAAGACTTGTCAGCATCACTTTACAGTGGTTCTCAAACTTTCATGAGCTGCGGCCCCTTTCAAAGGACTCTCAACACTTGTGGCCCCCTGCTCATCAATAAAAATACCTAGGTTTGGCCTCTGCCTCTACTCGTGGCCCCCAGAGAACCGCTCCGTGGCCTCCAACGGGGACCGGAGGGCCCCGTTGGAGAAACCCTGACTTAGAAACAAGAGCTGCAAACGTCTGGGATGTCGCCCAAAGCGACCAATAAAACTTTGCCACGCAAACCGGACAATTAAGTAGACCTGTATGTTGGCACGACTACGAACAAACTTACTAGAATTAGACCACCACGCAGGTTTCGCAAAATTGATCAGATGAATTAATGAAAACTCGCCACAGCAAATATAGCTTTGCACTCAGTATTCATTCAGATGTCAGAACTAAACCTTAACGATTAAGCCGTATTGCCACAAGCCTGCATAAATGTATTCTAAGAAGTCACGCAACTTGATACTGCATGAAGAGGCCTGCATAAGTGAAGTTTGACACTCAGGCGCATTGGTCACACGCGCACTAAAAATTTTGGTTCTTAATCCCAATTTCCAGGCGGGGGAAAAATGCCCGTTTTGGTCCCCCTGCGGACGCCCATGCAATCATTGACTATTTTATATCAGGTTCCACAAACAAGGCCAGCTCATCTAATGAGACGAAGAAACGTTTTGGACTAATTGTTAGCAGAAGTTAATTTTTAGCATCTTTTAACGAGTAATGTGCAGTGCAAAAATACTTTTGGCTATGATTGTCAATGAAATCGACGCCATGTCAACACCTCTTCAGGTCTGGTGGGGGGTATGCATCCCCCCTGTCATCTACTTTGACTGTTCAAGCCCGAGCCCTGAGAATCTCCCACATGTCTACAACGCCGTTGCGCGTTTCACGTGTGCCACATGAAACAGCTTGACATTTCTTCAACGCAACGCGAGTTATTTTCTTTGTGGGAATACTCTATAAGTCGCTGCGTTGTCTAATAGCCGTAACGCTTTCGTCGCATGTAATGCCAAAGCTGTCATCCGAAAGAGCGCGTATTTGTGGAAACTTCGAAAGTGTATATCCTTTGGCGTTAACGACGTTGACGTTAATCAGAATTGCAGCTGCGCGCCTGATTTACTGTCAACACAGTGGTTTAGTCGCGCTTGTAGTATTTATTTTCGTTTCGGTTGAGAACTGCAATCGTCGATTTGGCCGCCACTTGGTTGATGTTTTGCCTGATTCCGGTAGCAATGTTTTGCTTTCCTTCTTGTGTTCGCATGCAATTTTTACAAACAGGGTGGTAACCAGCCACCTATTTTCGGGGAGATGGCAAAATTGTTGCAACTAACATGTTTTTGAAAAATTCTAGATCAATTGCCCGGTTGCGGGCCTGGACAGTGGACACTGGTGACATACTAAAAATTTCTGTAGTTGTTTCAGACTGTTCATTGCAAATTGTTCCTTCAATTCACACGTACAAATAAAGTATTCAAGTTGTATCTGGCAGCATTTTGTGCGCAACTTCTAAGTTTAGAAAAGACATTAGCGATTTTTAGTAAACTTAGCTGGCAAAGCACTATTTAAAAAAATACTTCGGCGTTTGAATATTTTGAACTGCTTTTGAGTTGGAGTGAAAATTGTTGAAGTTCCGCTCCGATAAACATTCGACTTGGCCTTGGTTGCGCATAGTCCGGTAACAATTTCTTCACGGACCGGTGTATACCGACCCCTGCTTCAATGAAACAACTTCGTTTTCTCGCTCTTGGGACCAACTGGACACTCATAAACTGGCTTAGCGACAAAGCTCAGCTTTTTTTATTAGCCTGCAACAGAAAGACTATCGCTACACTGCAAAACCTTAAACGAGGCCTATTTGTCACCACTGTGTTCACAGGGTGTGGTAGCTTGTCCGTTGTCAACCGACAACAACAAATAACCAATGGCAGTGCAACACGTATTCACAAGGATGTTGCCGCGGCTTGAAGCTCCAGGGTTTTTCCCATAACTACACAGGAGGTAGTCTTTTTTTGCTATACTGTTGTTCAAATGTTAATTCGCTGGAGCGTTCGAATCTTGTCAGATGCAGTTGATTCGCTCGACAACTCATCGCGAAACAAACAGCTGCTATATCCGATCGACCGACTCCAGCATCAGGATCGAGTTGCCGCGTACAACCTGTTGGTGAAAAAATACAGTGAACTTCTTGTAAGTTGAAGAAAGACAGTGCAAGTTTTGACTTGAAGCCTTGCATCTTTATGAAGTTACAAAAAAACATGTAGCAAAGATTTTGGTGTTACAAGACAGTCGAAACTTTAACCGTATTGTTTGTAAATTTTCCCTCGGGGTTACCAACAGCATGAAAATCAACCAAAAACATGAAACGCATTTCACATCAACAACCATCACAAACTAGTCGTAACCTGAGAAGAGTATTTTGCGATGATAGTAAGGCAATTTCCAAAACTTTTCCTAACAGCCGGGACAGTGGAAGTGTAAGGTTTGGCATTGGAACCAATTAAATGACAAATATCGATTTTAAAAAAATCACGATTCACGCTGTTGCCAATACGGCATCGTTAGAGTGCATCCCTCGCCAACTGCTCCCCCGTGTTACTGGCTCGACGGCAGCAAGCAGAAAAGTTCTGTTCAGCTTTCTTTTAAATACTCACAAACCGAAAATTAAAGTTTACCTTTTCTATCATTCATTTAATGCTTTGAACGCAGCGTGAGAGTACTAAAAATATGTTAGGATGACAGCGTTCACAAAGTAACCGCCGTGTTGGGGTCAACACCTTTAGTCTGGGGGAGTCAACCTTCAGCAAGCTACCTGTTCATCCTTCGCCGGTGAATCGGGATGCAACGGTAGATGAAAGTCGAACACTTCCATGGAAAAAATAATGCGGGCAACAATTTTTTCAATTCAACTTGCCGAAATGAAGAACCTCGTTTACTCCTAGAAAATGTTATTTTTTTTATCTCCAAAAACGTACCGTAAGTTTAAATTTTCCGTTGGGTCAAAACCAGAAACGGACAAAAATACGATTTACATAGAGCGAAAAATCATCTCATCCGTTGCGGATCTCCAAGTGTTGACTTCGTGGCTCGTGCAAGCATTACTCCCCCGATATGAATAGTAAGATGTGGCAATCATTCCTTTCTCAGCAAAACTACATTTGTTTTAGTGTTTATTAATTTTGTCACCGGCTCAGTTCTAGTGGCATAGAGCGTGCGCCACAGACTCTAGTAGGCTGGGTGCGAATCCCAGTCCAGTCACACCGAAAACTTCCAAAACGGTACTTGCGACCTGTACGGCCTCGATAAGGATGTGCACAAGTGAAAGCTTCAAGCACGGTGCTGCCAGGGGCTTACTACCCGTGCAGCCTTCACTGCGAAAGTAGCCGTGTAGCCCATGGCACAGAGTGGCACGATGAAGCGAGTATAATTAAACTTTCTTCTTTATAATTATGCTAAACTGCTTGTGGTTTTTATAAAGATCATCAATTTACCATTTCAATTATCACATACTCGTACATGCCCGGTCCACACGCTCAGTTTATCATTCAACGTCATATTCATCCAATGTGCAAATCAGAAAATTGTAGTTACCACCATGCCGATCTGTTCCGTGGTGCCGTCGTTTTTCTTTCCGATCGCCTCGTCAATGACAAGGTTCATGAACGGATCGAAACCACGCAGGATGCCCTGTATGCTTCTTCCACCATTCAGCTTCACTGTAAAATAACAGCGATACTTTCTCTTATGCATTAGACCAGGGGCCTTCGAACTACGGCCCGTGAAGTCATTTCATCCTGCACACGATGCTATTTAGTCAGTAATGAAAAAAATATATTTACGAAAAATTTGTTGATTTTGTAGAATGTAACATATCCAGAAACAGTCATACTACGTTAAATGCCCGGCACTCTAACGAATATGCAATAGCTTATGTGGCCCACAGCCAAAAAAGTTTGTACACTCCTTCGTTAGACGAACTGCATGCTATAAAAAGTTCAGATAGCAAAATTAAACATACGTCAAAAAAGTTTTGTCCATTATGGTTTTCGCCAGCAATCATCACACGTTTCAGAAGGTAACAACCTATCAGTGTTCCATTCTCACATTTGCAGTCATGCAACACAGTTCCGGTTTGCACGTTAGATGTCGCCATTAAAATCGTTTCTTACAAAAAAGCATTGCAAGCTATACGGTCGCAACAGTGAGTTTTTTGACTGGAAAACACCGTAGGCTATATTTGTGGTGCAGGCCATCACAATTTCGAGCTTGTCTGTAATGCGTGCTTTCGGTTGGTTCATAAGCTAACTCACCATTAACTACGAATCAAATTCAGTTGTCAATGCAGACCTTAACTCTGTGATGAGCCCAGCCGATAGGTAAGAGGTACTTGGCTGAAAATATTCAGGGATTTTGGTGTCATGACATTTTATTGATTGTAAAAATAGTGAAATGATGTAAGGCAATAAATTAAACTCAACTCCAGTAGCTCCATTGCTGACATGATTCCAACCCCACAAAGCAACTGAAGGTTAATAAAACGTTCTCAGACGACTCAAAAATTGTCAAACGACCGAAAGCAAACAAAGAAAATTCACATGATACTTTAGTACAACTTGGCATTTCTGTTTCAAATAAACAAGCAACACCAATGTCAACCATTTGCAAAAGCATGGCCATGCAGCATGGATGATATATATCACAGCCGAATGATTTCACCATTTTAAGAACAAGTATACTTACGATCAAGTTTCTTGTCCATAAACCTGAAACAATATCAACATAAGCAACAATGTTAATAGAGTTAGTCATGTTCTACCAATAACAACAGCAGTTAAAGCTTTGGCAAGAAATTTCGTACAACATAATTTTGATTACCTCCACTATCCTGCTACTTTTTGCCTAAATTACAAATCCATTTTTAAACAAAAAATGTTGCCTTTACTTTTCTTACAACATCTGTTACCCTGGCTTTAATCATCAATAGTAGTTTCTTTAATCATAGCATTTTGGGAACATTTGAAAGTCTTTTTATTGTTACACCAAAAGGAGTTTCCAGCTTTCTAAATGATCAGGAAATCCCACTTTGCATACAACAGGCAATTGTTGACCAGTGAAGCGATTGCATCATTACCGCAAAAAACGTTACTAGCAAAAAGGTTTATTTTCCAAACTTTTACAACAAAGTAAGCATGTTTTCCCATGTATGAATGATGGCTGAAACCTTTTTTGAAAAATTTTGGGGTTGTATGCTTACTTTAACAAAAAAGGAATGAGAACAATTCCTCACTAAACAAACTGGGGTATTGTTGAATGCATAGAATCGTATTGCTTTTAATAGCATAGCTTGCCTCTATCACATTAGCTGAAACACTATTTCAATGTGAAGCTTGTTCTATGTTTATCCAGTTCATGAAAATAAAATCAATGTTTTCAGGTTTGAACTTTGGTTCACTGTGGATATAACGTCAAATTATATCATAACACTTTGCCTTATCTAAAAAAACTACTTAACTTTGTCATGGACTGTCAAACTGGTTGTTTTATAAATAATGGCATGTTTAGATTATATTGGTATCCTTTCTTTGTTTACTGTCTCTGCCAAATGTTTACCAGCATGCTCTGCTCTTGGAGTGAAAATGAGCTTCTGAAAAACCTTATGGTGTGTTGACACTCATCAAGTCCATCTGTGAGGTGACATAAAACAAGTGGGTGCTAATAGAAGTTTGATTTTATAGATCACAGTTTCCATGAATTCACTAATGAGCTATTTCATGTACCTTTGTAAATGTAAAACTTTCAGCAAATGATCAGTAAGCTGTGCTGGTGTATGCACAGATGCATACGTATTTTTTTGCTAGCAGGCCTAAAGTTTGTTTTGAAAAACCATTGGCAGTGGCCAGTCATCTTTAATCACAGATCTGACTTCAGTTAGATGAAAATAATTGTAAAAAACATTTGATATTCTTGTAAAAAATATCAAATGCTGTTATGGTGTATGCTAAACAAACTGAAAAAGTTAAAATCTAAAGATAGATAAAGTCACACCATGATAAAGTAATTTTGTCTTCATTACCAGTGCTTTGTTGGCAGTGTGCTTGAGTTTTTACCTCGGTTCATATTTAATATCTCTCATATTTGTGCAGTTCCAGCATGTTTTGACACCGTTGCTAGATGATTTTTGGTTAACTGGATATGTTATGGTTGAAGCTATCTGTTTCTATCAAGCCACATTGATCTTTATATGAGAATTTTCTGAACTGACATTTCCTATTGTTGTGTTAAGTCTGTGACAAGTGCAAAAAACTACATTGATACATTCCTGATGTAGGTCTTATTAAAAAAGTTGCTTTTTTGTGTTATTTTCCAATACATTTGTAGATTTTTTTTCAGTTTTTAAGCAGAAAGCATGAAGTAAAATGACCTCAAAATATTAGAAAAAATAGACGAAATGCTATAAATACTCAGAATAAAACCTTTTTGAAGGATTTTAGTTGCTTGTGAATGATTATGCTCAAGAAGATACTTCTTGCACACATTGGCAAAGCTTAAGGGTAGTAGGTCTAATAAATTCATAAAAATAAAATATGTGCAAAGATGTATACAACACAGAAAACAAAACAATAAAAGTGAATTGCTGTCCAGAAAGAAAGTAAAATAAACGATGTGTTTTTTGACACACAAAAGCAATCTTTTTACTTTTTGTTCATTGTGTCCAAGATATTTTAGCTGTTACACCAAAATTAAGATCATAAACCTGTTACTTCGTTAGTTTAAAAATATTGCGACAAATGAAACTAACCACAGCTCTGTTTTAAAACAACTTTTATCAATGTTAGTTGGTTGATCTCAGATCGAGGGTACATATACATGTGTTAGTACTCAAATGCAAAAATATGCAGGTTAAACAGCACAGGGGAGGTACATCATGCTAGATAAATTTGATCTCTAGCTTCTTTGATATAAAAACCACCCTGAACTCTTCTCGATCACCTACCATTTCACAGGAGTTTGCTTTGATGCAATACAACTTCATACATGCTTTACAAAAACTTACATAAATTTGAAGTATTTTGTTTATGAATTTATTAGTGCCATATTTTTCTCCATCAAGCATAGTTGCATAATTTTTACCTAATAGTGAAATTTATAGTAAAATCAGTACTCAGTCTCAAAGTGTTTGACTGATCCATTTAAATGCAAACAGTTTGATTGATACGTATTAATTTCAGCCTCCATTTCAACATGTATGAATGAACATGCAAATCAACCTTCATGCATGAGTGAACATGCAAGCCAACCATCATGGGACTGCTGCAGAGCAGCTCTGGCTCAAAAACAAGTAATATCAATCACAAATGTGAAAATGCTTTGACAGAACAGATATCTGTTCCTTGTATTCTTATAGCAAACAGCCTATGATAGTAATTGTACTTGCAGCATTGGACATTCTAAACAAAGCAATGTGCTTGCCCTTCAGAGAGTGTAGCATGTGAATAGGTATCTTGACACAGGATTGCACTTTGCCAAACTCTTGTATGCACAGATTCGAGTTGGCCTGAGATACTGTTTGATGGTTCACATGGTAGGAAAGACTCTGAAGCATGCATCTCACACAAGAATGTTTCTCCAAGTTCCTTGCGAACTCAATTTCATCAACATTTCTGTGACCAATACCTACTACAGTACATTATACCACGGTTTGTGGCACTTGTTACAAATTGTATTCTGGCTGTTTTCATTCAGCGTGAATGCTAAGGAATGTAGAGCTGGTTTCTTGCTCTATGCATTTTAACCACATTTGTAATGGTTATTTTTGTCAGCTTGTCAATGATCAACGAATTGATACCTTAGGAGAGTAGGTGGCCTTTCTACACCTACATGTCACTTTTAGGACCAGCATTCTTTTTATCAGAGATCGACTGATATAAACGGCCACATTGACCGATATTTGGGTTTTACCGATATATCGGTATAGGACAAAACAGCCCATTTTATCAGCCTCAGTAGGTGTTGACAAAATGCTGTTCTATTCCTCACGATTCAAGGCAACTTGTGCAAGAAAGCCTAACAAAGCAAATCAAGACAGTTATCTTGCAGCAACACTAGCAGGTGCGCTTTCATAAACAGACAAGATGAACCACGGAGCTCGCGTCAGCTGTCGCAGCCAAAACAAAAGTATCATCGGGAGGTTTTGCAATGCTTGAAGCTTATTGTCTAGACCGCGATACCATGTGTAGGTGTTGTGCACAAATGAACTCCCATTGTACTTCTAGAGAAATTTGTGCCACACGAAATACTTTAAGGTGTAAAAGTCTAATCGATGCCTACTTGAGCACAGATTAATTTTTAAAAAAGCTTGCATGAAAAATACATTGCGTTATGTTAACACCTTCAGAGCCGGTGTACCACAACATCATACTTTCGAAAACACGATTTTTGTGCCTCTTTGCAACCCCCTTAGCTTGCCAGTCGATTGTGTTGGAGAGCTGTTCAAACGTTCAAAAAACTTGGCAAGTCTTCAATTTTGCCAGAAAAAAAAATTCGGCCTTTTTGTGAGTGACGTCGTGAGGTAGGTTTTTGGCCATTTTGGCTAAAATTACCTGGTCTAGGGCCCAATCGCTAGACGAAGTATTTTGCTCTAGTTTTCATTGGAAACTAGGCTAGAATCCGAGTCTACTTAGACCTTGATCGACTTTCTAACGTTTTTGGTTCATAAGTTATAGCATAAAAACAATTTTCTAATTATGGAATTAATAATTTTGTTTTAGGTCATAACTTTTGAACCCAAAATCGCAGCAAGTCATCCAAAGTATCAAAGGACTTGGATTTTATCCAAGTTTCCAACAAAAACTTGAGCGAAATACTACCATCTAGCAGTTTGGGCTCAGGGCTAGATGAAGTGGGCCAAAACGGCCTGTAACTATTCCACTTATGATGTCACTCCCAAAAAATCTGAAACCCAAAATCAAAATTTTGTTTCATTGCAGACTTGCTGAGTTCTTTAAGGGTTTGAACAGCACTCCAACGCAATCCACTGAGAAGTTATGCAGTTGTTAAAACACAGCCTAACTGCTGTATTAGGCTGAAATCCCAGCTTCAAAGGCGTTGAGCAACATTTGTGGTGTTATCAATATTATTACAAATGCAATCGCTACTCACTAGTGATGCCAACTGTCGCTGTGAAACAGTTGCATGTAACATCTTGAAAGGACTCTACTTTTCTTACCTTGATATATTAGGCTATAAGCACGCTGGCTTACACACTGTATGCAAGCTAAAATGTCCTGCTACGTGAACAAGTTAATCAGGTTAATTAAAAATTATGGCAAAACATACAAATTGTTGCAAGTTGAAAAATTTTAGCTCATAAATCCTGGCTTTTGAAGTTTTTTTAAAAAGAAGGCAAGGCATAGAAAACATTATATTTTTGATGATGAAGCAGAAAACCAATTTTAAAATTTTGGAAATATTGGTTATTGGTCTGTAAATGGCCAATACATCAGTATCAGGCCCAAAAAAGCCATATCGGTCGACCTCTACCTATAAGCCTGCATTTTCCCATTCTAGGCAAGTCTTTGTTTGGCTTTAATGTACTCAGCAGATTGAGCAAGAGAGCTTTTCAAAGCAGGCCCTTTAAAGATGCAGTTAGTCCTGTTGTTATGATTTTAAAAATTTGGAAAGTTTTGGATTTGAACCTTTTTGTTAATGATGTCACAATTGGGGCAGGTTTAGGGTTGTTTGGGTAACCTCGTCAGGCTCTGGGCCCCAAAATCAAGTGGCAATTTTTGGTTGGCCTTCTAACATTTCTGGTTAGCAACTTATGGTCTGAAAACAACAAATTAATTAATCCCATAAGGAATTAATTACAGATGGATATATCCATCTCTGCATTCAATTGCCCATAACTTTTTGACTGGTGCTACTGTGCAAGGGGTTGTCTGTTCGAGTCATACCTTGGTAGTATTTTTTGTGGAGAAGACACTTTTCAGGTTCTCACAGAAAATTGTATGTTGAAATTTTTGGGAACCGCTTGTGATGTGAATTCTTAACACTTTGGCACCCGGGTGGATTCGGGGATTTTCAGAAAAAAAACGCCTGAACGCATGTGGCTTTCTGCGGGAATACCTCCACTCCTGTACGGGTTACAGACCTGACCTGATCGAAGCGTCAAAAGACGCGGCAAGTCTTCTAGTCTGCACTCAAAAAAAGTTTTTGCTTGGGGGTGCGGGTTTTTTTATGAGTGACGTCATAAGTGGAGGAATTTTAGGCCACCTTGCCTGCCCCTGAGCGCCAACCATTAGGTGGTAGTATTTCGCTGAAGTTTTTACTGGAAACTAGGCTACAAATCAAGTCTTTTGACACTTTGGATAACCTGCTGGGGTTTCAGGTTCAAAAGTTATGATCTAACCTAGTAAAAATATTTGACTAATTAGCTAATCAATTAATTTGTTTATTTTAGATCATAACTTTTGAACCAGAAACGCTAGAAAGTCGATCAAAGGCTCAAAAGACTTGGACTCGAACCTAGTTTCCAATGAAAACTTCATCGAAACACTTTGGCCTAGCGGTTGGTCTTTAGGCCAGGCAACATGAGCCAAAATGACCCCAAAACTACTTCACTTATCACGTCACTCACAAAAAATCTGCAATCCCCAACCAAAAAATTTTTTTTTTAGTGCAATCTACTAGACTTGCCAATCTGTTTGAGCCCTTGAACAGCTCTCTAGCGCAATTGATGAAGGAGCTAGGGCGTTGGTAAGACAACCGAAAACCGCTGTTTTTTAGGCCGAAATCGAAGTATGAATATATCGTACGCTGGCTCTTAATGTGTTATAAAACTTTTAAAAGTTAGACATGGGTTCAGATTTAGGGTTTTGGATTAGGTTTACAGTTGAGTTCAGGGTTAGCGTTTAAGGTTAGACTTTAGTGATAGTGTTGAGGTTTAGATTTAGGGTCAGGTGCTGCATATATTCTTATTTGGTTTGCCTGTTGATGAGCCATCACATATCTTTGTGGCTGTGTTTTATGCCGTGGATGATTTTCTTAAGTCCTGTAATAGATTTTGAAAATATCCCCATGGCCTTGTGCATCGTATGTATGAAATTCGTGCTTTTCTGTATTTTTTGTTCATGCCGATCTGTTGCAATTATAGGAAGTTTATATGGTGTGCCTGATGCGTTGACCTCTGTTTTAGATTCTGTATTTATTAGTGTTGATGGTTTCTGAAATGCTGTATTGATTCTACTGTTATAGTGTATCCGTTTTTGCATTTTCTTTGTGTTTTTTTAGAGTTTTTTGTTGCGTTGTTGTATTTTGAAAGTTCAACATGATATGAAAAGATTGCACCAGTCCTGCTAATGCCTGTAGCAAGATTGTCATTAAATAAATACGTAAATTAATCAACAATATAAGGTCAGGGTTGCAGTGTCGGAGGTAAAATGTCCGACTCTGACCTTTCCAAAATTTCTGACACCGACTCCTTAACATAAAGTGAATGACGTTTAGCTGTCAACAATTTTGTAGGAACTAGCACTCAACGGAAATCGTGGTACATAGCAAGAATTCTGTTTCAAAAGTTTTAAAAGAAATTGTATCATTTCAATAGGAATTTCCAACTTAGGAGTGTTATGTAAATAATGATCCAACTGGACTTTCAGAGTTGGAGTCGGACAAAAAAATCCAACTCACCCAAAAACCTCTGACTCCTTGCGACTCCAACTGCATACCCTGTTTAGGGTTACAAAAAAAATTAATAGCCACTTTAATCCCTCATTCTGAAAGCAACTGACATGATACAAGAAGTGGTCAGTCAGATATTTTACAGAGGTCAGCAATTTCACTTGATACTGTTTAGCCCTTCAAACCGAAAGCTGAATATGGTTATTTAGACACTGCCTAACTTATTTGTACTCATTTTTTGCAACAAAAATTTGCATGAGTGTGTTTCAATACCTAAATTCTAGTGCTGAAAATTTCAGGAAAATCATGAACTTTTCAAGTTATACAGTCTTGGGTTTCTGGTTCAAAAGTTAAGGTAAAATAACCAAAATTTGGGTAAATATTTTTGGGTAATTTTTACCCAAATTTAGTTTTTTTGGCTACAATGTTTCAACCAGAAATCCAAGAAAAGCAACGAAGGGCTCAAAAGTCTCAGATTCTAGCTTAGTTTCCACAAAAAAACTTGGCAAAATACTTCCCTCTTGCAGTTGGAGCACAGGGCCCAAAAACCTTAGCCAAAACAGCTTAAACCTACTCCACTTATGACGTTACTTACAAAAACCCATTTTTTTATCGTAAACTAGAAGGAAAACACCCAAGTTGGAGGGTCGGGCGGGCTGGAGGGCCATGTTTCCAATTGAAAAATGTGAACTGTCGACGGGCTGCACAGAAGACAAGACAGAAGGGCGGGCTGCACAAAAAGGCAATGTGGCGGGCTGCGAAAAAGAGCGGGGTGGGCTGCAGAAAAGGGCAACCCTCCGGACCACCCTTTTCCGCAGCCCGCTGGCCCCCTTAATGTGCAACCC
>Ga0210059_1012498_pt1 | contig 12817 bp, 5 predicted proteins | sample Ectturendosymbi2_FD_188042 | JGI IMG/M metagenome (GOLD analysis project Ga0210059, IMG submission 188042) | Ecteinascidia turbinata endosymbiont from Florida, USA - Sample 2 (SPAdes) (version 2) | ecosystem: Host-associated > Tunicates > Ascidians > Unclassified | place: Key West, Florida...
GTACAGTGTAAATGCTGGAGAACTCATATCATGGCTGACACTGACCTGAGGTTTGCTTCCTGTGGAAGTTGACAGTAATGAAATACATACGTGTATCTAACTAAGCGCTTGCAATCACTCACCGAAAGGAAAACAAGAAGTAATGCTTTTCGCAGTTGTTATCCCTCCTAATGGTGATGTAAACTTCATTGCAAGACCATCGCAAAATTCCTCTATGATAACCTTGACGTGCTACAAACACTGTATAGCTTACCCTTGTCTACAGCATCAGCCGTAGCCTTAAATCAGTGCTCGTCAAACTTTTGTTATGGTGGCCCAAAACGCCTTTTCAGTCGCAAGTAAAGGCCCACGCTTATTTTTGATGTCCCAATTTCAAACTTATGCTGTATTCAGTTACCTGTTTTATGGCAATGCTATGTTAATGTTATGAACAGTATAATGACAAAAACAATGCTGAGTTAACGTCAAAAAATCAAAGTTCCATAGCTGTTACAATAGCCTACGTCCACGCAACACCACAACATAGAAAGTGTTGCGCGGCCCAATAAAAAGTGCCCAACGGCCCACAATTGGGCCGAGACCCGCAGTTTGTCCACCACTATCTTAAATGAACATCGGAGATTTTTTTGTGCAGTTTTGAAACTAAATGCGTGAATATGGCTGTAACATACATTTTATGCCTTCAAGCTCAAACTTTGGCCAAGAAGCAATCTATCTTCAAAGTCTTTTTTATTACGTAATTAGGCCATAGACCAGTGGTTCCCAACCGGGATGCCGCGGCACCCAAGGGTGGCATTTACAGTGCTCAGGGGTGCCGCGAGCTAAAGCGTTTTTTAATATACTATTAAAAATACATTTTCAAACTGTCATCAAACCTTGAAGCAAAATTGTATGGGTTCGCCACTAGGTGCCGCAAAATTATAATTCTCTTCTGCAGGGTGCCGCAAGCCTAGATAGGTTGGGAACCACTGCCATAGACACTGTTTAGCAACAGTAGCATTAATTGTAGATTTTTACACTGTTTGTGATGACTAAACATGTACTGCGACGGTTCATTCACAAATATGTGGAGCCTTAACGTTTTTATCTATGATTTCACATTACCTTCCCTACGACTAAAAAAGTTTTGTCAAGTAACCAGAGTCCGACCTGCACAGAGTCTGAAGGTGTTACAACTTTCGCCTGATGTTAATTGCCGGTTGTCTATCCAGGCCCGTAAACAGGGGGGCGCAGGATGGGAAAATGCGTTGGACATAGTTTAAAACTGTTGGACATGGTTCAAAACATTTGGGCCCCTCTCAGAAAACTCTTCGCCCTACCTGGTGTTCTAAGCTGGTTACGGACCTGTGTCTATCCTACACTAAATTTAAAATCATTCAGCTGACACGGGAAGAGTTAGTAGCAAAATCTAACGTAAGTAGGAAGATGCTTTTGCAAGTGCTGAGGGTATTGACGCTACCATTACTTACAAAATAGCTTGCAATCTGTTTTCTTGATAAAGCGCATGTGACTAATATGAAACTAAAGTGAATTTTTTACCAACCGATTGTCATTTGTTTATACGGTAATGGATTAAAAAAAGACTTCGACCGCTTAGGCAAGAATGGCTGGATTAGCGGCTCCCAACCTTTTCTGAGCGCGACCCAAATCTGAGTTTGGTGAACACCTCGCGATTTAAGCTTCAAACAACGTATGAAAAAATAATGATTGTATGGATGATTTTTGGCAGTAAGTTGCTAAGTCGTTTTTAATGCCATAGATGTACTCTTTTCTCAAGTATGCACGCTTCAGACAGACACAGACAAGCAGTGGTAACGTTGAAAATACACAACTCCGGTTTGGATCTTTGGATCGCTTCGGTGCGACCCATTTTTTATCCCTTCGCCACCTTTGTTTAGGTTTCAACCCATATTATGTGAACCCCTGAGCTAGATCAACGAACCAACCGTTGTGTTGAGCTTCTGCGACAAGTATTCCTTAATTTTAGTGCAGGGCAGTGGTGATAATCAATTGCAGCTTCTTTTTCGCAAATACACACTTTGTGCAGACTGAGGGGGTCAAACATGTGTGTAAGTTTGTTTAGAGGACATGTATAACGTTCCCCAATTTATAATATTCTCTATAGTTTATCATATTTGTGAATTGTATCAACTCCGAATAGCTATCTCATAACCTTATCGTTTTTGGGAAGCAGGTTTAGAGCAATTAAGTAACGTAGAAAAATGCTACCACAGTCGCATTTCATGCGTTTAATGACATAAAATAGAAAAATTTTTCAAACACGTTGAGGGACTCCACAGCCTTTACGTTTGACAGCTGCATACGTTAACCAGTCGCTCAAGAATTGGACAAGATCCACATCTTCATATGCGCGCAAGTTTTGTAGACTTATTTCGGGAGTCGGTGTCTTAGAGCAAACTTGCTGCTCGGCTTCGATTGAACGTGCGTCATGGTGTATATCAGAGGCATGTAAATATAAAAAGCGCAATTTTAATGGCGGTCACGATGACTTTTTGCTGAACTGTAATATTGGCTGCTAAAAGGATACTGCTGATCTTGCATTTATAGCATTGACAGTTTCACAAGCATTTTTGCAAGAAAGTATTACGAGCAAATGGTGGCTTTCATCCAAAGTAGAAGCTTGGAACTTCACTAAAAAAATTTTGAATTTGTCAATTAAATGAAAACAGACTTTGTATTTACCGGCTTAAATCTGAACATAATTATTCAGAAAAAAGCACCAGAAAGATGCACGTTTCATGGATAATGCTTGCAAAAACAATGAGCATTAAATGTTTCAATGTTGAGACTTGGAAGTTGTTTGCTCGCCCCTATCGAAATTTCTGACTACGCGGCTGCTAGTCAAAGAAGACAAGAACATGAAGGGAAGTGTGTAAAAGGCATCAAACATTTGAAGTGAGCGAATAAGACGAAAATGCACATCGTTGAACAAACGCATGCAATTTGTTTCTAACAGGAATCAAACGTGCTGACGAAAAAGGTGACTTGATGTGGGCGAACACATTTCCAGGGATGTATGTACCAATGCAAAAATCGACAGGCTTTTGCAGGTAGCGCGGAAGCGTCAAACAGCAGCCTGCGTGTACTTGCTCCACAAATGCCATGCATACATCGGTATGCAACAGGCACGAATCAGAATATTTTTAACTGCATCAGAGCACTGAGCAAAGATGCCTATATGGGCTTGTATGCTGCACAATAAAGTGATTTCAGTTGCTTCTAAACACTATTGTCATCGATGGGTTACACGTGAAGTAGTACGCTAACATATTTAACATGTTTATCAAACGTAACACTCTAACCAACCATAATCAGTGCACGAACGTTTGATGCAGGCTGTTTATACTTTTTGGGGAAAAGTATACTAATTGTTTGTTGCATTTTAAAATAGTTTCGTGCTCAGCGAAACTATTTTCGCATTTTTCGAAAGCATTTGAAAATAGTTTCGTGCTCAGAATCATCGGCGAACATTAGGTGAGTTACAACCACATTTCCCGAACTGCTGTCTTGGTTGAGCCCAGCTAGAGGCTGAATAAAATGATTATTCGCATTTTTAATTATCTTATCAATGTCTTGTCATATACATTAGTATTCCCAACGTGGAAAGAGACATCTGAGCTTTCACACATTTGCCAATTCATCTTTTTATTCTGACTTGCATTCTATACTAGCCTGTCCAATATACGTCTCTGAAGAAAACAGAAATCAATAGAGTAGGCTACAAACTGCTTTGGCGTTACTTCTGTTTGATATGTACCTGAGGTGGAAACAGCAAAAATGTCAAACTTTTTTAATTGTTCTTTGTCATTTATATAATTAAAATACACATACGAACAGGGCCGGCCCGAGACATTTCTTTGCCCTAGGCAAGCTTCAATATTTACGTCCCCGTTACACTCCACACGAAAACATTCGGGACTGGAAACCACGAAAAAAGAGGATTCTGCGTCCCCTCAAGGCTGCGCTCTAGGGGACTGCCTAGCTGGCCTAGTGGAAGGGCCGGTCCTGCATGCGACGAGCAGCAACTGCAATATTTAGAGGAAACAAAGTAGACTCTCTGCTGTTTTCCGAATAATGTTGCTAAGTTTATAAAATCGCTCATCTTGTGACGTCATGCTGCTTCTGACAGAACGACGAACCGCATACAGCCTTAGAACTGAGGATCCTGTGTAGTGTTGTTCGTGCTGGATTGCTCGTAAAAACGCATCGCAAACTTTTGCCAACAGCGTAGCTTTGCAGTGGCAAACCCCACGTCGTTGAAAAAGATATGGGCAATCATTAACTCAGCATTTTTCGGATCGAAACGCTCGTCACCAGCTTTTGTTGATCATCTATTCATTGCAGATAATAGTGAATAGTCTTTGAAACACAATCAAGTGAAAACCTGCTCTTTGTTGAAAATTGATGGTCATATGTGACATACGAGCCGCCCCTTCCACTCAAGGTTACTGTCTAGGAAAGTGAGGATTACTGCCGTGAAAGTAAATACCTACATGATCGGTTGCAATTACCCATACAGGCGAAACAGTCGGATTTTAAGTGTACAGAAGAGAAACACTGACTCTTATGACTCCAAGGTCTAGGGGTAGAATGCTTCCAAACGAAATGGACGGAATTTCAACTTCCGACTCTAGTTCTTGGAAAGCAATTGATTAAGTGATTAAGTACACAGTGAATGAATACGCTTTCGTATATTATTCAATAAATATAATGTCTATGCAAGGGCGTAACGAGGTTAGATGGCGCCCGGGGCAAGAAGCAAGTTTGGCGCCACCACGTTCGAGACTGAGGCCTTTCGAAAGCAAATGTGCTGTATTGAAGAATGTACTTGCGACATTGCTGGGAGTTTTCGGTTTCACCCGCAGTGATTTTGGCGTCACCATAGTGACTCGGCGCCCGGGGGATTGCGCCCCCCTTTCCTCCCCTTGTTACGTCCCCCTGTGTCTGCGCCCTTGCAAACCTACTCTCCCATTGCGGCAGTTGAGAATACACGCAACTGACGTCACAGACGTCGGCAGTGCTGATTGGACGCTCAGCCAGTCACAAAGTTTGTACAGACAAGGGTTTGCGGCTTGAAGCAGCTCGATCACAACTTTGATCAGAAATTGCGTTTGCTTTCACAGCTGTGATACCGATAGATTCGCCACTCATTTACTGCTGGTTTACTGGAGCGATGATGACATACGAGCTGCAATATCTTTTGTTGGGAACTCGTAAACCGCGGGCAAATTGGTTTAAGCTCCGGATGTTTTAAGTCTTTCTGTGTTTTAAGTCAACAGGTTTTTGCTGTTACTAACGTGAATTCGTACAGACTTTGTAAGCTGAGGTACATGTCATGCCAAGTGGTTCTGCTGTCTATTCAGCCGCAAGTGGTCTGTGGTTGGCGTATTAATCGTAAGAATCTGAAACGTACAGCGACACCATCCATGTAGCCTTCATTCAAGTATACTTTTGCTTTTACTATTGTATAAAAAAATGGAAAAATCTCAATCGACCGAATAGGACAGATGCAAACAGCAATAGCCTTGAACCTAACCATAATGATAATTATTCCTCATGCTTCAATAGCAAACACATCATTGTCTACCTGACTCCATTAGTATTTGTATCTTAAAATGTATCTTAACACTGGAGTTTAAAATGCGATTTGCAAGAGGAGTTTCTCCCAGCTCAAAAGTACAAAAATCCTATCAAGGTTTTACTATTAGTACAGACTGCATTTCGGCTTTAGTAGATCTTTTCCTACAAATGAATTTGCCGGAAAGCTTGATATGGAAGAAATAACCTGCGATTTTGCTTCTGCTAAAGCTCAACAAACTTAATTTCAAGTTGAGAAGAAATCAACGCTGGAGTCCCGAAAATTGGTCTCTGTCGTAGAGGTGGCAGGTCTCGGTCTACTATTCTTTGCCTCAAGACTTTCAGTCAAGTCAAGTCATGTTTGCGCTGTAAGTACACAGCAATAACTTGCAGTGCGCTATTGAACTTGGCTGGATTAATAACATCATCAGTGCCTGTTCTGCGTTTGTACTATCCGGTAGAAAAAATAAAAAGTTTGCAAAAATCAATGAAAACGCACGAGTTTGATGCTTGACAGTGTCAATGACATTTTTTATTGGTCGTCCTTAAATTTTTGATGAAGTGAAGAAAAATTCTGATAAACCCCAGAAATGTTTTTGCACTCATTGAGCATGTTGCCAAATTTATGTTAACAGCAGAAAAATTTGCATATTTCGATCTTAAACACTCAGGATTCAGTTTCCGCGTTTTTGGCAAAGTCAAGGCTTGAACCAGGTCGCGGTGTCGAAGGTTGCGATCCCGACACCGCTAGATACATATCTGTAATACGCTTTTGTGTTTTTACTTGTCATCTCAGTTTCACTTCGGGAAAGCAGGTCAAAAAAGAGCTTATCTGTTGAAAGCGCTGTTTGAACGTTCAACTAAAAACATCACGTTGCACGAAACCCACTGGATGCGGATCGCGATCGCCTTTGATAAACATTTAGAACTTTCACAAGGGTTTTTAGCTTTAGTGCTAGTAGGTTTCCATTTCGTTTCTACTTCCTTGCACTTTACAGAGCGGAGGATGCTTACTTAGTGAGCAATTTATAGCTTCTGTCACAACATCCAAGCGACTGTTTAATCCTGCGAAATATTTTGCTCACAAATATATTTTCATTTTATATATTTTTTATGCGCTCACGGGCTTGTGCTGAAATGCCATGGAATATAGAGGAAACGAAAATCAAACTGGTCTCACCTACTTCTCCGTGTAGCTTTTCAAAAATCTGACTGATAAATTGTCACGTTCAAGCTTGATTTGATCGTCAGTTTTGGTTCAAAGGTTTCCAATTGTTTTGAGAATGCCAAAACACAGAATGCGTGCTAAGGGTTTAGCGAAACTCTAGACGTTTCTGCAAAGAGTTTCACAGCTCGCACAAAGGAAGAATAAGTGGACAAAAACGCTTTGCCGATTGGTCTTTGCAAGCTGCAAAACCATGCCTGGCTGCTACAGTTATTTGGAATCAGTTTCAATTGTTTCCTCTCTATTTGCCAGATTTCATTTCATTTCCTGTCTCGCGTCGGACAGGCTTGATACTGGCAGTTGTCCAACGCAAAATAGAAATAATATACATGAAAGAACAAATGATACAGTAAGTTCGTTAGAGGGTGAGACCAGGCACACAAATGTTTAAAAATTTTTGAAAGCGACACACTTTTAAAGATTTTACAAATATCAAGTTACCGCTTTGGCTGATCTCAATGCCAGCGTCAAAAACTACGTATTTTGCTCTGTAGCCAAACAATGAAATACCGAAGGAAAATCTGACGCAGAATAATGCTGCTGTATGCTATACACTTTCTTTTCTGGAAAGCTTGTAGGTAGCTTAATCATTGCTTGTAGTGTTGGGAAAATGCTAACTAAGTCCAAAACTTCTTTTTTGTCATTCCAAAGCCAGATTAAGACTGGAGTCTTATCATCAACTTGTAACTCAATTGCAACTCGTCAAGTCCTTGCACACCTTTACCGTAAGGGCTGTGAGGTTTGCTTGTCAAGCTGCTGTTCCCGTTAGATGTTAAGCTAGAGCCTGCTGGGCAGACCTGCATCCTTTCTCTGCAGCGAACTGCCACGGAGATCTTCAGCAATCGCACCGAAGCAAATCTTCATGCGCTGTCGCTAACCTTCACGCTCTGGGATTAACAGCACCAGTCACGTGACAAGCAAAAGCGGTGGATCCCCTGTACACGCACCGAAAACCAGACGTCTACTGCGCCAGAATTGCAGTGGATGACGGATCGCATCAACGCCTCCTCCTTGGTCGCATCCAGCGTTTCCACGTTGGTACTATCAGGTTACCAGTGAGATTCCCTGAAGTCAACGTGAAAAAGTGTGATGTGATGTATCATTCGTCCTTGAAATAACAACTTCCTATAACGGTGAATGATAGACATAAAGGCGGATTGATTAAATTGCAAGCAACCCGATAGCTCAAAATGATGGTGAAACACTATTTCTTGCGAACGTGAACTTGTCGGATGTGATTTATCATTCAAAAAGAACTGCAAGCCAGCAATGACTTTAAATAATTTTTCGTGTTTTTGCCTTTTGCGACGATCTCCCATTGTCTCTACAAATGGCCTTCTCTTTTACTAACTTCCGCAATGCAGGCTCCCGTCTTTAAAAATGGCACTTTTAGAAGAGTACGCTGCAGCACATTTGTTGTTTCGGACCAGTGGTTCGTTTTTATAAACGCGTACCATTTCAACTTTTTCCTATCGCTTCATACCACTCTAACTTTCACAAGAAATTAATTTGTGAAGATGTATCTATGCGTGATTGCTAAAATGCATAAATAAACTAACAAAAAACATTTAGCTTAGGTAACGACTACTGTTCAGCTCAGGTTTTGTTTTAAGGAAAATGTTAGGTACCAGGTATGGATCTGTAGGGACCCAATTTCTCTGCTTTTAGGGGCTTGATGATAATTTTCTCTGATTCTAGGGACCCGATTTTCAAATCTAGGGACCCAAATCGGGTCCCTAAAACGCCTTAAAAAACACTGGTTCAGCTATAATGACTCAATATTGCAGAGAGACATGTAGTTTGTGGGAGTTGCAATAATAATAAACTCCACAAATTTATCTGACAGTAAACGTGCATATGACCTGGAATCCATTCACGCACCAGCAGGAAATACCTCGGACGCACCAGTGGTAGATGTACCACATTTTGAGAACCACTGACACTGGTTTGCACGAATTCTAAGTGAAGACACATAAAAACTGAGATAATAAGACACTGCATAGAAATCAAGCATTCCGCAATGACGTTTGCAGTTTGCAAAAAAGCTTTACTCGCGATTACCAAATCATTGTCAAGGTATGGTGGGAAGTAGCTGATGTGCACTGGACTAAATCCACCTCATTTTGAAGTGAAAAAAGAAGCATTAAGTGAAAGCGAGAAAACCTGATAGAACTGGACGAAAAACTGGCTGTTCGCTCTTGCAACTAACACATTTCAAAATCTCCGAAATCCTGAATTGGCGCTTCAAATGATACTCCATTTTTTAGTGTATTTCACATTTTGTTCCTTTATACTTTTGCTTAATATGTGTTTGCAAACATTTACGCACATACCTATTGAATTTGGATTTACAATTTGGAGTACATACTGCAATTGGAATAACGACTTTTATTTGAAAGAGTTCATTTTTACTAAGCTGAAAACTTTTGCAATCTGAAATTTATTTTAAAATCCTGTATTGCTACTTTAGACAAAATAAATTTTGTGAAAAAAGTACAACAGCGAAATGTTTAAAAGCTATTTTTCACAGAATTTTACAATACGTTTAAGGATGATCTGCTTACAGCATTACAGCAGATGAGTTGCCTGATAACCTTAAATCAGAGTTACGCACGATCGTCTAACTCGACACTCGAGGATATTTTGACTATTTCGTGTGTTTGTCTTAGATTATAGCAGTGGTTCTTAACCGGGGGGGAGGGGGGTGCGAGCCGTTACGCGTCCTACAATATGGTGCGTTTGATCAATGAGTTTACCAGCAAATACATTTGTTTTTACAGCTTGCTTAAAGTCAGGGAGGCTTGAAACAAAGCACAATTACCTGAGGGAGACGCGGTAGAAAAAAGTTTAAGAACTGCTGGTCTCTAGAGTAGGAGGCTAAGAGGTATCAGCAATCAAAGCATAGGCGTAGGAAGCTGGAGTGCAGCTACCAACTTCTTTGTTTTTGGGCAGAAATCATTCGAAACGCGGAAAAATATTTTTGTATCATAAAAGTAATCTTTGGTACACGAAAAGCGGAAGTGCTAAATAGCTTTATAATAAATACTACGGCCAAAGCAAACGATACAACTGACATCTTGCAAACGTTTCGATAACAACTGTTATCATCTTCTGTGCATAGCAATAGTAATCTTGTTTCAAAACAAATTTTGTCACTTTGTCTCTTTCTTGGGGTTAGTTGGGTGAAAAAATCGTGCGATGTCTTTTCATTAAATAGAGAAGATAAATTTTAAAGCATTTTGGCAACCGGCTTTTTGGGCATACGCATAGTTTTTCCGGAAAAACGTTGCAACCCCTCGATTTTTTGCCCCTACGCCGGTGAACCAAAGGTTAGGATTTGAAGAGCTTGTCAGTGCATCTCCACTAAACGTTTCATGTATGTCAGAAGTTCGCACCACAAACTGTCAAAACTAGCAATCAAAGAACGCCACAGACGTTGGTTTGCTCTTGCCCGCAGTTGGCACATGGTCTACATTGAAAACTTTATTTCAGCAGCTTGAGAAGTGCTAACGATCTACGAAATTTTGTACACGCTGCTCCAGGCAGGGCGCCAGCTGCAAGTATTGAAGAAGGCAAATACGTCACTTCTGAAATAATCCATAATTGTATGGCGAATATGAAGCTTTGTACGTTCATTTATTCATGGTTCTTCATATACACCAAGGCCCGTGTACGTGCACAAGACTTGACTAAAAAAACTGAATACAAACCACAGACACACACTGTTTGCTTTATACGCCATCAGGACCGGAACAAATGTTTTTTCGTGAAAGCAGAAGAAAATTTGAAACATCCAGGACGTACACATATCAGACATAAGAAAAGTAAAAGAAACCTTGCTGAAGAAGCGTTTAAGCCAGGGGTGAAAATTTTTCTGTGAATTTTAGTAGTGCGCAGAAAATTTTAGCAGCGCAGACATATAAAATTTGCCATAATATTGCATTTAAAATAAAAAATTAGGCACCGCTACGTTGCTGCAAATCTTGCACCGCTGGTTTGAACGCGATCACAATATTATCCGGGAAAGCACTGAAACGCATCAGCTTGAAAGCTGACTTTGTTTTATTTAATAAACTGATCCGTAGCAGCAGATGCAACCAATCTTGTAATGAATGCAACTTGTCTGATTGATGCCTCTGAAAGAGCATGACTAACTTCCAGAGATGAGCGGACTGTCATATTTTACGATCCAGATCCAGTCCGGAATTTCTGAACCTCAGTTCAAGTCCAACCATAGTCCAAAAAAATTAAAAAGTGTAAACTCCAAGTCCAAATAAAATCCGAAAAGTAAACACACGACATTAATTCATTCATTTATTTGGGAAACAAACACATAAACACACAAAAAAACTCTACAGCTTTTCAACAAAATATTGCCGCAATTCTTTTCCAATAACTTGGTACAAATCCGGTCCTTATCCTAAATTTCTGGAAAATTTTACAGTCCAGATCCAATGCAAATCCAACAACATGCGCTGTAGTCCGGATCCAGTCCAATCCAAGTTCAGTCCAATGCTCATCTCTGCTAACTTCTGACACTTGCCTGGTTTCCTTCTCAACAAACTCATAACTTTTTTTCTCTACGTAGCTTAGCAGTTGTACCGCTAATCGGCGTTTTTATTCTTACAGCTACGACTTTTCATCGCGTGTATTACCCTGTTGCGTTTGTGATTCAGCAACTGCTGGTTACCGAGGCCACAGCCTTTTTATGCTGTCCTGGTGGTAAGCATTTCAAACTTTAGGTCTTTGCTCAGACGACGAATTGGTCAATATATAGAGATGACGCAGCTCGATTCAGCAATTCTGTGGTTCTGAGAACTAGCCGGGCTGACCGAGAAATCTAAGCCGGAACTACGCGTTGCTAAGTTCACTCGGATTTGCCCTGTTACAGCGGATTCCAAACTGTGGGCCGCAGAGGTAATTTGAACAGACAATTTGTCGTGCTTCTTTTGAGTACGAACCGTTCCAAATTTGTATTTTGTATTATAGTTATTCGTTACAGTTCAATGAAAACCCATAAAATACATATATCAGTCTTCTGTTATTCATTACAACAAACTTTAATTGTGTTCAAATCAATTTCAGCCTAAAATCGATTTTGATTTTTTCTACAGTAATATGTATAGATATATACAAAATTTGGTAACAAAGGCTAAACAATAAGCAATCTGACGTAACAAACCAAAGCCATTAGAGATGAGCACAACATTCACTGTGCTCTCTCGCCAACTGAGCCAAGAATTCCGAATCCTGTGATTAAAGCAAACAAACATTTATCTCACTGAATTGTCTGCTTGACGGAAATTAAGTTGAAAAATTACATCGTTAGCAACCGTTATTTCTTTTACTTTCAAAGTTTAAACAGTCGCCTAAGCTCATAATCTCGTTGTTAAATATTCACATAACTTAATTCACAACACATGGTCAGAGCTGCGAACAGTTGGAAAGTAAATATGTGTGCCATGGGCCGAAAAAGTTTGAAAACTACTGCCCATAGCACATCCGCAAAACACAAAAGGTTTTAGTTTGAGCAGTTAACATGTTGATCCTTTATCTCAACGAGCCTCGTCCAACTGCGAACCTGCACTGAAGCTTGAACAAGTCCGAGGAATAAAAGTTTAAAATTATTAGAAATCCACCAATGTTTCTGTAAAGGATTCGAAAGATCATACGAAACATGCGGTTCTTTCTGTTATATATGTTGATTTGTAGCAGTAGCCACTAGCAGTAGCATAGGAATCCAAGGGCTGCTATAGACCTGAGCCAGTAGCGGCATGCTCTAGGGAGACTGCAAAGTCTATTCGACTACCCTATAACCAGGGCTACTATACCGTCCTTATTTGTAACATTTGTCCCTAGTATGAAGGCAAGGACGTACGCAAGGGGGGGGGAGGGTTGGGGTTAACCCCCCCCCTTGAGCTTGATATTTTACAAAAAATTTATTACCTTCGCAAGGAGATTAATTGTTTTCGCATACTTTTTGCTTGTTAATTT
>Ga0210059_1012499_pt1 | contig 12817 bp, 8 predicted proteins | sample Ectturendosymbi2_FD_188042 | JGI IMG/M metagenome (GOLD analysis project Ga0210059, IMG submission 188042) | Ecteinascidia turbinata endosymbiont from Florida, USA - Sample 2 (SPAdes) (version 2) | ecosystem: Host-associated > Tunicates > Ascidians > Unclassified | place: Key West, Florida...
AGTTCGGGGCGATCGCACAACAACCACATTTCCATCTGTTGAGGAACGCTTCTTTCAAAGCAAGAGTTTATATGTCTTGATTTACAACAACCTGGTTGAGTTGCTTTTCAGGGACCTGCAAGTCGATGAAGTGAAGGTGTTGTTGCTTGTGCTTGGAATATGTTTTTCATATTTGATTTTTTCCGTTCATGGTTTTTCCCTGTAGTTCACACTTCTCATAAATAACGATAAAAAAATAAACGAAAATTGACAAACTAATCTGAAAATCAAAATATGGCGCAAGTTGGATCAATGACTTTAAACAGTATTGTACTTACCATTGTAGTCTACTTTTCAAAGAAGTGTTTGCAATAGTGAGTAACAGACATACTTTTGCGAGAATGCGATCCAGGGTTTTTTCTTGGGTTAATCATGATCAGAAAACAATCTTGTTGTTTGCCTTCAAAAAGCAAAGATTTTAAAAGCACTTAACAAGGGCAAATTTTTGTGGCACTGTGACCAGAGAAAAAATTTTAAAACCTGGCAAAACAAATTTGATTTAACATTTCCTTATCTTGTTTTTAGCCGAACATAACACAGCTCGGTTCGAATTCTTCCTCAGAAGTACTTCACAGACCTGCTTTGCGGAAAGCCCAGGAAGGTATCAACATCTATCTTTTGCTTTTGTAATGATGCAACACGCTTGTGAAATGTGGAAATGTGATTTAGCGACAGGAAACTGTATTGGAAATTGTTAATTTTGTAAAATTCTATAAATGAAATAATGAAACTAAAGTTCGCTCTTGTTTTCCAGTCTTCGCAACAATCTTTACACAAGTTAGCAGGAAAAACATGCCAAATGCATTTTTATAGTGAATTAATGCAGAAGACAAGAGTTTGCAAAATACCTAAATCCCTCATGTCTATCATATTCCTGGTTGAACTATTCAAATAAACACCAAAGAAAGTGTACTTTGCAGTTCTTGGTAAAACTGAGATTTAAAAAATATGGATTCTTTGAGCATGAGCCACATTTCAGCAGTTGATTTGGAACCAAACGTTTGGATCATAGAAAGCATTTCAAACTAGTTTTACTTTTTTTATTTGTAATTGATCAATGTAATGTTATTTTGCAATAATATGTATGAAAAAAACTATACGTTTCATAAATTGTTGCCTTGGACTTATGAAATATGGAAATGTGTTTTAGCGACAAGAAACTGTATTGGAAATTGGTAATTTTGTAAAATTCGTGAGCTTGGTATCTAGAAATCGTACACTTAAAATTGTCGTATGCTGCCTTTTGCACTTTATCCACATATGACACGAAAAATCAAACAACCAACAGCGCTACATACCAATATTGATGTTTCAACAACCGACAATTTATTTAATTTATGCTTGTTTATAAATATAATTGAGGACTGTCAGACCGATGAGTCATTACAAGCATGTTGAAACAGAACTTGAGCATAAACTCAGGCAAAAGCTTATAGTTTCTTAGAAGTTTAAATCGTGAGGTGTTTAAACGGACAGTTTGAAGCTGGTGCAATGACGTACATTAAATTCCCAATGAAACGAAAAGAAGCAGGCACAGAACCATATATCATCTAAACGTTTCTATCAAACAGTTTCGTATACTATTTTTCAATTGATGGTGGAAAATTGTTTTTGCGCCAAGGTCTTTTTTTTACAAATGATTCGACATCGGACGACACTTCACATGTGGAATATTCCAAAAATATCAAAGCCAGCGAAACTTGTGGTAATGTTCTTGGCATATCAACAATTTCACGGAATCCCGATTTAGAACATGTGAAAAAGGAAATTGGAGAACTTAAAGGTAAAAATGTTTTGAATCCTACGGACTAATTTTCTGTATAAGTACAAGTTATGGTTTCTTAACTTCTACAGAATGTCATGATTAGTGCGTTGCGTGTTTGTATGTAAATCGTGGAAAACAGTTGTACATTGTCTCCTTGCCTTCTAACTACGTCCATACTGATTAATGTTTTTCTTGAAAAGTGAAATCTGTGGTTTTGCTTGATGAAACACATGTGATAAAGTTCAGAAAAATGTGCCATGTTATGCCATTTATAATCCCAACATTAGAAAAACTTAGTATTGAGCCGTTTTGTTCTTAGAAAAAGCTGTGTAGCTTGATTTCATTTTTTTAAATAAACTGAAAGCCAGCGAGAAGCAGATTAATTTTCAATCTCATTTTTAAAATTTGTTTGCAATTAACCAGCTCCAGTTCATTCAACTTATCAACTTTTTCATAAAATTATAACAAACCTATAGTAAAAATTCCACGCTAAAGTTTGATACTTCTATTCCCAGTGTATCAGAACCTTTTCAGTAGATATTGTTGTTGTTTTTGTTTCGTTTGATCAGAATCAACACGACGAATTTTACTTTTGTTTTTCTTTATTGCCTGACCAAGGCAGCAACAATAACAAACTTTCACCGGCGTGTAGTAAAAATTGAACAAAAACAGAAAACTCCAGCAGCAGCAGTAGCAGTGTTGCCACTCAATTCTTATGAAAAAGCACTGGATTTCATGATAAAAAACACTATATCACGACTAAGTTTGCCGTTAAAGCAAAAGGCTAACTTACACTCAACGACAATGGCCAGAAAATGCGTTGCAGTGCAGACAAAGACATTTGAAAACCAGGGACAAAGAAAACGGGATAGACCAAAGCAGCAACGACGGGTCACTGAAATTTTTGACAGATGACCATAGTGACTTCGTAGTTTAGTCCGAAATAGATTATATGCACTTGTGTTATTTAAGATGTAAATAGTGGGTAGAATTTTTAGAAAATTGCAATTTCATGAAATCAACGTCTCAATTATAGTTACAATTAAAGACAATTGTTTAATTAAATTCATTCAGCTCACTCAAATAAAAAAACTTTAGATAACTATGAAAAATCACCAGAGCACTAGATGAAATGAAAAAACACTAGATCTAGTGGAAAAGCACTAGGTGGAAGACAAGAAGCGTCAGCAGTAACGTGACGCAGCGGGATACGGACCTATGGTCATTGCGAGCGACGTCAGGACTCCAGGGTTAATGCACAAAGCTGTGCTCTACGTCAAAAATGCTTGGAGGCATCGAAGTGATATTTGATTTCTGCTTTGGCATGTGCTCTTGATTCAACAGAGATTCGATCTGGAACAATCAATGTATTGTCATTGCCAATGATCTCTGGGTTGTGAAGACCAACGTTATGAACTAGATTGGCCTGCAAGTCCCTGCAGGCTGACGACCTTTGTAAAGTTCGATGTTCCTCTACAAATTTTTTAAATTGCATGGCTATTTCCCGAAAGATGGCGGGGTTCAGCATTCCTAGGAAACCTTGAAACAAATTACGGTTTAGTGCTGCTGACACCAAAACGAAGGCGCAGTTATATCATGTAAATATTCCACGGTGTCCTTAGCAGAAATGTCTCAGAATTCAGCAGATTACATGCATACTTTGCTTGGTGCAGGTCTGAGTTTTTCAAACAAAGAAGAAAGGCCTGAATCCAAATTTTGGTGGTGGTAAGGAAACCGTGGTCTCCTCTACAAAAAGCGGAGAAATGCGAACGTGCTTCTTTAAGATTAGCAGTACAGCTCCTGAAACTGGCCTAACAGCATTCTGTGTGATTTACGTCGAATAACTTACAAGCACTTACACATTGGATGTTGTTGGTTCCCGCGAATTTTACCACGGCCTTTATTTCTTTTGTACACAATGTTGATTTGCATGGGCTGCGTACAGCTGGTTAAACTGCAAAGCATTTTCATGTAAACAATCTTTTATTTTTTATAAACATTTGCGGCAATTTAGTTTTGGGGTGACTTACAACATCGGTGTGTGACCACTACGCAATCTAAATTGCCAATTTTAATTGTCTAAAGGGCTGAAGAACGGCCCGTAACTGTCAGTTCATTTGTTATCTCTATAGAGATCCATAAAAGAACGCAACAGACACCAAATACGCATTAATCATAAAAGAGTCAGGAACGTGCTTATATACAGGCAGAGTGGGCAGAAAAATGTTAAGATATAAATTTAAGATCAGCTAAATTGATGAAGAAACATCGTTTTATTGTAAAGCTGATTGTGTTTTCTGTGTTCAACTGAGGAAATTTGGTGTAGTTAAAAATATGTTTGAAATATTTTAACAAAATATAAATATTTTGAAAGGTAAAAAATAATGAAAAAATAATTTATGAGGTACAAAAGGAAAATGAAGCAAAACAGCAAAAACTACAGAGTTTACTTTCATACTGAAAATATGGGATGTACACAGGAAAGAACAAGAGACAAAAAGTGAATACAAAAATAAAAAAAAATTATAAGTTAATGTAACTCACAGTATTATGTTCTGGATAAGTGAAATGTTACTAAAGTTTAAAATTATGTATCTTTTTCATGTAGACGGTTTTTTTCAAGTTTCCATTTGAAGGTAAAAGTGGCATAAGACTTCATACAGTCTGGTGTTGACGACCACACTTTTGCGCCAACAAATGTAAGGAAACAATTTCCTGAGGAAGAGTTAACTCTAGGTAAAAACAGGTTGTTGGAAATTGATAGTTTTGTGGAGTAAGAATGAATTGAGCTGATTGGAATAAAATATTCATCAACACGGCTTGGAAGCAGTTTGCGTTATGAGTGCATGAATTTGCCTACTGATAATGTATAAAGTTTGGGAAGGCATAAGATGTTTAAGTGCTGGAAAGGTTCTTCCAGAGATGCCGTGTTAGTTGGTCTTATTAGCTTTATATCTTTATTTTGGAGTTTAATACGAAGCTGAATGGTTGCATTTGAAGCACGTCCCCAATTGAGGATTGAGTAATCAAGGTAGAGGTGGATTAGTATAGACAACTCTCAATACAGATTGGGTTGTGTAATGTTTCAGTTTGGATAGAACTCCACAAGCTCGTAATAGCTGAGTTTTCACCTTTTGTACATAAGGCTTCCAGCTTAGCTTATTGTCAAGAAGATGCAACAGCTTTTTATATTATATACTGTTATTTCTCTCCATGCCAGGCATGGGATGACAATTTGGGTTCATGTGGTATGAAAAGACCCGAGTATTTGCTGGACCAAGACCTGAAATCTGATCCCTCTTTGTTTCCATGTAGTGCTGCCAAAAATGTTTCTAATTTTATTGCTCGCCATTATTGACTACGGTTTATTCCACTTCCTCAGTTATCTCTAGCAAATTAATACATCTTAAATGGTGTGAGGCCATTATCAGCTATACACTTACAAATCAACTAACATTCTCAAGCACAACTGAGTAACACTAGTTGGTGGATACATTCTTGTTGCATTAAATATCACAGTAGAGATCATTATGGTGCAAATAATACTTTAAACCAATCTAAGGTGTCTATGCTGGCAACCTTTTAACCAGTCCATAGATTGACAAAACGTTAACAGTAATTCAGTTTTCTGGGTGGTTTGACAACCAGCCTTCAACATGAAGTTTTGCTTATTTAAGTTATAGGGCTGATTACTAACTCTGATTAAAGATTCAATACTAATAATTACAGAATACAAACTCATTTCACAGGCATGTTATGTTTAGTTACTGGCACACCAATCACAAACCACAGCCACAATAAAGCACATCTTTTTCATATACACACAGGTGAGGTGCATCGTGTACAGTAATTACAGAAAACCGATCGGGTGGATGTTGAAGGCCCTGTTCAGAAGATGCTAGCAGTACCAAATCGTCTGCAAAAAGTAAACAGTTCATCCTACACCTCCCAACGGTCACACCCTCATCGACGACACGGCTGTGACTGTCTATATAATTCGTGTAGATCGGGGGCCCTAATTCATGTAGATCAGGGCCAAATCCGGCATGCGGAACCATTTCAATCAGCCCGGGGAGTTATTTTCTCCGGCCACAACAATATTTGTCAATAATGAAAAATTATATTTATACGAAAAATTGGTTTATTTGGTGATATGAAACACATCCTGAAATAATCGCATTACCTAAGATGTCCGGCCCTCCTACTGTTGTGTAATAATAGCTTATGTGGCCCTCTGGCAAAAACGTTTGGAGACACCTGATGTAGACTATGAAGAGGAGTGGAGACAGCACACACTCTTGTCGGAGTCCAACACCAACGGTGAACGGTTGTGATTTAACTCGCCTGATACGGAAAAAAAATTCTGAGCAGGAATGCAGTGGCTTGACGGCCATTAAGATGCAGCCGCCAACACGGTGCTCCCGCAACACTCCCCACAGCTTTTCACGAGGAACCCGGTCGTATGCTTTCTCGAGGTCGACAAAACATGTGTATATACGTCTTTGGCATACTTCCAGGATTTCTCAAAATTTGCTGGTAAGTGAAATATTGGTCTATAATTCTACGGCCGCGACGAAAACCGCTCTGGGTATCATCCAGCTTTGGTTCAGTTATTTCGTGGCATCGTTTTACAGGGCACTTGGCATATATTTTTCTATGGAGGCCAAAAGGAGATATACCCCGGTAGTTGTGCATTCACTCCTGTCTCTCTTGCTATGTATGGGAATGATCACCCCACTTTGCCAATTTTTCGGTGCTCTTCCAGAACACCAAGCCATCTGACACACACGAGGAAGGCAAAGAACTACTCCTCGATGCTAGACTTTGAGAATTTCAGGTAGGGTTTCATCCCAACCAGCAACCTTCCCAGCCTTCAGTGTTTTGACAGCAAGGGAGACTTCGGCTGCAGTGATGTTTTTTTCTCCCTCAAACGTACCTCCTGTGTGTTGTGGCAGTCCTCTTCTAAAGAAGACCACAACACATTTAGGACAACTCCGCTAGAGCACTGGTGAATGTAGCCGGAGTTCCCAAGGCACGCCCAAGTTAACAATTAAGAAACTTAGACCCGCCCGTTTCGCGGGACTTGCTCAGTTTATCACAATAGGATTGTATTCACTCATGGTTTTATTCTGGTAACTTTAAGCACTGCGATATTCATCACAACAGGGGTTTATAATATGCATCAGCATACACAGGCATTATTACAAGTGACAGGGGTTAATGCGAATTCTATTCTTTCACAGAGGGAGAGAGTAACACATCCTATTGCGCAGTCGTAACACGACCTGCCTGAAAATTGGTTATGACCTCAGTATCTCCGTGAGTCTAACCGTTCAGGGGTGTTTGTTAGCTACAAGCGTGTCCTGGTTCACGAATTTGCCAGACCCCACTCATTCGCCAACTGTTTAGGTGTTGAGCCTGGAATGCCCACTTGCTCAACTGATTGAACCTAGCAAAGACACAGGTATATATAAATTTTCTAGAGCATTTTCATTGGCTACATGGATGACGTCGTGAAACGTCATTACGTCGAGTTCGGACTTTCGGAGTTACCAGTGGTTTCGGTTACGTTTTTTATCATAATTTGGATTGTGTTTTATTCGTTTGGATCGAAAATGTTATTTAAATTTTTTCTGAATTGTTGACAGAATTGTTTGTATAAGGTTTTGATTTTCTTTCTTCCTAGTGGTGACTTGCTACTGCAAACGGAGTGTAAATATACGACAGTTCAAATAAACACACAATACAACGTCCTTGTAAATCAAGTGTTTGCAAATCCAGTGTCCGTCTCCATTCTTCTTGAGTTCAGTTCGTGACTTTAGACACTCCAATGTTTATTCTTTGCCTTCGCTATTCAATGATGTTGTCGGCGAACTTTCAAGTTGCTTTCTGAACTTGTTTTTGGCGTCTTTCCCTGTTTGCATTTCGGAGTCACAAGACGCTCCATGTTGAGGATGCAACGCGAACTCAACAGTGTCCAATAGTTTGATAGTGAACGATCTTTGAAACATTCTCTCTCTTCGATCTACCCGTCAAACTTGGTTTTGCCAAAACGTCCCATGTTATGTGACAAAGATCGGTTTCGCTTTGTTTACCCCAAATCTGTCTTCGGTTACATGTGTCACTGTATGACATTAGACATTCTGTCACGCATGGAGTGACCACTGCTAAATCAACCGAAACATCCCCTCTTACTCAAAAACTACAAAACCTATGCTGATTTGGCAGTACTACTTGCAAGAACTCTTCAAAAAAATAAACTACTGAAAAAATGGTTTTAATAAAAGCTTTTTAAGTCTTTGAAAATTTAACTGAAAAATGACATAGTCTGATTTGCCTTAGGTCACCTGAGGGCTGCGTTCCTGGTGGGCTACTTGGGTACGTCACTATTTTCACTTCTTGAAGTGGTGTGATGAGATGTGGAAATTGATTTTTCCAAAAAATAGGACAACACGTCTTAAAAACTTTGTTGGTAAAAATGGGGGTGAAGACCTTTCCGTAGACAAGAGATAATTTTACTCTCTATAAATTTCTCTATGGTTGCCCCACGCCAGACGTCTTTGTTTTAGTATTTTGACGCCACATATAAGAAGCTTCTGCTTCCAGAATACGTTTCAACAGCGCTCTCTTCGTGGCGCAACTACTGTAATGTTGTTTTTTATTATCTTTGTCATGTCGGAATTAGATAACTGTGTTTTTTCTTTTCGTGGAAACTGCCTCTAAAGCATACGGTTCGTTCAAAACATTATGGCATCATGTCATGATTTTACGTTAACATGTGTTTGCAAAAATTGTCCGTTGCTGAGACCTTTATTATATTTTCGGCAGAGAAAGTGATCGACTGTCACCAGGCAACAGCACAAATCTGCGCAATGGCTGAGAAGAAAGCAGACGTAAGTTACAATCATAGTACACAGCCTCAAACCAATAATGAGCAGCAAAGTTCTCAACAATCAAAACATGGATAAGCTGCTTCATTGTTTTTAATGTTTTTCTAATGTTATGTGATGCAATTTTCCATAAATTTGAAGGGAATGAATTGTGAATGTCGAGCAGTTTTAGACAATTTTTTGTTTAACACCAATGAACCGATCAGAAGCAACTTTTCAAAAATCAATTTCACATTAGTTTTTCTCACATGATCGAGATCAGTATTGCGTAAACACATAGTGTCCAGCAGGTAAAACTTCTTTTATTATGCAAACGTTCTTTTTTTATTCAGAGCAAGTTTCTGTTTTTGTTATTTTTTATTGCCAGTCAGGATTTGATATCTCTGACATAGACATATGTGACCTAACAGCTATTACCATAACTCATTAACAGAAAAATATTTGATTATGCCCTTTTGCAAAATCGTAGATTGATATTGTATCACGCTCTCTTGAAAAACATTGACTTGTAACCGATCTTGCGTTTAAAAGTGTCTTGCGTTGCTGCAATCGTATTTCCAGGCACTCGCGAGCAACATTTTTAGTTCAAATAATTTACTGGAACAAGCTGGCTCTGTGAAGGATCTTCCAATAGTCCTCCCTCAGCAAACAACTCCGGAAGCAGTGTCATCAACAACACACGATGAACAACTGTTAAATGAACCAGATGTGATTGAATGCTTCTCACTGGAAGGTTTGACGGGAAATTTGGGTTTTAATAAACTCCTCAATTTGTGGTTTTTACTTTTCAAATCATCTGCATCTTTGTAATTGCACTGTAAGCAGTTTTTACTTGAAATTAGTTACATTTTCTTGAAGAGCGCAATGAAGCAAGTCTGGGTAGATCTATAACAATGCATTGCTAAACAGATGAAACCGTTTTCGTACATTTTTGTAAAAGATCTGTTGTCACTTGGTTGCCTTTTATTTATATTTCAGGAAAAGCCTTTTTTTGCAGTTAGAAAAAAAATATGTTATTGATTGTCTGCCAAAATATCTTTGGTTCTAAACACTTTTTTTAAACTTAAACTCGCAACAATAAAATAGTAAGTGGAAGTCCTTGCTACAAAAAAGTGTCCTCTGAGAGTATGCGCAGTACTGTTTGACAATCTCGTAAAATACATTGATATGGTCACTAAAAACTTGCACGAGCTTAGCTTAATTAATATTGTTTGTAACCGCTGATTCGACAGTTCTGCTCCCCTAACTGTATGATCATCGACACACTGCGTTCTTTATTCTCTCATTTATTGACCTAATGCAGGACGCTGCACCTGCAGCACCGGCCACCTCGATCAACACAATGACTTCCTTCCAGTCAGTATAACATGGATATCCAACACACTGCCCACGGGTCCCACACGGCCTCCCCCGCTATGTTTCAGGACGAGATGAATCCTTCATATTTCTCAACTTGTTCCATTTCACAGAACGTAGATCCTGCAATGTCATGCTTGAATTTACTCAAATTTTTCATGTTATGGTTTTCCTATTCTAATGACCTTAGATTGAAGGGCTGTGATTTATTTTGACATGAATTGTGACATCATATTGAAATAGGGTTGTTGCCTGGAGAATAACAAGCACGTTGTCCCCTTTGGTTTCCACATTCAATAATGTGTGCGTTTTGGTCCGAGATAGAAATCTCGGTTCTTAGCAAATCTCATCCGAATTGCTAATTTATAACTTTTTGTGCAGCATATTTTGTTTTAACAGGAAAGCATCTATTTAGCGAGTCATAATTGCTTGAAAACGTAATTTGTGCTTAATGTTACACAATCTTCAACAATTTTGCCCAGTTCCGCCGTGTTTCCTGATTGTTGCTCGTTTCTAGCCATACTTTTTATTCCGCATTATGTAGGTAAGGAGCTCGTTTCAGCAAGACACCTTCAGCATGGGTTGTTCCAACTTATTAGTTTTTGTGGTCGTTTCCCGGTTTACTGCTGGTTTGTCTCAGAAAACCAGAATGACTGCAACAAGCAAGTGGAGGCTGGTAAAGGGAATGATAGACGTTCACTATGATATTTTTTATTTCTTTTCCGGGAAAAAAGAGCTGAGAAGAATGTCTCAAATAGGCAGTCGTGGTCTTAGCAATTTGGGGGCCCTGTGCAGAAAATTTTTGGGGTCCCCTGCCACGGAAGTTTCCTATGATTTCTACAAGACGTCGTTCAATTTTTATGACGTCACCATGTTCACTCAACCGTAGTACGACCATTTGGCAAAATTGGCAAATGGATACAGTTCGGATGCACCCCGGCTACGCCCAAGGTGTAGTGGGCTACACAACGTCAACATCCAAAAAATACACTCCACTACTTAAACCGGCAGAAAATACTTCAGCACAGGAAAGCTTGAGGTTTTTTGTTAAAATTTCACCGTTTGCTTTGTCCGCAAATATTTTGTTTGACCTTTTGTGAGAATTTTGGAAACTTGGTCTAATTTGCCCCACATTCGGAATTTAAACAACCTGAATGTCTCCATGTGCACTTTCGCAAATTTGCTTCTGTCCGTTCCTGACAGTTGAGAATATCCAGTTTAACATTCCAAACCCAGAGAATGGGATAGTCAATGACACATAATTATCACTGCTATGTCACCAATCGATCGAACTTCTAATTTGCAGTACGTTTCCTGAACGCACCGACTGAAGCTCATGCTGATTCCGCTGCGCAGTATGGTGAATTTAAGTGATGGCCACGGTGTGATTATTCGCTTGTGGAATTGTTTAAGACAAAATATTTGTTTGTAAAAATAAATGTAAACAATGTTTAGCTTTAGGCACAAAGCTTTGGACGTTCATGAGAGAATTCGCGTGCCCATCAGCACATCCAACTTCATATCTTTCGTCTTGCACAGAAATACACATATTACTGCAGTCTCATAAATCACAAGACATTTTGAAGTACTGCTGCGTAAATACGCTGGAGTGGTAACTTTTACCTTGCGTAAAAACTTGACACATCCATCTTGTTATAAGTATAATTGATTATCCATGAAGAAAATCTAGCAATGCTATCAACATTTACTTTCTAAATCTCCGCAGGTATACACCAAAGGAAGACATTAGTGGTTCACTAAAGTAAAGGAAACTTACCCAAAATTACTGTATTTAAACAATTAGTTCTGACTCAAGCAAAAACTGAAAGCAATTGAGGTAACTTTGCATGAGCAGCTATTGAAGCATACAGCAGACCATGCAAGTACACATATATAGGCCTACATTGGTGTTTACAATATAATTCTCGTAAACAAAACCAGTTTCTCACTTAACTGCTTGAACAATGGAGTTTGTAAGAACGTATTGTTTCTAGAATGTCATTGGCCAAAAGCACAGGTAAACTTGCCTTCTCCAGTAAATAATTTGAGAAAGAACAAATCAACCACAATGTTTGATGAGAATGGAATGAACGAAATATGCAGTATTGACTCACACATTTTAATCAGATTTCAATGTTGGCTCGACCTTCATAAGATGCAATCACTAAGCTTTTTGCAGTAAAATCTTCAACAAGTTAATATCACAAAACTATAAATCTTTGGTAGGCTATGTGCTAACAATTACTTTTATTGCAATGGCTTTATGTGAATGGTATTTTGCTTAAGGATATGTGTACACTGAGTATTTAGTAGATTTGTAAGCAAGAATGGTAGGCTACCAGTTAAACCTTGCAACTAATAGCAAAATGATTCATAAAAGTAAGGACTTTATAATTACAATATATCATTGATTAATTATTGATTTGAAACCTCTTAAATTTTGATTGAGGGACCCTTATCTTTTTGAAGTGTATTTGGGCACCTCATCCACTCATCCATGTTACCTTTTGTCATCTTACCTTTTTGTCTGGGGCCCCTTGTTCTTTGAAAACATAGTAGTCAGGCTATTTATGTACTAAAGACTCATAGGCCTCCTTATCCTTTTATTAAGGGACCCTGGCATCTTGGTTGAGGGCCTTTTACATTTTGACTGGGGCCCCTTGCCCTTTGGTACACGAAAAGCGGAAGTGCTAAATAGCCTTATAATAAATACTACGGCCAAAGCAAACGATACAACTGACATCTTGCAAACGTTTCGATAACAACT
>Ga0210059_1012500_pt1 | contig 12816 bp, 10 predicted proteins | sample Ectturendosymbi2_FD_188042 | JGI IMG/M metagenome (GOLD analysis project Ga0210059, IMG submission 188042) | Ecteinascidia turbinata endosymbiont from Florida, USA - Sample 2 (SPAdes) (version 2) | ecosystem: Host-associated > Tunicates > Ascidians > Unclassified | place: Key West, Florida...
CCCCCCCCCCCCCTTGCGTACGCCCTTGATCCCATAACGCCTTTAGTAATCAATACCGATCATTTTTGTTGTTGCAATAAAAATGAATGTCTGAAATAACTATACTACTGGATACATCTAGTTAAATTTTCAATAAAAATAATATCACTTCATCAGTCTTATCGTTTACGCATACGTTTGGCATGCGTTTCGGATTGATCGTATGGTTTATAACGTGGCGCTTGGCATTTAGTGGTATGGCAGCTGAAATACTTCCATGATCCTTATCTCAGGTCTGTTTCACTGTTTAACGCAATTGTCTTCGTTTACACTTTTGGCAATCGTTGAGATGTTTCACTGTGCTGGGGCACTTGGACTCGATAACCGCAAGGTTTTTCGGTGTCCCGGTTGCAAGGTTTCACTTGTTTTCTTTTTTTGTTTTTTAAATAAGTACGACTCTAGATTGTTAAAATGCTTGTTTCTATCCACGTCGCCGATAGCTTCGTCTCGTGTGTGTTGGGGCGTGTATAATTGCCTCGAGTGTGTTGAAGTTTCGCAAGTGTCTTACTTTGTTTTATATGTGAGCTCGCCATATCTTGTGGGCCTTGCGGCCGAAATCAATAAAACTGTCAAAACTGTCAAACTGTCTATTCGAGTCCGAAGACTCCAACAGTTTCAACCATAGTATTCAACCATTCAACCATAGCAGCAAGAAATGTTATATTTTGCATTTTTTGCTTGGTCTGTACTGGACACTGAACCGTGTCAGCCAGTGGCGTAGCCAGCCCAAAAATGTTGGGGGGGCAAAATGTTTGATTGTAGGCGAATAACACTATTTTGCTTAGAAAAACGCCTCTCAAAGCACAAAATGACTATATTTTCTAAAAATTTTGGGGTGGCCATGGCCCCTTTGGCCCTGGCTACGCCTATGGTGTCAGCCTGTGTGGACAGTCGGTCAAAAGATCTTGAGTAGCATGCAACGCTAGTTGTGCCAAAACGTTTGTTGGTCGTTGTTCTGAAAAAAATTGCGAGCTGGGACCTTCGCTTTGGGATGTCTAGTGCGCAAGAATTTATTTCCCATGTGCCCCAAAACTTTCTCATTTGTGATGACCCTTATGTTATCTTTATAGAAAACTGTGGGATCTCGCGTCTTGATCCAAACCTGTTTCAACAGCTAAGCGAGATTTTCCAATCGTGAAAAGCCCAGATAAGTTAGATTTGAATTATGAATTTCCCAAAGATGTAGCAGGCAGGACTTTTTCAAATTGTTGTTTACAACGTAAATTATCCAATGGAGTGGTGATGCAACTGAAATCGCTTGTGTACTCAGCTGGAAAAATTGGATATTTCTTTTTTTGTAAACATTTGTCAAGGTTTATGTCGCGCTATCCATTCAGTGGTGTAGAGCTGAGGGGGCAAGTGCACACCCAGAAGTATTGATTTGTCGAAAATTCGGGCGAAATTCCTGAAAATTCGGGTACAGAGGTTTCGACACCTTTATTTACTATTGAGTTATCTGACTTCTTCTCCAAAAAACACTTTTGGTCCAGTGCTAGTGTACGCTTAGCTGAGCATGAAAAGTCTAGTTGTCACTTACAGGCAGGTGTTCAATGGTTTGAGGCTGAGCAAAGATTAACGAAGGGTTGCTCGTTGGATTCAAGTCATGACATTTATCATTTGTCGCTCCACCAAACTTTCATTGTGTTTGGCTGTTTGCGAGTGTAAATAGGTAAAAAACACTACTTCAAAGTCAAGGTACATCAACGTTAAGGACACCCCCAGCTCCTACACCACTGAATGAAAACTGCAGCGCAGCTTAACTAGGCAAGGCAAAAATGTGAATGTCATCCAGCACACTCGTTCCTGCTCATCATATTGGGCGGCTATATGCTTCTATTTCATCAATAAACCATGCGCGCATTATATATTGCGTTTGGTATGTTTTTTCTACATTGTGTGACGTGATAGTTGGGAAATATTTCTAATTCATGAAGTACAGTTGGCGTTGGTATCCAGGGCCGGATTAAGGGGGGCAACGGGGGCAATTGCCCCGGGCCCTCCGCTACAAGGGGCCCCCTGTGATGGTATCTATTTGTTTAAAATAAAATATTCCTGTGAAAAATTGTCGTGATTCAAAAGAGCTACAAGAATACAACTCTATATTCCGATATTGCGTTAAGTATCATTAATGATTTTTCTGCAAGTTTGACTTTCTGCCAGCTTTAGTAATCACTACTGAATGTAAATAACTTGGGTTTTGTTCAGTGCAAATATATTTAAATTTTGCCTGTAATTTTTCCTAAAAATCGTTCTTTTGGGATGGGTTTATCTACTGTAGTCCTGCATGACGCCTACGGCACAAATGTCGCGAAAACGATACTATTTGCTTGCTTATGCAGCAAAGCTAGTTCTGCTGCGATTGCTGTTTAGTATCATTATCAATAATTTCGTAACATTTTGTGCCGTCTGGTGGTAGCCCCAGCCGAACTGCGCCCTTTGTTTCGTCATAAAGGGTAACGTACGGTGGAAGGAAACGCACTTTCCTTCCGATGGCTACTATTCTTGCGTCACATCATAAACATATGAAGCTAGTTAAGCCATTTACGCCACATGTTATTGCGTGTTCCGTCGGATAAGGTTTCTAATCAGTCGATTTGTAGAACGAAAGAGCAGAAAGCGAGATTGCAGTGTTTAGCTAGCGCGATGCCGAAATCTGCAATGTCTTCTGGAGCTAAAAATGGCAAAGTTTTTAACTAGAAAAAGTGCAAGAATCTGGCAGTGTTAGCTAAAACGCGGCAACTGAAACGTTTTTTTTTTCAGCAAAGCTTTTAGGCAGCAGTCTTTAAGCAGTAGCTACATTGGTTCCGCCATGTGTTCAGAATGTTCCACGAAAGATTGGCGAGGCAAGTCCTGCTGGTTATACCCACGGTGAAGCCACACAGAGGTCGTCCAAGGACCAGGTGTAGTGACTACATCCCCGACCTCGCCTGGCCCCATCTCGGTGGGCACTATCAGAACTATCTGAGATCGCTCTTGATCGTGAGGTATTTTTAGTCCTCCTAGGGCTGCTGCCCCGCGACCTTCGCAGAGGAAAAGCGGGCATGGAGATGACTTACTGAATGAATAGATAAATTCATAAACGAGTTCTTATAACCCCGAAGTAGGGTTTCGACTTTGGATTCACAGCAACTTTATAATGAACGCTTCCTGCGTTAACTGGAATCAGCATCACGTGCACACCCGTTACAGGAGGGATTATGATAAACAGAAGGCAGTTGTAGTGGTGTAAGCATCATTAATACGGGAAACGCACAAGTACGCGAACGTCGCGAATACATCTCAGAGGCTTATATAGGTAACCTATGCTCAAGTGCGGTTTACAATCAAGGGCAACTTACATTCATTTTAACACCATTTCGTGCGGCTTTCAATCAAAGGCGGCTAACAATCGAGTTAATACAGCAGGATAGAGGCGAATTTTAATTTTCGGGGCACTAGGCAATTTTAAATTAGGGGCCCTTCTGGAAGGTTTGCGACGACTGATGTCATACAAATTTGCACTACACGTGCTCGTTACTTTCACTGAACAAGTTGTTCCAATTCATAAACATATTACTTATTCTCAATTCCCTCGATATCAGGAACAAAAACAGTCACAATGACATTAACGAAAAGGCAGCGTTGAGGTTATCTGACCACACTCCCTTTACATATTTATTGAGTACCTCACTGGCCTCGTGTAATCTGAAATGGATTCAAGCGTTTTTTCCACACATTATATACGTAGCATACCAATTTTCCAATTCTCAACCTAATAAAAAGAAAATGCTCATCGTCATTCACTTCAATCCTTCGCGCTCATTCTTCTATGCTCTATAGAGCAGGGGTGGGCAAATAGCGACCCGCGGGCCAGATGTGCCTCGCCACAGCGTTTTCAGTGGTCCGCGGAAGCATTCAGGAATACCTTCAAATCGGATACATCCTCCAACTCGTCACAGTAAACGTTAATGTTGAGGCTAACTTGAACTGAGACTTGCTTCAAACTATACGCATCCTTCTCAAAGTTGTTTCCGAGCCAAATTAATTGCCCACTCCTGCTCAGGCCCGCAACCAGGGGGAACGAAGACCCCTGAAAAATCTCCCCCCTCTGGAAAATGTTTTGGACAAAGTTTTAACATTTCGGCTACTCTCACAAAACTCTTCGCCCCCTGGTGCCCCATGCTGGTTACGGGTCTGCTTCTGCTATGAATGGTGGACAAACTTCGGCTCGCCGACGTGTTTTGTGTGGCTCTTCTAGCTGAATAGCAATATTTCAAATTGATAGTGAGTTGTCGCCTCATATTTAATGTTTGTTTCATTTATCAACGTATTTACACGAATTCGGAAGGTTACAGTTAGTTGCCAAGACCACTACGCGATTTGTTGTACAGTACGTCGTTTCATGCAAAACCTGCATTGTTTATTGAACTGCATTTGACACCACAAACTGATTTTGCGGCTTTAACCAAAACAAAAATACAAATATAATTGCCAGCAGAAATGCTGGAAATTGTCCTTACTCCCAAAATTCGGGCCCCCTCAAAATCGGGGCCCTAGACCTAAGCCTTTTTAGCCTAATGGTAAATCCCCCCCTGCAGCAGGCGCATAATCGACTACTGGAAAAAGCAAACGAGAACGTTGCGAATCAGGGAAAACGTAATTGACAAACGATGACGTCATGAAATACGTCATAGGGGCTATCCAGTGAAAATTGCCCCGGGCCCCCTACCCTTTGATCCGGCTCTGTTGGTATCCAAGTACATGCATTAAGAATGACTATAAAATGGGGATTTTGGAAGAACTTTGGTCGGATATGGTTTGTTCTCTAGTGAAGTCTGTTTTTTTCACGTAGGCTATTGCGTCATACAGAGTACAGGTGATCGTGCACCCTGATCCAGAAGTTACCTTTATGCAAGAATGCGTCTGCGTTTGTGGCTACCGAAAGTGAGAATGGTCAATCAGTTTATGTTAGCAACTTTCTCCAAGTCGGTCATTCTTCTCAGGCATGTAGTCAGGTTTTGGGTTTGGGAGTAAAATACATTTTAGGAGGCAATATCTTTGTTTTTATTATATGTTTAACGCAAATATTTCTGGACACAACAAAATGGGGGAGGAGCACTAAAAACCTCTGGGGGCCCTGCCCCCGAATGCCCCGCCCCGTGGCTAGTTAGGGGCTTGGTCCTTCGAACAAAAGTGGCTTTCACTTTTACAAGAGTGAAGTATGTTGCATTGTAGGTTCAATTCGCTTGTTCAGTTTGACTGACATAACTTTCCACTTTCGCTCGCGGCTCAGATCAGAATTTTCGGCTTAATTACAAGTGGTAGCGGCACACTGCCTAATATCCACCACAGTAGCATGTTAGTCATAAACATGCACGTAGTTAGGGGACACATTAGCTATGTCCACACCCTTCCAAATTAAAAGAATACTTGTGATATCATCTACATACAGATCAATTCCAATAATTCGCCGTGTGTTTTGATATTCATATAGACCATTTTCTCAGAAACGTCGTAGCACGGTTGACTGAGCACGATGACGTCATAAAATACTGCTCAAAGGGACCCCGCGCCTAAGTCTTGCATTGGGCCCCGCACCTTCTAAGGCCGGCCCTGCTTCCAGTGACAACATGTGAGGCTGAGCGAAGTTTTTCGGCCTTGCGCCGCCTAAAAATGTTCTAAGCACCACAACCCGAGAGGACCGTTTGAACGGACTAGCCTTGCTTCATATAGTCTACACAGAAAAGTCAACATAGATTTGGATTTCGCGGTGGACGAATTTGCAAGGCGTTACAATCGTCGATGAGCCCCTCCCCCCAAACACCTGGATCCGCCTGTGATTTGTGGCGTTAGATGTGTGTTAGGGCAATATGCTTTTAGGTCCAGTATGAATCTATCAAATGATTATGAGATAGTTTTTCACGATAGCCAGCAGAGCTACGTAAAATGGGAGTATTTTCATAGCAAATGCCTTTCATTCACTTTTTATTTTGAATTATCGTTTCATAAATATGCTTTTCAAATACATCCAAGTGCACAAGCTTCGTCTGGAAAAGTGACTTTCATTTACCTACTTATTAGACTCCTATCGTGGGACGTGAGTTGTCACTTGTTAGCGTAAGAAGAACTGTCCTACACAGGGATGTAGTGCTAACGAAACAGGTGTGGGAACGCATCCAAAAAACTAGCCATTTTAAAAAAGCTTCAAACTCATTCTAAAGCAGTATTTAATGAAGTCATGAAAAAGGTGCTGGAACGCCGTTCCCACGTGTTCCCACTCCACTACATCCCTGGTTCTACATCTAAGCAGGTCAGGAATACCTTTCAGACTTTGTTTTTTCTGATCTCGATACAGACAGCCAAAGCACTGTCAGACACTAACGCGCAGCATGCTGTATGGTATTCTTTTAAATACATTTTGTAGATATAAGAGATTGTTTGGGACACCAACAGTGTTCTCAGTTATGTGTAGCATGTGAGAAATGAGGCCCATCCGAGGGTGATTCCCCGCAAAATTGCATGGTTCGACCAACAAAAATAGCCACTTTCTTGGCCGACAAGAGGTAACCAGTTTTGTGTGATACTCAGTGATTGTCGCAGACAACCTTTGGTATTTAAACAAGTGAAGACTTTTTTGGTGCCCCTTATTTGACTGCCCCCCTAACATCTGGTCTGGATCCGCCACTGCTGTAACACTTGGAACAGCTAGATAGAGCTCAAACAAATGGACCGGTGGTTTTCAAGTAAGATAACGTTTATTCATGCATGTTTGTGAGTGAAACCACGTGATAACAGAATTGCAATAAGAGCGTAGAATAAAATACCGAAATGTGGAAAAATTAATTGCATACTAATAAAAAATAAGCCAAATGAGGACTTTAAGAATTCTGCAAATCGGTATGACCTGCATATTTGAAACAAAGAGTTGGCGAAAAACCCAGGGGTGGCGGAACTATTACCCGCATGGGTATAGGCCCTCCACTTCTTCCTGGGGGATGGCCAGGCCCCTACTTTTACATTTCAAATTTTACTTAAATAAGTAAGTTTAAGCAACACAATTAGTATTGGGTGCATTGTTAAAGTAAATCGCAAAAAAATATATGGAAAAATGAAAAAATGTTTCCATACTATTTTTGACGTGCACTTGTGCCATTTTGAAAAAGGTTCCTCTACCAATGGAAAGACCTTACGGATCAAGTACTCAGCCAGCCCTATATCAGAGGCAGACACTGTAAAATGTAGAAAACACAATGACCTCTTAAACGCCTACATTCCAACAATTTGCAACTGGGACCACCGGTCTCTATGTGTTGTTCACTTTTTTAAAATTTTGCAAAATATTGACATGATTGGTGACCATAGCCAACGACAATGTTTGCACTGGCGGTGGTCAGAGGAAATGTCGCCGGCATTTTGGTCTGCATGTGAGACTGATGTGACCAGTCACGTCTATCCCATGGGCCAGTCCCCAGACTGCTCACCAGTATTACTGCCTGCTAATGCCTCCCTTCTGTATTGTCGAAGGTAGGTAATTGCTTTCCGAATGCTCGTTTTCTGTAAGCTTTGCTAAGCTCTGTCGAAGTGTTATTTCATTCGACACACTTCTCGCAAACCGCGCTTTGATTGTTTCACACTTCGAACAGCATCGATACAAGACCGGTTATCGTGGTAGCAGCAGCTTATTCATTCGCGCAAGTAATCATTGCAAAATTAGCAGTTTGCAGTACGCGCCTCGTGGCGCTGTTTCTCTGCGTCTTGTTTCACGCAGTACATAAGACCGACGAAGCAGCCGACAACGAAACTTACATTTGCAACGCAAATCCCGTGCTTTTCTTCGTTTCTGTGCTGTATGTACTTAGCAGTACCATGCGTCGCTAAGCTATTTAAAAATAAAGGCAGGCCAAGGATGCATTACTAATTTTTATTTCTATGACATTGTAATCACAAAAGAGAAGACTGCATGTGATACGGGCGTGCGATCATACTAGATTCATGATTCGGTGTAAGCTAAGCAACTAACGCATACGGGCAACAGCGAACGTAAAAACGCAAAAAAAAGTATTTCATGATGCAAGTCTCAAACATGCGGAGTGCTACGCTAAACGCTGCACCGTACACAATGTAAAGTCCAAAACGGAATGAGCTACAACCAAATTCGAGCCTAGTGTTGACTGTACGCTATATAACAGAGATTGTAAGCAATATATGTATGTACCTGCTGCGTGCGCAAGTCTTTTCACAGCTCGTGCTAAGTTACACATCAATCGAAGCTTTTTACTGTCAGATTCAAGTCATAAAGTTTCAGCAACGGCCGGAGCTGATACCCACGTACACGTAAAGTTTTTCTTTCATCTGATTTGAAATATTTGCAGTGAGGGATCCAAACCATAGTCATTCACATTCCGCTATTACTGCTTAAAGGATAGAGTGATCAGCAACAAAACAACGCCAAAAAGATTTTGACAAGGATTGGTCATGGTGTCGGGAAGGTCTAAATAATGCAACTGCTCTAATCAGGGAAGTTAACTTTCTACTTACCCGAATCACTTCCTAATCCTATACACATAAAAAATGCTCGACCTGGTTCAAACTTCGACATACACACTTTCCATTTGACTGTCAAACAGCAGTACCTCAGAGCAGCAGGCATCATATCATTTATGACGCTTTTGACAACATTTTGCTGAACAGAAACTAACATATCCACAGCAGAGTCCAGTATAGCAGGTAGACTCCGACCTCACAGCCCCGCATTCTGTACCGCATGATTAACGCTCGCGATCACATGATCGGATCTTGATTTTGTCTACAATTTCAGGAATTCTCATAGTTGGATGTCGGTGGCTCTTACCCAGGACATTGTAATGTTGTTTGATAACTGACAACCTGTTGATCTTTCGTTTGTACAGTCACCAATTAGTAACAGCAGATGCTGGCTTGGAGGTCAGGGTTGCGCAATCATGGGTTGAGTCGTGTGGATTTTTTAATCATGAGCTTCAAAAGGGGCAATGACCAAAGACTGTCGCGCATTAAAAGCACAATTTGCTGATAATAATTTTCTCCTACAATACTACAAATTTCAACAGGAATTGTGTACGTAGAAAGCACAATACAAAAATAGTAAGTTGGTATTTCAGTCATATGCAAAAAATTGAACTCAAACCAGGCGGTACACAATAAAAGTTTTAGAAAGCAGCTAGACCTGGAAAACACCACAAAACGCTAAATTATAAGCTCATTTGCAACTTTCAGGATGAAACATGGTATCAAATGCAAGACGGCTTCGCGCAAATACTGGAGCTGATGAGATGTTTGAAAGAGAGTAGTTATCATCAAGCCCACAGAAAACGACAATTACTTAGGTTTAAGAATACAGGGGGTGTAGGAAGCGCTAAGGGGTTAAAAAAGCAAGGTTTGACGATCGATGATTTCAAAGTGCATAAAAAACACAGTAAGCGAATTATTTTTCTTTCACCTGATTACAATAAATATAAAACGAATAACTCGACTTTGTATTGGTAGTTTTTCCAACACGTTCCTATTTGTTCCATCTATGACGTGCCTACTGTACGCTTTGGCTAAACCAATATGTGGATAAGTCCAGGCTTCTGACGCAATCGCAAAGCAAGATCATGCGGGTTGAATTCACAACACAAAATTTGCTTTGACCGAATACCTTCTTCGAAGTCTGCGATTGGACACTGGCTGATTTAAGCAACCATCGGGGTTCTATCCATCCCCAAACGAAATGTAAGCAACGGACCAAGCGATCATTTAAAACTCCGCAACTGGAACGATTGACGTGACGCATGAAATAAGATAAAAATCGGTCACTTTGCTTAGGTAGCGAATCTCCCGGTGGTCTGCACTGAGGCAGCGCAGCCAATAGTCAAATGACTGCTTGATTCTTCTCGAAGGAACTAACTCGTACGATGTACCGCAAAGCAACAGTGGACAGCGTTTCTTTGCATAGAGCAGTTGCGTAGTAGTTCACACTGCTTGGCATGCAAAGTAACAAATATCGATCAGTGACGGCGGGATTTCGTTCTTGTTGCAAATGGTTTGAGGCCAATCCCACTTCAACTGGATTTCCACGCGAAGACACTGCGAAAGGACACGCTCGTTAAAACAGACCAATTCCGCAAACGGCAATTTCAAGTGAATAAAAAGCTCAAAGATAAAAATTTGTGAAATGTCTTATAATAGAAAAAAAAATATTAACAGAATTGCACTGAGCCCAGGTCAACTTCTTCAAATATGATGCTATATGATCCATCAGCTTCGCGGTTCACGATAATGTGTCTTACTTCCGAACCATTATGGTGTCGCGATACCGACTGCACGACATAGCCACCAATGCAATCAGTGTTGCACGACGCACGCGCGCCTAAGCAGAACAATACCTGTTTTCACATGACCATAGACTGTGTTTGGCGAATAAACTCAAAATTCCATCAATATTTACTGATTGCAATGAACTGAACCGCATACAATAAAATCTTTGAAAATAATCACAAGAGAATGAAGCAGAACGTCTCCCGTGCTTCACCGTATTCATCCGCCTGCAGGATAACAACTCCAGAATATACATTTCACTGACGGGCTTTGAGAATGCAATGCTCAGGATCCTGATTGCCTGGGAGTATCAATCTGGCAGAACTACATCTGTTTTGCAAGCAACTGGCTTGGAGATTACTCAACTGCATTTATCAGCGAGCAGAAGTTGATTTTCTTTCACAGCAACGACTTGCCAGTTTCAAAACAAATGTAAAGTTTGAAGATGGACCCATTTTGGAAAGCTTAAATGACATGACCCGCTTCGCAACGTCAACCGACATCAACCAATTTCGTCAATGCAATCTACTGTTGAAATTTGACCTTCAGAAACAACTTTCTCCTGCAAGTGAAACAGAAGTGCGAGTCACTGAATCCCCCGCACATTACTCCATTGGCGCAACGCTTTATTTCAGCATTTTGAAAGATCTTTATAACAAGAAAAATTTTGTGAAAAAAAGCCTGACTTTAGATAAAATCTCCAATGTAATTTTAAGAAAATATTGCAATCCTATCAATAAATCTCACAAACCGGTTGGTAACTTTACATACCTTTGATACGAGTGCTAAAAACTACCAAACAATCATCGTGTGGCCTGTCTAGAATGACTGCAACCAACGTGCATAAGCTTAAATCAGCTCCTGAACTGAAAGTTGTAGTGGTATTGCACACACGCACCACGAAGCGACAAATATCTTTTCTTTTCAAGGTTCGATTCGCACAAACATCTTGACCATCACCGCACTGGGTGCGCATGACTTCAAAACTTGAACTAATAATATCTGTAGTGAAACAGTTAAATCGCTGTCGTGAAAACGCGCTCTGCTGACAAGTTAAGCAACCTTGCGCGACTGCGAAGCTCGCTGTCTAAGCTTGTCGTTTGTGACAATTCCTTGCACTGTTCCGCTATGCTGCTCGCGAACGCCACCTGCCGCTCGTGCGTTCATGATGAGTGCAGTGCTGGCACAGCGCTCGAGTTGTTAAATTTTACCACAATAGCTGAACGAACTCACCAGCAGTCGTCACCTCCTGTTGTGACCAACAAACTGTCATCTCCGACGAAGCGCACGTTGGTCACGTGAGCAGAGTGGCCCATGAATTTTCTGAAGTAGCTCTGGAAACAAAGGATTGGCAAACGTAGACGTAACATTTGTGCTACAACAAGATAAATGCTAAATCAAGGCGGAAGATCGGTTTGGTTTTGCAACGGCACATTTACTAGACACTTCGATACAACAAACAGTTATTCGCATGAACGAAAAAGTCACGCTTCGATGAGCGCAGTCACAGTAACTGAAGCCTGAATGTCTACGTTTGAGCAAATTTTTGAAAATGCCAGAAGTAAAATCACTAAAGAGCCCAAACGCAGCTACTTCAAAACATCAAGGCGACAAAGTTTATTGATTCTATGAAAGTGTTTGCTATCAAGAAAAGAAAACCCCATAACCAGACGAGCACAGTTCGGTCAAGTCGTCCAACTCACGTATTTCTCTCGGCACGGGAAGTCGAACAATTTGACGAATCCAAAATCATCGCCGGTGGCCACAACGTTCCCCGCGTGAGAAACGTTCGCGCAGTTGACGTCACCACGGTCGCTGTTCCTCGGCCACACTCCGACCACGTCATCACCGAGAACACTAAGAAAGAAACAAGAACCGAGACGGTCATTTTGTTGCAAAGAAGCAAACGGCGACGAACTCTGTCGCAGGAAAACTCGTATAAAAATAATGCACTGATTTGTAGTTCGGACCTCGCAAACATGCGACGTTCATCCGTCGTTTCACTTCGCCATCGCCCAGCCGTGCAAATAAAAACATCGAAGTAAAATAATAACATGTGCTCGTTGAAGGAAACTTCTAAACGACCGACCCAGCTACACCACGAAAAAATGCCGGGCAAAATTTGAACAACTCCGATTTTCAGCATTTCAAAGTTCCCCATTCCCTAATCATTTTCATGCAAATGCCAAACAATTTTCGATCGACGTGAAGGAGATCGTTCGCACCTGTCCTCTCGTAGCTCAGCATCACATAACAAGGGTAACTACAAAAGACGGTGCACGATCTTGTTTTGTGTGATCAAGCGCAATCTGGGTTGAATCCCATAGATCAAAACAGCTAGGATCGCCAAAACCGCTGCAGTGGCCTCTGAGGCACATTTTCGGCCATGATCGCCGTTAGAGGGTCAATGAAGACATCATAAGATGGGGATTTTCGTGCACCGTCTTTAAAAAAAGCGGCCAA
>Ga0210059_1012501_pt1 | contig 12816 bp, 8 predicted proteins | sample Ectturendosymbi2_FD_188042 | JGI IMG/M metagenome (GOLD analysis project Ga0210059, IMG submission 188042) | Ecteinascidia turbinata endosymbiont from Florida, USA - Sample 2 (SPAdes) (version 2) | ecosystem: Host-associated > Tunicates > Ascidians > Unclassified | place: Key West, Florida...
AAGCAATATCTAACAGACATACAGACCATTACTATCTCATCGTAAACAGTTTGTAATCAAGGTTTTGTGGCGTCATAAAAGTTGTATAATCTTGTAGCACAGAGACGTAACGCACTATCAGGCGTTGTTAGCACGTAAGCTGTCTGCTCTAGTTAGGATTCTTAGGAAAGCTGGTTTTGTAGCGAAGGTTTAGCATTTAATTGATTCAAGAAATAAGCAAGCGAAAAATACGGTTTCCGTGACTATTACAAGAAGGAAGCCGAGAATAAGATATTGCTGAGACAAATGGTTCCTGGAGATAATAGCCAAGTATATGATCTGACGTTAGTCGTGCAAAACGAAACAATTACTTCCTTTTCACTTTTTAGGTAATAAAATCAAATTTTCCTCAGCGGTCCTTATTTTTGGTTCTAGAATCTAGATCGATGGTAGCCCTGGCTATAACCCAGAAGACTGGTGGCAAAATAGCTTCGAAATCTCGAACTGCTGTGTGCTCAAACTGACTACATGAGTATTGTTTCAGCAAAGACACCAAGGATAGTGCTTTTTCTTATGATTTGTGCTTTATCTCACCATCGCCATAAATACGTAATTCCGTTGAATATAAATACGACATGATTGAAAGAGCTGCATACGTTCGGGTTTATCAAGCACATGCCATTATGACGCGGCAATACGCCTCTGAAAACAACTAACCACTTTATTGGGCTTGTTAACTAAGGGATCGTCCTCTTTGTACCAGACGACTTTCGTGTCGTAAGTGCCTTCGACAGGGCATTTCCAGGTGGTGTTCTTGCCCTCGTTGACCACATGTCTGACCAATTCGTGCATCACAGGCTTGACTGAAAAAAAGCAAGAATGCATTGCGTCTCACGTGGAAGAAAGGAACACAACAAAACGATGAAGCTTCTAACAGCGCGCGCCTCAGCTCGGTCTGGCTGAGAGAACAACAGACAGGCAATGACATAAGAGTTTTTTGCGGTTACGTGAAGAACACACAAGATGCTCTTCTTCACCAAGGAAATTCAGGAATTTACTGCTAACCCATTATCTTCCTGTTGGCACACAATGTAAGGCTCGGAAGGCGGCAACAAAAGCACGAGGAGTTATCGCAATTTTCTGGAATTTTCTTCCGGACGCAAAAACCAGTCGGAGCCAAGATTACCTGCGAAGATAAGAGTCAGGTTCATCGTTACTTTGCCAGCAATGTTCTCAGCGACGCATGTGTAGTTTCCTTCGTCTGCTTTCATCGGTTTGTCTATGACGAGCGATCTGCCTGACGTGGACAGGTGCTGCCCGCCTCTATTAGCTACAAGCAAAGGCACACGCGCGCGTTAAAACTGGGCGACACGCCGTTGCAACCGTGATCACGCAGGCCGACAACAACTGACGGTAAGAGCGAGGCGAGACAGTTTGTCTGTTGGATCGCACTTAAAAGCGAACGTGAGGCGCCTGGGAGTAGAATGCAAAGCTTCGTTTAGTGTTCCTCGACTGGGACACGTGGATATGAAGTGGTTGACATAATTTTGATGAAACAAAAACTTATTTGAATTTGAAAGCCAGCAATCGCGCACAACTTCCATTCAAATCGCGACCTGGCCACACAGTTTTCTTTATAGCAATCAATGCAACCTTTGTTTTGAACGATAGACCAGCACACTCACTCTCTCCATTGTCGCTAGTTATGTCCTGGTCAAAATGCTACGAAATCGTACGATTTTACAGTACAATGCAAACAATAATATTTGTAAAATCGATTAACGGATCGATATTTTTTATCCACCACAGAAAAACTCACGCACTACAGTGTCACGCCATTTGCCGAACAAGAACCAATAGTTACGCCGAAATTCAGCGTATAACCAACAAGGTGTTCTCCACTACGCGTTTCTCATTTGAAATTAACGGCTTCAAATCACGTCTCACCACCGATGGGCATGCCGCCTTTAAACCAACTTATGCTCGCCGTTGGTTTGGCTTCTGGTCCGATGCACGCGTGCTCAAAGTTGTTCTCCGTGATCAGTACTGTTTTCACGGGCTCGCCAAACTTGCGGATGTCTGTGCAACGACAACAAACAGTGCTAATAACTAAGCAAATGTCTGCGTAGTCATTTTAAGGTGAACGACCGGAACCCCGGATGTTGAGCGGACACCAGAACCACACGCGCTGAAGGCAGCAGACGGGAAGAGATGGCCGCATCGCGGTGCTTGGTTCAAACTAAGCGCAGACCCTAGTTTCTCACCGGCCACGTCTAAACAGCGGTCTGTGTCGGTAAATAAGCGCTGACAAGTGGCAATAAACTTATGGAGAGGCGAAATACCAACAACTGTTGCAGTTATAATAAAAATCATCACAGACGTACAGGCCACTGTGACATCGGCAGATGCTTGAATTGTATTTTCGTCGCCGTCCTGTTCGGCCCTGCATGTGTATCTTCCTTCCTTGCCCTTTCGCATGTTGACCAAGCTCAGTGTTCCGTTCGGGTAGACGTAGCGGGCGAACTTGCGCGGCCTGCAACAACGGTCAACGTCATCGACGCTTTGCACTGCCAGTGTTTCGGGTGCTGTAGTCAATTTGAAGTTCGGGGAGATTTACGTGGCAACGGTACAGATTATATTAGCAGTGAAAATGATGGTTGGTGATAAACGAAAGTTCAGTACTTGCATGCAAACTGCAGCAAACAAGCTTATGCAACATCACAACAGCTTCAATAGCGAACACTGCAATCTTCTGGGACGAACAGTGTCAGTTTCACTTGAATTTAGAATCAAGGCAATAGACGCCTGAATCAAATTGCTTGTATCGTATCTTGTAGCGCAAACCCATGCGCGTAGAGCGTAGGCTGACTCCGCGAAAATCCCGAAAAACAAGTTACACCGAAAAGAATTTTTTTGCAAGTTCACTCGTTCGTTTCACCGAACCGCGTGCACGATCGGAACGAGATTTGCTTCACTGTTCGTTGCCGACGACGGCAAACGAAAAAAGCTTAAGATCAACAACAATAATGACGCGCACTCAGCGACCAAAGAAAACATCACGACCGGCAAGGCAGCAGTCGTTTCAAGGGCCGGTCTTCCGCCGCGATGACTGGCGCGCTCGCGAGATTATACCATGACCAAAACATCATCACAATTAGCGGCATTCCGCGCAACGCTCTTCGTACATCGCCGTTATTTTCTAAAGCCGATCGTCCGTAACAGCAAGGGGCGTGTTCTCAAGGGCTAAATATCAACCGACCGACGGGCGACATGCCAATGCGACATAGGCGATATGCATTATGCGAACGACGCCCATCGGTCCCAGTGATACGCAGTCGACTGAATGAAAACGTAGCTCGAAATTGACAGGGGCGGTAAGCGATTAACGCGCTCTTTTCACCTGACTTGACCAGAGCCACACATAACCGAGATTTCAATCACGGAAGCCAATCGTCTGCGATGTCGTCTATAGCTAAAAAGCGGACACGGTGGGACAGTACCTGATCGATGCTTCTGGCCCGACTTTGTATGTTTCTTGATTTCAACTTACTTTAATGAGAGCAGAAGGTTTAACCTTGGCGGCCGATAAGATATTTTGAGAGGTCGCAACTTTTTCATCTGAATACCGAGATGGTCATAAAGTGAGGGTTTAGTTTATTTTGGTGAAGATTATGCAGAGAGCTTCTGCATTTTGAGAGACCGTTTCGGTCCCTCAAAGCACCTCAAGAAACACTGCATACTGTAACTGCATGAGCTAATACTACGATACCACGACGTCATGACCACGTGAGTCAATGCTTCTCTCCCGACTTGCTGTTTCAGTTATTGGCTTCAAGTTACTTCAATGAAAGCAGGAATGTTTGATTTGACATTGATATGGTAAATGTATGAGCTGAATACTACATACAACTTAAACCCAACACCCGTTCTTTTTTATCGTACTAGAAGTTCAGCTCTGCCGCCGATTGGCAGGTAAAACATCAGTTGCAATGTGGGTTGATTTTTTCGGTCGTTGGCGACCGATTTTTTTCAAATGACCGAAAAAAAAAGTAAGTCAATTCGTTCATAATGTCCGAAAAGACATGCCAGTGAATACTGTTGCGGCGAGTCTTCATGCTATTACGGGACAAATAGCCGATATGACTCAGCGAAAAAGAAATCCAGGTTGCAAGAAAACCCTCGGTTACAAAGCACTATGCTGGAACTTGAGATTGCGAAATAACAAACGAAAAACTGCAAACTGAAATCAACAAGCAATTCTTTATTAACTAAAGTCACGTCAGGCCAACCGTAGAACTTGCGCACGCTTGGCGAGAGATGAAAGCGCGGAACTCTGTGCCCAAGCACGAGCAGTCACATCAAAAGGAAGCCTGGAGAGCAGTGGGAAACACTGTAACATAAGCCCTGCCACAGACCGCTGTGGGTTTTACGAGGGTTGTCAGTCGCACAGTGGGAAACGCGCTGGCGTGCGTGGTTCGTGCTGCATACATGGCGGGGACATTATTGTTGGAATTATCAGCATCTTGCAAGTGCGATAAAATGGCTCAAATGTTATGCCAGATCACGACAGCCGAACGGACGTGAGGAACGGCCCCTAGTTGCAGATGACGGACGGTTTACATGGCGGCGGATGATAAAATGGGCCATGCCAACCAACCAGAAGTGGCAGTACAGCAAATCCTTTCAAGGGCCCGATGCTGTAGCAAATATTTTCGAACGACACGCAACACTGAGACAAGGCTGGCACCTAATAAAGGGCCTGCGACATGAATGCCACCTAATAAAGGGTGGTACAAATGAAATGCGGCACTGGCGAAATCCTCCCGGATTACCCCCCTGCAGACAGAACGCAATACGTCATCGCATACCGCAGCGTGACCTCGCTTGACCAACATTTTGTCCACAGCAACGAGGTGCGTGACATTTGTAGAACAATGACATACACTAATCAAACAGCATTTAGCTGGCGGCAAGAAACAGGCAAACCACGGCGCGTACCACGGACCAGTAGCTGTCAGCAATGCAGAACACATTTCTCAGTCGATACAGTAAATGATGTTCAAGAGCTTCGCTGACAGGTAAAGAAAAGTGCAGAAAGATCAAAGCGAAGCAATTGAAAGCGACTCTTGTTCGACCAAGCTGGGAGGTCATGAGCTCCAGCAAAAATAGACTTGAGCCAACAGCGTTTTTCCATACGAACGACGTTTCTTAAGGAAAAGTTTGTTAGCTATGCACAACTTTCCATTTTCAGATCAATCGCCCTGTGTCCCCAGCCAGTGAAAGAACCGCGCAAACCGCCAGTTTCACCGGCCGCGGGCACTGGTCGCGAAGGCGAAAAGTCCAAGACCTCACATGGTACGCTAACACCAAATAAGCGAAAGATTGCAGATCAGAGACCAGATCTGGCGCTCAAGTTGCCGCAGTACCACAAGCCGTTGTTAGCGTAAACATAAGACATTGATGTGGTCAGGGTTCATAACGACGTGCACAGAACGGCCGATGCGTGCAGCGTTGAAGCTTGCTCCAGTGGAAATGACATGCACCACTCTTGCTTTTTTCGGTCGACGCTCATTATGAACTTTATATCTGCGCTACCCGCTATAACACCTAACTCCTTATCATCGAAAATTATAAACAGCGCAGCGTAGTTCAGCGACACCCACTGCAACAAAAAAGGGTGTTTGAACCCGCAGTTTACAGCACGCAAGTTACTTCGACCTTCTTGTATTTTTTCCTTGGTTATTTGCTGATTGATCATACAAGCCGATAACAATACACGGGGGTTCGAGGAACTGCGCAGCACCGAGCATGGAATGCGGTGACATGTCCAGCAAAAGCACTGTATCAAAACAACGGTAGGCTACGCTTAGCAAAATATTGATGTGCAATAGTATTTAGGTGCTGTTACCCCCGTTGGAGCAGAAGCAGAAAAGCTGACCGCGTAGGAGATTTAAATGCGTTTTCTGTTGAAAAAATAATTGCAATAAGGATCCAAAGCTCGGATGTTGGAAAAATGTGAAGAGTATCGGGAAGTTAGCTTGACTCAATCAAGTTCACATTACGCATGACGTGACGATGTTGGTGGATTTTTTTTCTTTTTACTCGCGACCCGCGGTATTGCAGCAGAAGGGTTAGCATCGCAGGCAGTTTGCGGCACCATACCGCTGACAGATAAACTTCCTTCATCAATCCTTAATAAACTTGTGGCACATTACAGCGATTATTGACCCCTAAACTGACATATCCCCAAGCACTTTCTAGCCAACCACTGCATGAGTCGGTAACCACCTACATGCCGCCGCTGATCGAAATTGTTCGCGAGACGAAGGTTCTAATTTCAGCGACTCGTCGCTGTGGAAAAGTTGAACAATGTTACGAAGCAAATCGTTTAGCTTGTGGTAATCAACCTTTCTCCCGCCGCTTCTGCTGTACATCGGAGTTTCAAATGGTTGAGACGGGTCACAGGCGTCATCTTCTTGCCATGCAAACGATGCTAGCGTGAATATCCCAACAACCAAACTGTACGACTGTTGCCGCAGCAGCATAAATCTTGATTGTGGCGCACGCAATGCTCAGCGAAACACGAGGAAACTACAAGCTGCTCTGATGTGAAATGGCCGAGATAAATGCAACAACAGACATTTTTCTCAAGCACTCTTCAAATTTCCTTTCCTAAACTTCACCAAAATTTCAAAATTTTGCCCAAGTCATTGACTGTCACATTTATCAAAAAGTTCGAGTCTCATATAACGAAGTGGATCAAACTCGAAAAGAGAATTATTCGTTTTCACACCCGCTATTCCTCTACGGAGGGCTTGAAATACGTCACGGTATTCAGCAACCTCTTGATAGTTCTGCTGGCTCTGTACCAAGACGGGGTCAAGCCAGGTCGGAGATATAACCATGCCACCTGGTCGATCTATGAGCCGCTTTTCTGTGGGTGCAATCACCTGGACTCGCCTAGCCCATCTTTCCTGGGGCAGTGACATTTTGGTTACTTAGCCGAACCAACGTAGCTGAGATCATAAACAGAGAGAATCTTGCTGATTTCCACTTCAAAATTCTAGCTATAACCTTATACCAAAGTCGTAGTCACAAAACTTGTAGATAGCTCTACCGACCTTTTCTCACATAGCACAGCAGCAACTTACTTGACAGTTCTGTTCTGAATGCGTCTCTCATCATACCACCAGGTTATGCGGGCAGGGGGGTTGGCCTCCACAACACAGTGAAGCAGAACTTTTGATCCCTTCGCAACCAGCTGTGATTGGGGTCGAATCTTGAAAACGGGAACTTTGGGATCTGCAATGCAAGCACACAATTAAGCGAGAACACATCCGATTAGTTTGTTTGGCTACTTTTATACACAATACGTCATCTTGGAGAACTGGTATAGAGTGCTTTAGTATGGATAATAATAGCGTCACATTCTATGTTGTACGGAGCTGGTTGAGGAAAGCCTTTGCAGGAAAGACCTCACCATGCTCAAAATCCTCCTCAGTTACAAATCGTTAGTACGCACATTGGTAATGGTCACCAAGATGCACAGTGCAAAACTACAATCTTCTTGTGTTTCGGCGCGCTTTCCTGGTCTGTCATTTTGACGAAAGAATCTGTGCGAAACGAAAATGCAACTGGTCTTAATCAAACAGGTATCAGCTAACATCCCTCATCCTGTTTCACCCGCTAAGGTAAATGAGACGCGATGCGTCTTCCACAGAAAACACGAACAGGACACTGGTGTGTTTGGATTTAACACAAACTGTGTGAAAACTGAAACGCAGCATTTTGCCAAAAGAAGATGGTATCCCAAACCTCAATGGCATACGCACATCGCGACTTTGCTCGAGTTACCACCTTGCCTTCAGAAATAACACCCAGGGCAATCGCTCCGCTTAGCAGCATCAATCAGCGCGTAATGTTATCGCATCTCTGCGTGAAACGAGTAATAATTGGCACATGTGGGAGTCACTCGAGTCACAACCGTAAACTCCCGTCAACCATGACGGCTGCGATTCCAGACGAGAACCCTGGCCTGGACTTCTTGGATCGAGTTTTAAATGTCGAACAAAACGTTTAGTTAGATAAATTACGCTTCTGTCATGAACTGCACCGTAGGACTGTGCTGCAACAGTGAAGTCGAGACATCCGACAATAACATTATTTTAACAAGTCGTAGCTTCGCACGATCGATTCATCGGTTTGAGTCTCACCATACAAACAGTTTCAACGAACGCTTCGAAAGTCAATTGTGCGAAACAAAAGATGAAACAGAAATCCACTTATCGCAAGACGAAAGCCATGATATTGCAGTCCTCATGACGATGCGAATTCCGTTGGCTCAATCTTCAAGACTCACAGGAAAAGACTTTAAACGTAAAGCCAAGCAAAAGGAGCACTTTTCGTGGTCAGTTAACCCTCAAGCATGGGATTAAAGATCTTGAAGAGCACTTGTTGCACTCTTTGCTGTCCGAATCTATGGCAAGATAGACACTGTCCATCCGACTGGCCAATGACAATTCTTCGCTCATGACTCAAAGCAGCCGGTGAAAGTTACCTCGGTGCAGTTCCAACATGAGGTAAACACCTTCAGGCGTACAGGTGGAGCGACAAGAGCATTAAGAACATCAGCAAACAAGCCCGCAACGGCTATCACGGATGCTGCACTCTGGTCGAGCACTTTCAACGTGCAAGGAATGCAGGTGTTTCTAACATCTGACACAAATATTTCGGTGACTGTAACTGTCGCGAGTAAAGAAATGACGCATTGTGCTGATTTCAAAGAATGGAGATCTTACAAAAAAGACCACACTGAGAGTTAAAAACAGAAGTTGTATATCTACATCTAACCTTACGAAGCGTTGTAATATTTTCAGCGCATGACTTTTGTACCGAGATGCTATGGCTGTGGAAAGTCTGTCGCAAACAACACCCAGCCGAGAAATTTCCAAGATTAATTTTGCATTACTAAGCTCCCTTTTACGTGGCCAGTGGGATTATTGGAAGTGATTACTTCAAGAATCATGCGTGCGTCTCAGCAAAATTGCAGGTCCTGCGGTCACATACTCGGCGCTATGTTGCCTGTTTGGGTGACTGAACAGAAATGGAACTGCAATTCAGTAAATATTTCACACAGTTAAAAAAGAGAAACCTACGGCCGCAAATGAAAATCAACACTGTTGGGAAACGAAGTTCATATGGTTTCAACTTCGTCTCGTTACCGCAAGCTATCGAAAAGCTAAGCGAAACAGTAATTGCTTGTGCCAGTGATCTGGAAATGCCAAGCCTGCCACTGACAGCGGTGCCTGCGATCTCGTTTACCACGCGTGTCAATTGCACTGGAAACGATTTCCGACTGCACCAGCTTGCCTTGTCTCCACTTTGGTCTGTAAATTTTCATTATTTGGCAGACAACTAGGCAAAGCCAGGCTCAATTCCTAGAATATGGGTTTCCCTTTAGATTAGTTGCAAAGACAAAAGTCTTTTCCAACTGCTCGTTCGTTCTGCGCTGAGTGAATTCAGAGAAAACCGCCATTCGGCAATTAAGTCATTTTCAACTTCGGTTGACACAACGCTTCTAACTACAAGCGTACAATGCCAAAACAGCAGAAACCAAATGTAACTTGTTTATGTTAAAACGAACTGGTTCTCACGGTTATTATACGACCGCCATGGTGCGAAGAACGGTTCAACATCATCAATTATAATCACCTACGCACCGCGGCAGAAGAAATCGAGGATGACCTTTTGGCAGTAATTTGATCCGTTCTGCAAATTTTTTTGAAAAAAAGCATGCTCGTGCTAAGTCCATTGTGGGCATTTTCAGTTCTAGCCAATAATGGACAGGTGTTCATTATGCCTTGGCGATTAAATATTACCGCAACCGTTCATCGCTTCTTTAGCAAAACTAAAAAGAATCGCTGCACAAGAACTTCACGCCTGCGATCACTTGACGCGTTGTTCTTTTCAACCATTTTTTCTGATTCGCGGAAGACCACTGACCAAGTAATGGCTTTCGATTGATTTTCCACACACTGGCATCGATATTTGACAAGCGAGTTTCATTTGCAACGTCATCGCACCATTTCCAGGAGCTGAAATTGATTTATCACTGCTGCATTGCAGGTTTTCCGGAAGGGATCCTTCCTTGCAATACAGGCACGGCACAGGAATCGAAGATTGGAAGTCCCGTAAACCGCTAAGCGTAATCACCCCACACACTACACAAGTCAAAAACTGTACATACACAGCTTTCACTCGGAGTCCCAGAAACCGTTAGCTATGCTTCTAGATTTCATGGGACTAAATTTGCACAGTCCTTGCAACACACAACAGTTGTTTGGCAGCACAAATCCAGGCCACACAGAAGCAGTCTATTCAAAGCGGAGAGGATAGGTTTCCAACGCGAGTCACCCAAAGGCTACAATGCAGAAGGCTGATTTCAGCGGGTCAAGCCGGCTCACGAGCCGCCATTCAAGGTATTTTTCCCACGGCAACGAAAGACGATCAACGTATGACAAAACCCGCCGGCTCAGGTCGCATATTACGACAGCACGCAGAAAAGGGGATTCGAAACTTAATCCTCACTTGTTACGAAACAAAGCATTCCCGATCATACGAAACCGCGACCGTCACTTTGCCGCAGAGTGCCACACATGTTTGAAGCACGTCACTGGCGATATAGCGTGCATGCTAGGGAAACCATGGCAAAGACATTTTTACAGTCAACGTGGGAAACAGTCGCGCGCAAGAGATATTCGCGGCAGAAATCGGCTCTTGTCTGAAGAAGCCCTAATTCCACATATACAGCAAACCACAAGCTGGTTTAGAAATCGAACGCAAGAGAACAAACCTAACATTGGTGTTCACCCAGGTACAAGGACCGCCAAACTAACTCTTCACGCTTTCAACATCTCACACTTTTCAGGGACAGGAAGTAGGTAAACACAAATTAATGACGAGCAAGAAAAATACAGAAGAGAACTTTGAAGGAAACAGAGCTTGGTGCTTCCACACCAGTGCACCCGTTGACAGAGATAGGGGCAATGTTTACGAAAAATGTGTGCAAAGGAGGACGACAAAAAGTATAACCGCGTTGTCAAGAAATATCAGCAGGAATTATTTGTGGATAAAAAAATGCCTTCGTCCTACGCGCAACTAACCAGGGTTGTCCCTAATTTTTGATCAGAGTCTCGGTTAAGTGGTAATTTCCGCGCACATTTCATGATATGAAACGAACTGAATGAACAAAAATGAGGATTCTCAATTAATACACTTTTCCCGGATGTACAATTGCAAATGGTCTGGTCGTTTGTTAGCTATTGCCACAAATGAAACCGCAGTGGCACCACAGTGTTGAGCGACCCGCAATCCCGTGAACACAAGCACCTGATCCACACAATCATGGCGCGAATTGACTTACCAGGCAGCGGGGGTTGTTGACAATACAATACGCACCTGGCACTGACTAAGGGGCAGGCTGAAAGGTCAAGAACTGCTTCCAGTTGTCAAATATATGAAGTCAAGAGCGCTCAGCTTCTTGAGATCGTGACAGGATCGGAGAGGTAGTTTTTAAGTTCCGCACAACCGACCGAAAGCACCGACTGCGTAGCCAAGGTGATGATGTACTGAGAGTGCGGAAGCCTTGCCGGTGAATGAAGCAACACGCTAGTTTGTGTTCAGCTGTGATTTTTAACTCGGCCACTGATTTTACCGGACATAATTTTGAATTGTTAGGAAACAGAACCACAACGAGGCTCTGAACGCGAAAACATATAGCGCTTGTCTTAACGCTAGTTTCTTACTTGGGGAGCATTGTCCATGAAATTACACTTTTCAATGAAGAGGCAAAAGGAGCATGGTAGTAAACGTTGCACCCGAACATGCAATTCACCATTTACTATTATCAGACTGTACAATCCCACAGTAGGATTTTATGCAATTGAAGGAACACAGAAACAAAACGGACTTAAATAGACGATTGTACAGCGTTTTGCAATCTTCTTCGCGAGAGCCATAACTCGAAAGCAAATTGAGCGTGCAACAAACAAGGCATCTGATACGGCTTTTGACGCAAGACTCACACGTGGAGATTGCATTGGCAGGATAGGCTTAAAGTAATTTTCTGCTTTTAAGAGGTTGAATCGCCCCGTGCGGCCTGCCAAACTTCAAACAACAAAAAGCTTTTCACGTAAGTGCAATCGCGGCACAGGGAAGCATCGCCTAGCAACAACGGGAGCGCACACGCGAGCGAAATACTGCTCTACTCAGTTTTGCGGACATGAAAAACAACAATAGCAACTATTATTGTTATTATTAATAATTATTACTATACAATAGCGACTATTATTATACAACAATAGCGACTATTATTATTATTATTCATCCTGTTTACTCTGCATGTGAGCGTTTCACAAACAGGTTTTAACAGAAACGGAGATTACAAACACAAGAATTTGCAAACCAAGGCATTTAGGTCTGAACGGACACACAACACACAAACGAGCGTACAACCAAGCCTCGCATTTTTTGCAGACAATGTCAGAAATCGTATCACTTAAATCTCACAGCTTCTGCAGCCCAGCTCACACGAATGCCGTTTGGGGTCCGTCACTGACGTGGCAATCCACCACGCGCACATAGAACCATAGAAGAGGTTGCAGCAATAACAGTCCACTTGCCGTTGCGGCATTTCGAAAGTACGAGATCAGAATGTATTGAAACTTCACAATAAGGCGGTGAGACGGGTTTCCACGGTGAGCGGCGTCACGCAACCAGCGGTCACAGGCGCAGGAAATAATAACGCGATTGATGCATTCCGATTACCTATTAATCCAG
>Ga0210059_1012502_pt1 | contig 12815 bp, 6 predicted proteins | sample Ectturendosymbi2_FD_188042 | JGI IMG/M metagenome (GOLD analysis project Ga0210059, IMG submission 188042) | Ecteinascidia turbinata endosymbiont from Florida, USA - Sample 2 (SPAdes) (version 2) | ecosystem: Host-associated > Tunicates > Ascidians > Unclassified | place: Key West, Florida...
CTGTAGGTTGGATGAGATTTCAAAATGGTTTATTTTGAAATGATTCAGTGCAATTTCCGCAAAACCTCTCTCCTTTTTGTTTAAGCGTTTCTTTTGTTTTGAGCAGAGGCCTTTGGAGAAACCCGACGGCCTCGATGTGTCTGATCAAAGCAAGGAACATCCCCAACACCTCTGTGAAAAGTGCAGGTCTCTTGGGTACTATTGCCGCCGCATTGCGTAGATTACCGTTCCTAGTTTGGCGTACTTCCGTTTATTTGTATATACATGCGTTTCACATCGTTGTTGTGTAGAAATGGTAGAAAATAAATCATCACACCTGCTCCAGTATTCTTCAAATGCCGTGCCATTCGATGGCGCCTTTTGCTTTCTCTCATCGTTTTTGTGATTATACATCATTTGCCGGGTTAAGACTCTTGAAGCGGCAAAAGCGTTCAAGTTACCACTGCTATGCTGAAAATTGTTGCCGTCAGACCTCTGCATCACGAAATATTTACATAATTCTGTGTCCTACTCAAAGACCCATCGCTGTCACAACAGAGTATGTGTAAATACTGTTTGAATTCAATTTTTGTCAAACTTTTGTGACAGCAACCGCTGATTATATATGTCTGTTTTTCAAAACGTTGCGATAAATCGCGATCCCAAACGGTTACACTTACTTTAGCTTGTAGTAAGTTTACGAAAACGGACTTCTGGTCATGTTAAAATATAGGTCTACTTCAGTCATCTACGTCACTATATATTCTGCAGATCTAATGTGTGCAGCCACTTACAAAAATCACAAAAATCTTTTGGAATTTTGATTGATGTGTTCTGAGGTTGAGCTGTTGTCCACCAAGGTTTTAATAACAGTTTTCGACGCGATAAAAATTTTCACAAGTTTTGCTGAATGCAAGGTGTTTTTGAACCTTCGCAACTGTAGAAATTTTAAGTCACGCCACCTCCTTCACCAACAATACAAACTGTTGAGTTCCGGAGGGTTTGTACTACAACATGTCAAGTTAATGTCGCTGTCACTTACTTGCTATCGCTAAACAAAATATAACTGTACAAATTTTGAAATGAAATTCTACTTTTCTTTGGACTCTGTTTGTATATATGTCGATCAGTTATGTCAGGTCTATTTTATAGTTTGATGCGCTCTTTTTCCCGCTTTCGCGTTGTCTCCACCGCACATTTCTTCAAACATTTATGGGATTATTGTTTTTCGCATAACGAGCGTTTTTGCTAATGCTTCCGTTTTTCTGCATTTGAAATGCAACGGCGGTGCGTTGGCGTAAATGTGGTCGAAAACAACATAATGTGCTTGAATTGTACTTTGATTTTGATCAATGTAAAGTAATATTTTTGTGTAAATAAACTTTGCTACGGAATGCATGCATTTTTTGTTAAAACTGTTGTTTTATCGGTAAACAGTCCTGGAAGCTTACAATTTTATAGAGTGACTTGTGCAAGGCCGAAACGCATGTACTTTCATTTCCTGGAGGTTGGGTAACCTCTCTGTTTCTTTGCCTAACTATTCTTAAAGAAGAACACAGCTGGTTTCCTGAACCGCTTTTCGTGGTTGTACGGAGACAATGGTGAAAGAACAAGTCACGGACTAACGGTGTTCCTGCAATTGACAACATTTGAATAACTTCACGTGACAAACGTCAGGTGGTGGGTTGCAAGGCACCCGTGTGTTCTGTGGGGTTCATGACGAAGAGGCAGTTGAAATAACGTTTGTTTCAAGAATTCGACCCTGTCATACAATCGTGAGGCAGGCCTAAAAAACTCAATAGGCGTAAAGCTTGTTGATTTGTCTGCTTTAAAATCAACGCATCAACGCTGTTTAAGATCTTTTTTTTTGCAAAATCAGAAAAACGGCACCTTCAAATAATAATGCCTTGAATTGCATAGACACAAGACCCACGGTGATTCTCACAGCAGATTAAGATTTTCTTGAAAAGATACCCTCCAAGTGAACCCAAATTAATAACGGAATTTGCTGAATGGAACTAAACACGCAACTCCTTCGCAAGCATTCACCAAAGCAATGCACCACCTTTGGCCCGAGCTAATCATTTCATTGCGTAATAACTGCGAAGTGAAGCAAATGCATCAAAGAAAAATAGAAATGATGCTATACCACTTGCCATTTGATTGCAGTCAACAATTGCTACGTTAGTTGTTCGCATGGGCATGCAAACAAGAAAGTTAACATAGAACACCAACTGCGTAACCGAGAACTACTTGGATGTTATGTTGGACAAAACCGGGCTAAACGTTCAGCGTTGCCGTCGCTGCTGATTGTCAGAGCGAAGATATTGAAAATGAACAGATTTTTACCTCAAATGTTCCTTCGAGATTCCGCACAGAACCGTCGCCAGGAAGTCTTCATTAGGGGGAATTTACGTTCGTAGGGGGGGCTTGATATTGAAAAGTTGATGAAACCTCCAATGATTTATACTATAGTGTTTCATATTTCGATTTGGGGGGTCTTGGCTTGGTACTTTGTTTGGGGCGTATAAGCGCACCAAAGCCCCCTCGTGGCGACGGGACAGATTCCGCAATGTCCATGTCCAAATTAGCACCAGCCTCTCTGTGCGGCAGTGGTTGCACTGTATTGGCCTCGATTGAGAAACGAATCAGAAGAATGTACATTACAGTTAAACATATCTACATGTTTTCGACAAACTAGCGTTGATTTCCTCAGATTTCTGAATTGCCGACTCAAAATTTAGTTATGAAAACTGCAAGGAGCAAGTCCGAAGCTTTATCCATAACAACCACAGTTTTGTCGCAAGTATATTCACTACTTTGAAAGGCCACCACTCAAGCTTCACTCATCTTCCCAATTGTGTTCAGGACAAGACATACACAACCCTTTACGGACCGCAAAGTCACTACAGTAGCTCGTCCACTCATAACTTGTCGACCGATAGAGCTAGCAGGGATCAGCAACCTTTTACTAACTGCGCGCCGTCTTAAACGTTTCAAATCATTCAGTGTGGCAACAACATACGCATTTTTATACAAGTGAAGGTCAATATACCTTCTGTGTGAATCATAACAAAATCGATATGTAAAACATGGAGCTTCTGCGTGCCATTAGAAATTGCTTTGCGTGCCATGTGTGGCACGCGTGCCGTAGGTTGCCGTACCCTGAGCTAGTGTTGTTCAAACCCTCTGAAAACGCAGAGAGTTTCCTAACTTGGTTTAAAAATTCCGGGGACTTTTGGGTTTGAACTTCATTTTGGTGTGTTGTCACGATTGTGTGAGATCCGGAAATTTTGATGACGTCATTAGCACCTGACAAAAATTCAAATGGCAATTTGTTTGTTTTTCTGTTTCAAATAAACTAGGAGAAAATCCGCATCGTTTGAGCCCTTGATTGGCCATCTAGCGTTAGTGGTTGGCAAGATATGGCAAAAAAGCGATAATTAATCCAAGGAAAATTATTGTATAATATCCATTTGAAGCAGCTATTTCCAACCGAAATGGCTTACTAGGCCAAAATTATGCCACTGTCTTAACCAGAGCCGCACATTGAATAACATATTAATGAGGGCCGCACATTGAATGGCCTACTGTGATCTTCGAAAACTAAATTTAGCTAAAGCTATTCTCCTGAAAGCGTTGGAATCCTAACTGCAATGGTAACAGACGTGATAAAGTGGCACTGAGGACCACCTGCAATAAAAATATGAAATTCAAGATTATCAAAATAAGGACAAGTTGTCAGTATGTAGGTTGCTTTTACTACAGCGAAAACCTTAATCTGGGCCGCATGCGGCCCCCGGGTTGGACATAGCTGATTTAAAGTGTCATGTTTTGTGTAAAGGTAAAAGAACTGCGTTGAAAGTACTGGACGTTTGCTGTCGAAATGCGGAAATTTGTGAAATGTTGTTATGCTTCGTCCTCAGACGTTTGCGCTCTACACGTTCCCTTGATTCACTCAATGACCGTTTCCTTTGGCTTTATAAGCAGATAAAAAGCTTGCTACATTCTAAATCCCTTCTGTTCGAAACTTCGTTGTTCATTTCTTGATTGTATGCAACGCAAGTTAAGGATACCGAAAATTTAGCGGCAGATATTTCAGCGCTTGAGATATTTTTTGCCACGAAAAAAAGTTTGCTAAACAAATAATTTTTCATAGGAGTCAAATACTTTTCACTGCTTTTAACAACGTTTTTAGGAGTCATATTGTCTTTATACGCAAGTGTTTTTTTTGAAGGCGTTTTGAGGGGGCGAAACGGTCTCTCTTTCGAACAGTTTCTCAAAAAACTGCAGAACCTCTCTGCCTAACCAGCACGAAAATACACTAAACCCTCGCTTTATGACTATCTCGGTATTCAGATGAAATAGTTGCGGTCTCTCAAAATGTGTTAACGATAACGAATGGCAGACCTAAACTTCAAATGCTTAGTTAACCGATTTACGTAGCACTCAGAAAAGCAATGTGGTACTTTCGCTTCAGGTAGCGCTTCTGTGGGCTTGTTCAGCGCAGACAAGTGTTGCGCATCAACATTTGGATTTTGGGAGTCCAGTCGGAAAAGAGGGGCGCCGTCAAGGCAATAACATTTACGGCATGTAGTGTGTGATGGAAAGGGTGAAATCGAAAAGCATTGCATTTGCTTAAAAGGGCGCCGTTTATAGAGGGAGGATGTTTTCTTTTGGCCCGCTCCTCCAGTTTCGCCGTTGGACTCATCACTGGCAGACAGCAGCAGTACTTACAACTGGCGCGCTTATAGCATCAGTACACTTTCACTTTTCCGCTTTCAGCAGTCACCCAGACCCAGTTATTGGCGACAGCAATTGCAATTCAGGACGGAGCTATTGCCACCAACTGTCAATTTTATTATACTTAACCTCCGCTGTAACATTTTTTTCAGCAACCATAGCTTTTTTCTAACATGCCATTTTGCTCTGAACGACGATGTTGTTTTAAATTATTATTAATGCGTATGCGTCTCTTCACTTTCACCACACACATTTTTAGACAAATGTTTGAGGGCACTGAAAGTCAGTTGCCGATGATTTGACCAAATGAGTCGACTATAAGCGCTCAAAAGTGTGGGTTTATAGAAACAGTGCAACCCTAACTACTTTATTTCCTCCAATTAGATTGCAGAATAATGCTATAGGAGCCTTTAATTATCACAAAACTACAATGGATACTCTTTATTTTAAGTGCCGAATTTTTAAAATTCCTGATTTATTTAACTTATCAGTTGCCAAATTTATGTCATCTTTTGAAAATTTTGGACAGCCTGAACACTTTACCAATTATGTGTGTAAGATTTAATCAGTTCACAATTATCAAACAAGGCTTCTTTGCAAAAATACCATTTAACCAGAATGAAAACATCTCTGGGTCGACTTTGTTTATTGTATTTTCGTCCCAAACATTAGTCTGAACTTCCTGAAAATGTGGTCTTTTCATTTTGAAAACCATGCAAAAATGTCTTGTTCTCTTGCCCATATGCCACTGATGCTTTATTCGATTGTTTGCTCCATTTTTTGTAATTTCGCATATATTCCACTTCTTTCTGTAGTGTTTTACACCTTTCAAGCGGTCAACCCACCCTCCCTGCGTGCTTTTCACCCTCTGTCTTTGTTTCTGTGATGTTGCTGCCAACAGCTGTGTAGCAATAAGCTCAAGGTTTGCTGCAAGCTTAGGAGAAATCCGCTGACTGCGCTCCTCATTCATAGTTTGCGATGATTCGGACTCTCACATATCTATATTCTAGTAATTTGTCACAGAAAATATAATTTGTGCCCAGATATTCATTTCACGTGAAGTATATGACTGAGGATGCATACACTTGTGGATATCAATTTCCCATTAAAATTTTTGCTGATTGTTTTGACTGCGTTTGACCTTTGTGGAGACGAATTACTGAACTTCTATCTGTTGTTGAAATTATTTCATTCTGTCACTTCAATTTTTCTTGTCACTTGAAACGTCTTCAATTCAGTGTTGATTTGTACCAACAATAGGGATGGCTAAGTAGATGCCCTATAACGGGGGTTCCCAACCTTTTTTACTCTTGCTCCCCTAAAAAAAATTTGCTGATCTCACACCTCTTACAATTTATGATCAAGAACTAGCTTCCAAACGTTTATAAAACAATCAAAAATTTTAATATGTAAAGAAAATCAAACATATGAACAAGAAAGGATGGTACAAATTAACATTTGAGTATACTCTACAAAAATAAATCACTTGCTTCAAATATGTACAAAATAAAAATCAGAAGGCTGACTTCCAAACGTTCGCTAATGTATTTCAGTTCAATGACTCTTTTGTTCCTGTTTCTTGTTTATGAGTTTTTCAAAACTTGGAATTTGTTGCTGATAGCAACAGGCAGTCTGCCTGTGCATTCAACCAATTTCTAGATTTCGTCTTAATTGACAATACAGTTCTCTAAATGCTGACTCGCATGTGCATGTTGTCACAAATGGAAAGAGCACAGCTAGTGCAGTTTCACAAAGCGTTGGAAATATAACGACAGCCGAGCACCGATACTCTTCAAAAGCTTTACTCTCCAATTGTAATTCAAGAGCACGATTTTCTATAAGATCTTCTTTCAGCTCTCCATCATCTGACATTTTATCTAAACTGAAGGAGTATGCTCCTAAATAAGAAGATTACGTTGCAGTTAATGTTTACGTGAATAATTAACGTGACACATACGTTTCAAGGAACCTCGTCTTTTTGTCTATAATCCTTTGTAAAAGAACACAATAATCCGCAGGAGAGTAATAAACAAATCAATTTCCTATAACAAAGACGGAGGCTTCTCGTACCCACGGGGAGTGTGAGCACCGCTGGTTGGGAGCCACTGACCTACAAGATCTTTCGCTATCCTTTTGTTTCCAAATATGTAGCTCACCAATTCCCAGAAATCCTAAGTCCTCAACTGTTTTTGTCATTTTAATTTGTTAGCATGCATATGATTTTTCTATCCTTTGGTGTTTTGTTCTTTTTATCACATATTTGTTACTTCGTGATTTAAGTCACAATAATGCATGACTAAATCTACCTACTTAACTCGTATTTAGGTAAAATCGCTGTCAAACTGCACAAGCACACCAAACTCTAGTCATACATTTGAGTCTCCAGCCGATTAAATAAAAAACTCTGTGAGTCCAAGACCTTCAAATGTTTTTCGAGTCAAATGACTGGTCAAGTCCTTTCGGAGTCTAATCATAAAGCTTATCAAATCTATTCAAGCCAGGAGATTGTCTGCTCGATTTAATCTGTATGAAACGTAATCATATTTCTGCAGAAATTATTTTAATCACATAAGGCCTGGTTCCCATAGTATGACCGGAGTGCAGTCATAAGCCAGAAAATTTTGACGCGGTTTCTATCGACAAACTCGAATCTTTCCATTTTGTCACATTCATTTTCCAGGCTATAGCTCTCACCCCAACAAAATCTTTTATCTTAACATCTCTTGCTGCAAAGAAAATTTTCACCACAAACTACATGTTGCGCGGAAATCTCTCACAATTTGGGTTCACGACAATTTCCACCACCAGCACTTCCCAACCTACACATCTTTCAGATTTAAACTTGATCGATACCTGCCAGGGGCGCAACCAGCTCTTCATTTAGGGGGGGAAGTTTTCATGAACTTTCAATCGATGGCGTCATCGCGCTTATTCAACCGTGGTACAACTTTTTCGCAAACGGTCACAGATATGTTCTTTTTGCAACATTTCCGAAAATGAGAGCTTATTAGTCTTAATCAGGCCCGTGACTAAGGGTGCAAAGCCCACACTAAAAGTTTGTCTGCCCTTTGGAAAAATGTGTTGGACATAGTTTAAACATTTGGGCTCCCAGAAAACTCTTCGCCCCCTCCGGTTTCCCAAGCTGGTTGCGGGCCTGCTTTTAATCAAAATTCTGACCGAACGATCGGGACAAAGTAAAAATTCATAGCCTAATACAAACACCCAGTTCCGCATTCAGCTGGTGCAATCATGGCTTTATTGTGTCAGATATATAGGCTACGAGTAAATCAGGCAGGTTAACTAACTTTTCGTCTTGTTTTAGAAATTTCATCAAATCGTTTATCAAAATTTTTGAAACTTCAGTTGAATATATTTGCTGTGAGATAATTTCTGCAAACGATACTGCGAGTGGTGAATCTGTCAGATGCAAGAGACTATTGTCAGGATATATTTAATCAATGATGCTATTGTTTTAATTGTAGATACGAGACTTCGTCTGCCAACTTAAATAATCTTGAAAGGAATGCAGCAGGAATAGGGCCCTTGAGAGGAATAAAATGTTCTGGCGCGAGAGCTCTTTTGGGCCCCCTGATACATTTTAACTAATTAAGAGCTTCATTAGCTTTTCAATACTATGACTAGAAAATGATATGCTTTATTTGGTATTTTTCATCATAAACATTTACCAATGTTATTACTAAATTTCAAAAGGTCTCAGGCTGATCTCAAATAATGTACATAACACACAGTTGCTTTGCGAATTTCACAATTATACATCAAATTTAACATTAATAGTACACAATAGTAATTCTCACTAGCAAAGCAAATTTAATACTTCTTTGAACTTAATATAGTAATAGGACACGAATAATTTCGGTACTCGCATTGTCGTTGATTCTAACAATTTTTGAAAATTTTACTTGATTTAAAAATTTTACTTGATTTTGATGCCACTTCAAGATTGCAGAGTGCCAAGGCATCAGTGGCTTTTTGGTGGAGTGGGATTCTAATAACACTAGGGGTCGGAGTCGGATATTTTGTCCGACTCCGACTCCGGAAGTCCAATTGGATCACTTTTACATCACACTCCTTAGTTGGGAATTCCTATTGAATCGGTACAATTTCTTATGAAACTTTTGGTGAAACAGAGAATTCATGCTGTCTACCACGATTTCCACTGAGTGTTATTTGCTACAAATTCCTGGCCGCCAAACTTCATTCAATTTATGTTAAGGAGTCGGAGTCGGAAATTTTGGAAAGGTCGGAGTTGGAGTGGAAATTGTGGAAAGGTCGGAGTTGGAGTCAGACATTTCACCTCCGACTCCGCAACCCTGGATGCCACACTTGAATGATGGCCTCTATTAGCTTGGTCATGGTGGCGCAATCGAATTTTTGTAACCGGGATTCTCTTATTGACCACAAATTCTCAATGGGGTTAAAATCTGGCGAGTTTCCAGGCCAATCTATCACATTTAATTTTGCTTACTTAAAATCGTCTTCACTTTTTCAGATGAAAGATACGGGTCAATATCCTATTGGAATATTCCTTCACTATCAGGAAATGCCTTTCGCATATCTGGAATGGCTTTTCTCCCAATTACATCAATGTATTTGTATAAATTCATCATACCTCAATTGGCATAAGTGAAGCTACTACTGAAAAACTGAAACTGCCCCAGAACATCTTTTTGGGTTCCTTTACTATCTCATCGCAATGGGCAGGACTTAACTGCTCACGATTCCTGCTCCTAATAAATCTTCTGTGTTTTCCTGGAACAATAAATGACTTTCATCTGAAAACAGCACTTTTTCTGGTTTTCCACAGTCCAATATTTTGGCTATTTTTTGCACATTCTTGGCTTTTCTACCAGCCTCCCGTGGGCAGCGTCACACTGTACTTGAACTTATGCACACTCAGCATGCACCAAATCCTTCTGTAAATCAAAACTCGTCTTCTTAGCATACCTTTTGCAATGGCTGTTTGGGTGTAATTTCAGTGTTACGAAAGCGTAACAATGCAACTCTGCTTCCTAGGTGTGACATCTGCCGTTAAAAATCACAGAAATGCCAACATGCACAACTCTCAACCAGGGGTGGGTATTAGACTTTAGGGCCCGAGTCAAAATCGAAGAAAGCTGCCCCAAAACATTGTACAATTTGTGATATGTCATTTGCACAATATATGGTCTTGAAAAAGGGCGCATTTCCCCTATGTTTGTTCACGTTACATCAAACAAGGGCCCTATATTTTACCACATGCTACATAAAAATTTTACTTGCCGAAAGCAATTTAAATTTTCATTTTGTCTGGAAATTTGCTTCAGCGTGAAAGTCCATTTCACATTGTTAATTGTTTGAAGTTATTTGGTTTTACATTATTCTTTATCTACACATTAAAGTTGTTATAGGGCCTCTGGCACATTTTTATGCTTTATTTTGAAAAACATACGACTTACTTCAGAGCTTGCGGCTCCAGAGTTGTTCATCAGCTTTTAAACAAAACAATGCAAAAAGTAAGTGCGAAAGTCTCAAAGAGGGGCCCCGCGTCATCTCTGAAAAAAGGGGACCCCGAGACGACAGCCTTGTTCACCTTCCCTAATATCCACCCCTGCTCTCAACTACATACAAAAGAACTGGCTTCATTCTATAACACTACCGAGCTGATTAAAGTTCTCTGTAACGTCATAAAAATATTTTTCGACCATTCCGTCATGTTACGCATTACATAGTGCGTTGGGCTAATAATGAAACAGCAGCAATTGAGATAATCCCAACCACACATCAAAGGAAATGGTGATACATTGTATATCGATTAAAACCACAATTTTATCCCTTTAATTTGCACAAGATTGTATGAATAAAGTTATAAGAATAAAAACTTTGTGCATAATTGCTCTTTTCCATTTTGAACATTAAGGTTCATGGGGTCCCCTAGACTCTTGTGGGCACCGGAGCGGCGCATCGGTTGCACCCCCCTCCCGTGGGGCCTGAGCAGGAATGTAACTTCAACTTTATTACGAAGGGTTGGGCCAGGCTCGCCACCAGATGCGGGTGGGCCTAGCCACTTTTGCTAGGACTACCAAAACGACACCTAATAACTTTGAGTCTCTTGTGAATTTCGAATTTCCCTCGCAACGTTAGGGAAATTCGAAATTGGCTGTGAAACCCCAGCAACGGTTAAGCACTTAGCATAAAAATAAAAATGCTTAAATAGCAGCCTCCAGTAACCCCAGGCAAACGGAAAGCTAGCACAATGTGAACATATGAGTAGGTTATGCTGTTTCTGTCACCAGGCATAGTCTACTGGGTGCAAACTAGTGCGGGAGCAAAAAACAATATTTTAATTTGAACAGAGATCCTGGCAGCACAAAAAACCTACCTGCAATTTTTCAACATTAAAGGAGATCGAAAATGCGAAAATAGCGCATGATCACGAATTACAATTTAAATATTATGATTTAACAATAAAGTGCTCCTCCAAATACGTTTGTTACCTATTCAGTGGCGTAGCGAGGCCAAGTGCCGCCCGGGGCCGACCACAAAAGTGCCGCCCTTTCCACCCCTCACATTTCCTTACAAAAATTTATAATGAAAGAAGATCATGTTTCGTGCTTATTCAAAGATATAGAGATTAACAAAGCATCTCGAAAATCACAATGAAGCAATCACAAACTGAAATGTGTCTTGTTTTTCATTGTCGATTGTGAGTCTTGCTTTTTCTGCTTGTCGCCACCTTTCTTATCATTACTTTTTCTATTTTTTGCTTTCTTTAGATAGGAATATATGAACCCGACATGTTTCTTCAAATTTCCTTCCCTGTTGGTTTTTAATCTCCGGTAAGCTCAGCGCATGACGTTTTAATAATTTACTCATTCCAGGGTAGGGGTTCCCAACCTGTGGTATGCGTACCACTAGTGATACATGAAGGTCTTCCAGGTGGTACGCGAGTAACTTCCATTTTTTCGCAAAAACCTGAATCCACAACTTTCCAGTTTACGTATCGGGCTTTGTTTCTAATAAATACATTTTCCAGTGCCCTGCTATTCTTATTGCATCGCAACATTATGACTTTCGATGCGTTGTTAACAAATTTACGCCACGCATCGACCAATTGGAAGGTAGACAAATAAAAAATCTCAACAAATTTAGTTGTGGCCTTTTATTTCTATTTTAATGGGTATTATTCTTCTGAGTAAACCAAGATTCGATCAAATCAATTGTTCTGGAAGAAATGGTACGCGTTGAAAATACGGGGTGCCCAAGAGGTACGACATTGTAAAAAGGTTGGGGACCCCCTGTTCCAGAGGATCAAGCGAAAAAATTAAAGGATGTGATTGCGGCATACATACTTTACAGATGTAAACATTTATGTATGTTAAAATTTCGTATAGTATCCCCACCTTTTACTAAAAATAGTATATATACTGCATATAACGCAGGCTATAATAATCAATCTAATAATATGATCTCAGTGATGTGAAAAACGTTTCATTGTTCACTTTGCGTTTCAGTAGTGGTTTAATCCTTTTAGTATGTATAAAAGGCTTTAAACGTTAACTCGGTCGGCACTTGCGCGTGGCCCTCTATACGTGCGGGGACCCATTTTGAAAAAATATCTTAAACAAACCGGCTATTGTTGAGAAGCGCTGGCTTCCAGTCTTCATCGTGACCTGAAGACTTGGTCTAGCTGTTGGGTTGGACTTCTTCCAATTACAAGTGCATAGTGCTATTCCTTGCCTTTGTTCGTTACCAACAGAACCATCACCGGAAGGTCTTCAATTGGGGAACTTTGCGTTTGTGCAGGGGGAGATTGACATTCTGAAATTTGACAAAAAATCCACTGATTTATAGTGTTTCATATTTCAATTTTAGGGGAATTGGAGCTTTATTTGTGGGTGCTAAGCCCCCTGTGGCGACGGGACGGGTTACGAACAGACGCCTATTTCGAAAACTGTATTACCAAACCATGCCAGGTGGGGCATAGGCTTAATGCTCAGCAGTGATTACAACGTCTTACGTTCGACGGTAAGTGCGTTGAACAACTTTATTCAGTACAGCCAGGGTTTTCTATGGTGTTTTAGGGACCCGATTCG
>Ga0210059_1012503_pt1 | contig 12814 bp, 7 predicted proteins | sample Ectturendosymbi2_FD_188042 | JGI IMG/M metagenome (GOLD analysis project Ga0210059, IMG submission 188042) | Ecteinascidia turbinata endosymbiont from Florida, USA - Sample 2 (SPAdes) (version 2) | ecosystem: Host-associated > Tunicates > Ascidians > Unclassified | place: Key West, Florida...
TGCAACTGTTGTTTCTCAATCACTTGACAAAAAGTGATAAACGGGGTTGGTTGACCAGATGACCGCCACGGTCTTTCGCCAATCCTATGTGACACAGCGCCCCTCTTTGTTTACACTGATCAGCTATTGTGCCATTATATTCTCATTTGCTCTAATGTTCGCTAATGGTTGGTTTACTGCATGCGATGGCTTTTATGGTGCTTCTGCTTATTGGCTGAGTCATATGAAACAATAAACCATTACCATTACCATTACCATTACCAAACACGGTGATATGAAATATGTGTTCGTGGTTTGTGGGGAAAATTGTGTAAAATGGGGGAAAAACGGTTGATTTTCTGTTTTATGGGTCATGCTTATGATGTTCTTTCCTTGTTTTGGAGATGTGTTTTGCATTTCAATGTGATTTTTTCCGTTGAAAAAGGTTTCCAACGTTTCTGATATTGCTTTCCTGTCCATTGCAGTGAAACATATTGTTACTTTGTCACCCCTTGACAATTTGAAATTTTTAGACGAAGCTCGCATCCACTCATAAATTCGGCTGGCAAAAGTGCGACTATCTTCACCTTGGTGTACAATGGGGGACACAATCGTTTGATGTTTTCTAGACTGACTTTTATGTTGAGTTTGTTGAAGGCACTGTCTGCGTCCACTAGCATCAGGCATTCACTGTTTCCTCTTCGTAACTTTACCTTACAGCATGTATTGCTGCTTCTATGCCTGATTCCAGTCCTGCACATGTCTGCAGTGTTCCCAGCCACTGTGCGGATGATGTCTTCCTTTAGTAGTCCTGTGATTGTTTTGCCATTGATTGGACGTAGGCATTTACCGACACCTACTGGCGCCATTGTCTTTTTTCTTTAGTGGAACAAGTCTGCATGCAATGAGAATTGATATGTAATCGTGTGGAATGAATGGTGTCCATCACAAGATGCCAGGGTGGCAATTTCATCAGCTCAGCCAGCATGTCATGTGTGAATGGGTGCCATATGATTTCAAAGAAATCATTTCTTTCCAAATGTCCATGTCAATCTGTGTTGGTCTTCGAAATGCTGATGGGTTTTTAGTACAGTATTGGATGTGATTTCATCTTGAGCTATGTTTTCAAAGATGTCCCTTTCTGTTTTGGTTTTGGGCTTATGAAGTATGGCAGATTGTTTTAGTTCCACTGATTTGGGTGCTTTTCTTTTAGCTTCTTTTTGATGTCTATAATGATGTCATGTCTTCTGTCAATGTCACTTCTCACTAGCATGTGATCCACCTGTCCTTGTAGCATTAAAGCTTTCCGGTCTGATTGTTTTTTGGTTTTGACTGATTTTTTAAGTCTTTTTTGAATGGCTTAACATTCTGAGATTGGTTCTATTAGCTTTCCGTGTGTCCACCATTCCATTCTTTTGTTCAAGTATTTGACATGTTCTTTGTTTTTTTATTTGAGTCATGTCTTTTGCCTGGAGTAGTGAGATGAGATATCTGTCAGTAGCAGATCTTGGTAACAGATATAAAAATGACAGCTGGAGTCGTGCAAACTGATATTTTCAAATGAGCAATGACACTGCAATGGTTGTAGAAGTAATATGTGTTGCTGGCCTAAGCTTAATTTCAGCCACCATTGCTCTCACACCAAGATTTTCATTCTTGATGACATGTTCCAGTGGGGTGCAAATTTAGGTTTGAACTGTTGTGAAAATATAATAAATTAAAACATCGCAACTTTTTGGCATTACATGTGTGTAGGAAAGATATACTGAATTGAAATTAAAAAATATTTTTTCTATTGTATCTTTACCTTTATTTATTATGAAACGAATTATTTTTCCACTTTGGTTATGTCATCACACATCTATTAACAATATCTGCACTGACAGACATCTGTTCTTTACATTGTACCTAAGAAAGTACATCAAAAGGGCTCCCAAAAAAGAGTATGTCATAACATCAAAAGTGTCATCTGTACTACAAACAAGGATGTGGAAGCAGTTATTTTATCAACCACTTCTGCTTCCACTTTTCCACACCTATTGCAACAAAAAACGAGAAAATGACCGTTGACCTTAGCAGGACAAAATATGTCATTTACTACAATCAAAAAGTGTAAGCAAAGATACGAAAGTAGCAAAAATGACAGAAAGAAAGAAAAATGAAGCAAACAAGCAAAAGATAGCGAAGATAAAATAATTTTTTGAACACATTTATTTGTCCACATAAACGCACAATGGCATCAGTTAATTCATTGCCCATTCAGACTCTGTTTTCACAAAGTACGAGTTTTAAGTGTGAGAACATATATTCAATGCATACCTGTGTGTAGGGTAAACAGCTAATGATTCACAATACTGGTTGTACAATAGGGGAGTGTTTGGTAATAATGTCCCAAACATTTGGCAGTGTCAATCTTCCCAGCCACTCTACCACAAGCACCTCGGCAAATGCAGTAACATCAGATTTTGCAGATGCCGTAGCTGATGCCCAGCAGCCACTGTTGAATGTAAGGAGTTCAAATATGCTTCAAATTCAGATATTGGTGCTGCAGATTCTGATGTTGCTTCACTTCCGCCTGAATCAGCATCAGCACCTGCTCTTTTATTTGATGTGCTTTGAATGCACAAGAAAATTGACTGAATAGCGCTATTTGCATGTAGTTGCTCAAGAGGATTCTTGATCGAGCATCAACCTATCAACAAAGAAAATTATATGATGATATCACGGTTATATAAGTCAGTCAATGCTAATATAACTAGTATATTAGTTGTTATTCTCAACTCAAATAAAATCTAGTGCACAAACGCTTACCGTCACCGGTATTGAGTTGAATATAATATCAACAAACAAATGTTGGTAGGTCGTCATAAAAAAGTACTTAACACAACAACTAAGTTAACAAACACTTACCTAAACAGCTGCCAAGAAGCCTCATTCCGGAATAACAACTCTTGGCGTGAGGCTTGTGGGATTGTCTGCCCACTCCGCATTCCATTGGTGATCCGCCCACTGCGCCCACGTATGTTGTCAGATGAACTGAGGTGCTGTGCGGCGGGTACAAATGGGTGTCTCGATTTGAGACACCGTGCATTTGCACTCGATCGACAGGTGAGCGCTGAGTGGAGCAGATGTCGACCATCATCTTGACCTCAGCCCATTCACTTTCGGTGAGGTATAGGTATGATTCCTGTGAGCGAAAATACTGCACGAAACATTTCAAATCCGCTAATTGTTGAAGCATGAGGAAAGTACTCCCCCAATAGGTTGGCATGTCAACCAGCACCAACTTGTTTGCATGATGCTTTAGAATTCCATCAGCATGTGGTGAACATAGATGTTGAGCAAGTTTTTGTAATTTTGTTAAAAACTTTTCAGCTCGCCCTTTTTTTAACACGTCACAAATTCCTAACTGCAGGGTGTGCTCAGCACATCTCGTGTGGTATATGGTATGGTCGGTTGATGATAATGAATCCTGTATTTCTTCAATCTCTTCATCATTTTCTTTATCTCCTTCATTTTCATTAAGTAGCTGCACAGTCCGAGTCATATTTGATGCATTGTCAACAACGCAAGCTAATACTTGTTGCTTGCTAATGTTGAACTGCTTCAAAGTGTCCAGCAATATTTCCTTCAAATGAGAAGTGTTCTTCAACGTATTATTGCATTGAAATACCGAGGAAATGTGATTGAAGTCTAGTGACTCCATCAAATTTGATAGAAACCAAAGCTCCAGAAACTGATTCCCTTAACTTTGATTTTTCTTACTCGGATTTTTTGAGTACCATGCTATAAATGGCTTGACATCCTAGTTGAATTCCAAAACTTTGCAAAGGTACCATTTAGCAAATGAAACCCACCGTCCTGAAAAAATGTCAGAGAAATTCTGCTGTAGACAATCATTTTCAATCTTCCGTTTATAAAATCTTCTTTAGTGATGGATGCAGTTGCTTTTCGAGTACTTTTTATAAAAAAACTTGTCATAGTATTTTGCCCTTTTTCTTTCTGCAACTTTGTTTTTTTCATAACTTCAGAGGCATCTTCCTCAACCCTGTCAAATGCCTGTTGATGATGACGTTTTAGGTGCCTCTTTAGGTTAGCCGATGTGCTTCCCTGTTTTCGTTTGGAGATAACTGAATTGCTGGTGTGACATTCATCCACCATAACTCTGTATCAAAGTTACTGCCTTCTTTAAAAAATAATCATATACAGGATTCCATCTGTTTCGGGACGTGATAATGTTATGTAAATCGACGGATTTTAATTACAATGGATGATATAATTATTAATGTATTTAGCTTTTTGGGCAAACTTTTTACATCTTTAATAAAATGCTAAAAGCCTTTTAGACTGAGTTGGCAAACACACATGTACTTTCAAACTGTTACAATTTTAGTAGACAGCAGCCAGATTTGAAAAGTCAGCTTCCAATAAAATTGGTAAGCTGCACAATGATTTGACCTTCTATGAAGAATGCCACGGATGCTAGTTATGCTTGTTCTCTTGTGGTACTGATATTGCACGTTCATTCAGACTTGGTGCAACTTCATTGTTTAATCCACATCCGGAAATGAACAAAACTTTTCTGCCAAGTTACTCTTTAAGTCAAATAACCTATGTGGAAGCGGTAGAATTTTCGTGCTTCCGCTTCCACAGAAAAAAAAAGGACCACTTCCAGCTTCCACATCCCTGACTACAAACAACCACAGTGAGAGCTGAACCAACGATCCTGTGCACAGCAAGAATAGAAACTTCCCACTTGACCATGCTCATGGTGCTGCTAAGGTTACGAACTCAGCTTCATATCTGGCACAAATGGTTTTCAAAGCCAGATATGTTTTTTTAGTCCTTCGACAGCGAAAACTGGATACTGTCATTCACACTACCAACATTTACAGTGGGATGCAGGACAGGTTTAAGAATTAACAGCAATTTCACACAGACATAGCCCATGCTAAACAGTTTGATAAATATTTGAAAGAATTATTTAATTGCAGAAGTTTGCTGTGTTGAATTGATTTTGCAAAACTTTTTAATTGCATGTTTGTTTTCTTAAACTACAACAGTTATAGGACATGTATTTAAAATAATGTGATTTTTAGCCAAACATGTGCTTTTATTAGATTGAATTTCAAGTGTAACTGAACCTTTAAGAAATATACAATACATCATGCTTCATGAAGAAGTAGTGTATGGATCTGAACAAGAGCTGCCCAATGGACTTTCAACAGAAAAGGTTGTTACTATTTCATAAGTTAACAATGCTAATTGCTCATACTATGTAACTTTGCTACTTGGTTTTGTGTGTTTAAAATTGCCTTACTTGAATTGTATTCTTGTTTTTTCCTTCCAGTGTCTCGTGCATGGAAATCAGTGATTTTGAACCTGGTGTTGTGACCCCAAAGGGAAAGGGTCCTTCTAAAGCCTGCAGGGGTCTCAAACTCAAATTTCTCCGTAGGCCAAATGAGAACTTATAAAGTAACCAGAGGGCCGCATTATAATGCTGATGCAACAATGGCAGTACCTGAACCTTACTAGAAACAGCTTTTACACCTTACTTCCTGCAAAAGGTATCATGAGTTATAGGCAAGTCAGTTCTAGCTGTCTCTATATTTGTTTGAAAGAACTTGTTCACTTACTAGCCAATAGAATCCAGCGCACGTTAATTTTTTGTCTGCACCTGCAAAATTTAAATCCACCTTGCCCTGCACCCGTAGGAGTTTGAGAAATCTTGCCTGCTTGCACCTGCACACTTCTAACCCACCCCACAGGCCCTCCCAACCTGCGCCACACATTTTCTATTCCAAACCCGCACCTGTCTGAAAGCTAATAAAAACTGTGTGTCCCAAAACAACTTAAAACTAATAACACCTGATGACAAACCTAAAAAGCAGCTTAAGATTTGTTCTATTGGCAACCAAAACTTTTCGACATATCTGATCTTCTGTCAGCAGCAGTTGTGGTGACCAAAACCATGTTTCAGTCAAGTTGTGACCAGTTGTGTGTTAAGCCCTGTCTGATCCATTTAGAAGGGCTGCTAAACTGAATTATTACTTTCCAAGTGCAATGGTACCATTGGAAAATGGAAATGGACACTTGCCTTCCACATGGCAAGAGTCTGAGCTGATGTTTCACAACAATATTGTGTTGTTGCGTCATAAGGTATTAGTTGCTGTAGGCCTACTGACCAAAGTGCAATGCTGGCAAACAACTTAGTACATCCATCTGTTTTGCAATTTTTGAATTGATTATTTTCACGTGTTTTATGATTGAAGTAATTATTTATGAATCGAACATTCAGCTACCCACACAAAGACTTTCTCATCCAACGCCTGCCCCGTCCAAGTACAACCCGCTCCCGTCCCATACCATGTTCAACCTGCCCCGCATGCATAGCAGTACAGGTTCCTGCATCCACCCCACAAATGCGGGTACCTGCAACCCGTGTGGGTTAACCCGCACTGCGCAGGACTCTGCTAGCCAACCACTTTCAACACCAGTGAATAAACTGAACAACGTGAATGCTAATTATTTGAATTTTCCCACAAAGCATCATGGGCTGCACAAAACGCCCTCATAGGCCACGTGTTTGAGATGGACACCTGTAAATACCACAAGATCACTAAGGTTGATAAGACAAGATCACTAAGATTGCTGAGATTGCTAAGACCACTACGATTGCTGAGGTTGGTAAGATCACTAAGACTAATTTCTTATCTTCACGTTCTTGACGATGTTAGTAATTATGGCGATCTTAGTGATCTTGGTGATCTTAGCAGTCTCAGCAAGCTTGTGGTATTAACAGTTGTCTGTTTGAGACCCCTGTTCTAAAGAGTATTTTTGGTGGTTGCAAAGATAATGTTTACAGGTACCATGAAATCTCAAAAATATGCTTTTTTTTTGTTATAAAATGCCAAACATCAACTCAGGGTTGTGATTTCTGAATATAAACATATTATTGTGACATTAAAACAACAGAAGTGCCCATGAGATTTCCTTTTGTGCGATTTCATTATTTACCATGGAATACAGCTATCTATGCAACAAGCAAATTTCCTGCCATAAACATCACAATGATTGCAGAGTCATTCCAGCCTAACTCAACCAATATTCCATGGGTACCATTTTAGATTTTGCTGAAAATTGCACCAAATGTGCTTCTATTCAAGCAATAAAAAATCCTCAAGTATCAAAAAGAAGACATATTAATTTCATATATTACTTGCTCCACATCTTTAGACATGACTATTCTATTGTTTGAAGTGTAAATTTATATGAAATTTGTATTTAGGCTGCATTTTACTGGTATGCATTATCCCCAAAACCTAGCCTTTGACAATTGAACTGGCCTCACATCATCTGAAGAACGAAAACTCCCTTGTGATTTGTTGGGATTCCTTGGTCCACAAATCGTCTTTCACACTGGTGCATCTAGCCTGGAAAAAAGTGCCTGTTGCAGAAGGGCAGCTTTTGCTATTACTGTTCAGCATAAACCTACACTTTCTCTTGATATTAGAAATTGACTTAATTTTGCGATGTTGCCAAAGTATCATATCAGCAGCATTCCGCCGACATACAGTACATTGACAATATTTACTCATAAAATACGCTATGCTAGTTTTTTGCAAAGTGTTTGGAAACCCAAGTTGCTACTTTGTCTCTGATTAATTAATGCAAATTCTCTGTACTGTTCCTTATGACATGCAGCACTCCGACTGCATGAAGTACAGAGTTGTCAGATAGGAAAAACAAACTGTAGCCAAACCCACTTGAAAGCCAAATTCTGGACATGCTGGCATCTTTACCAAAACATTAATTTTTTCACTGGAAATCAGTGTCCTCTCGCCATGAAGCGAAATATCATGAAATAGCTCCGCATATGCATGGCAGTGTATGAGCTTCTGACAGCTTGGGTTGCAATGGAGCTGTACATTGTACTAGCTTTTTGTGATTGAATCTTTTGTGATTCCTCAATACTTCCAAAATGTGCTGGATGAGCTAAGTAATTTCAATACCATATTGTTTTTGTAGCTTTTCTAAAAGTTTTTGATGGTTCACTGTCAAATGCTTTGGGGAGATCTGAAAATATTGAACAAGTATATGATTTGTGCATCATAATTTGCCCATCATTGATTGAAAAGCTACTTTAGAATTGGTTGATAATGTTTATTTCAAGAAAACATGCTGAGTGAAGGCCTCAACAAATTCAAATGTTATAAGTGTAGTTCAAACTGAATCATGTGAAAGTTTTTTCCTTGCTTCTATTTGCCTGACAAATACAACTGCAAGACTTCTTGCTTATTGAGGAATGCTTGTCATCATGTGTAGTATATAGATCAACAATATGTGCCGCTGAAATTTTCAAAGAAAATTTGTCACCCACCTTAAGCCATTGTTCATTATCCCAAACTAGATCAGTATTGTGAAACAGGAAGCACATTCTGCAACAGCAAGATGCCATTACTACAACCTATGTTAATATGTAAGGTTGTGCAGAAAACACTTGATAATAAAAAACTGTTTCATTGTTGCTGGAAAGAAACTTTAAAGCCTTGCAGCATCATGTATTCCAAGCACCCCTGCACAGTGCACAGATCTGGTTGTTTTTATTTCAGTTGCAGTTAGGAACCTGCTAATCTGTGTGCTCACTTGTAGTGTAATAATATTGGTGGTCTAATGGTTGGTGAGTTGTGCCTTGAACTGTTAGATTTGTTCAAAAATTTCGTTTGTAGGCTGAACATGCTCTGAAATTATTTGAAAAAGCAATATTGAAGGCAGGCAATTTTGTGTGGAGAATTTTGCTATAAGTATGTTTTTAACAATACTTGTCCAGGTTTGTGTGATTGTTTACCTTACCACATCAGGAATTTGACTGTTAAAAACTGAAACATTGGTGTGTTTAACCTAATATGAATGTTTGACACAATTTAACAGAAGAACCAAAGTTAGGTCATGTTGAAATGAAATAAAATTTTGCAAAAATCAAGTCCAAACTAAATCTGTGTTTCCGTAAACCATTTATGCCTACCAGCAAATGTGTTTTGTGTTGAAGCTATACTCATTCTGCTATATGCATTTACTGTTCTTTTCATTTGCATTGAATGTAAAGAAAGATTGTATCTGAATTGGTAATTATGGATTTATTTATGTACCTAGCTGCCTAGTCCGGAGTTACCTCTGCAGGTAGGTCTGTACAATGCCAGTAAAAGTAGTTTATAAATTTTTTTAGCAAGGTTTGTTTGTGTGTTTATGTCATATTTTAATTTGGATGCTTCCACTATTCTGCATTCTTGTTGCATGTTTGTGGCAAATAAATATGTAGTTTTGAATAACACATTGGAAATGAAGTTTTTACATAAAAAATGTCAGTTATGACTATCAGTTTGCAAAAGCAATTGAAAAAAATGAACTTTCTTAGTGGGGTATCTTTGGGTAATTCAAGGGTAAAATTTACCTTAATTTACTCTTCAAGTGTCCAATGAAACATCTGAAACTTGCACAAAAGGTTTCCCATGGGGTCTTGCAACATCCTGCCAAATTTCAAGTAAAAATATGGAGAGAAGACAATTTATAGAAGATTGTGCATATATGCAAATTATTTAATTCCCCAGGGGATTTGATAATTAGTTCATTGTTTTTATGTCATCAAGGCTTCTAAAGACATGGAAAATGTTGATCATGACCATAACTTTTCAAAAATGATTGAAAAAAATGAACTTCATTTGGTGGAGGAGTAAATTGGTGCAAAATCCTAAATTTTTGGATTGTTTTTTGCCTTCTTTGGATAATTGAAGGGATAATTCACCCTTCAATTATCTAACAAAATATCTAAAACTTACAGGACAGGTTTCCTTTGATGTTTTACAACATCCTATCAAATTTCAAGTGAAAATATTGAGAAGAAAAAAAAATGTAAAGATTTTGCATACTGTATATGCTAATTAACTAATTTCCTACCTGGGATTCACTAATTAGTTTTTTTTTTTAAAGCTATAACATTCGAACCACTGACACTGGAAAGTAAATCAAGGGCTCTAAAGATTCAGATTTTCACCTAGTTTCATTTACAACAAAAATACAATCTGCCCTTTGCAATTTTTTTCAAGGCCTTGGCCTGATGACATTGTCTGATAATCATGTGACCTTGCCCACTTTTCTCACCCAAAAAGTTCCCTCAAAAGAAAACTCACTTTGGTTAGAATTTTTTGTTAGTTGGGGTGTTCATACATAGTCCAAGAAAAAAACGTTTCTCACAAAGAAGCGTAAAAGGAAATTTTTCAATTTTTTGGAATATTGCTAAAAAATCCTTTTGGAAAATTAGACATTTGCATTTTTCTTAAAAATTTTAAATGCAAAGATACTTTTCTGAAACTCATCAGATCGATTGCTCTCTAACACAGTGTTTCCCAATCTGGGGTACATTTGCTTACCTGAAGGGGTACATTTAAGGTTAGCAATAGAAAGGAACATATATCTATTTCTAGATATACATATATCAGTGACTATAATTTTCAAATATCATCGTATGCTTATTGTTAAATATATTAACTTTGAGACATAAAAACACAGTCTAAAAATATAAAAGTTTTATTAGAAATTCAGGGGATTTATATTATTTTACTCAGCTTTTTTGTCATAAGAAATTTTAAGGGTACATGCTCATCTGTTAAAATGCTGAAGGGGTACATGGCCAGAGAAAGTTTGGAAACCCCTGCTCTAGTGCAATCCGTTCGTGAGTTCTGGCTCAATCAAAAGGGTGACACACCAAGTTAAAGACTGACCAATTAAGGTTTGCTTAAATTACTCCTTGTATGCAACAAGAAAAATTCAAAAACTGAACAAAAATTCATTTTGAAGTCTGGTAAAACCTTTTTTGGTTGATGGCATTAAGCATTAGAAAAAGATCTAGAAAGTGGAAGATGTGAAGCACACACAGACCTAAGGCCCACCAGCAATGAGCTTAGCAGCTGTTGTTACAAAGGATTTAGTAAATCTTAACATGGAAAAGTATGGTATAAATAAACATTTTGGAACAAATTTAACATTTATGTAATTCTTCAAGTGTCAAACTATCAATCAATAGTAATCTTAGAATTGATATTGATGTGTAAAGTTACAACTAAAAATCCGATGAAAGTCAGCATGATGGTTTCATTTATTTAATAACATACTGTTTCAATTTCCCACATTTCTTTGGTATTCATAATAGGGCAGTTTAAATGTTAAAAAGCGTAAACTTCCTGTAACTTGACATTTACATAATTTTTATTTTTAAGAGAAGTTTGTTTACATTAGAAAGAATTGACATTATTATTTAAAAATCCTGTGTTATGAGCATGTGAAAGGGAATTATATACACATTCGGTGCCAAGCTGATTTCTTACTAGAATATGCAGGGTCCCAATATCAAGAAGTCTTGGGCATTTTTTCTGCGTTGTTTATTTAATAAAACTTTCAAAAACATGATTGAATTAAGTGTAAACAAGTAAACAAACATCACAAACAAGGAAGAAACGTATTTTCATAATTTGCCTTATGGTCTAACCGCCTGGTTTTCTTTGGGATGCTCCAGTGTAGAACACTTGGGGTTGATCAACAACATGGTCTCTTACTCACTCCACCACCGACAACACAGGCAAAAAATAGCAAGAAGAGCATGTCTACATTCTACAAGCAATCATGAAATTAACACTTTGACGTCCAGGCTAATTTAAGCGGTTCGCAAAAAAACAGCTGGATCGCACATGGCTTTGCACGGGAATATCTCCGCTCCTGCACGGGTTACAGATCTGGTCGAAGCGTCAAAATACGTGGCAAATCTTGTAGTTTGCACTCAAAAAATATTTTGCTTGGGGATGCGGGTTTTTTGTCAGTGACGTCATAAGTGGAGGACTTTTAGGCCACCTTGGTCCACTTTGCCTGACCCTGGGTGTCAACCGTTAGGTGGTAGTATTTCGCGGAAGTTTTGATTGGATTCTAGGCTACAATCTGAGTTTTTTGATACTTTGGATGACCTGCTGGGGTTGCGGGTTCAAAAGTTTTGATCTAAGTTAGCAAAAATTTTTGACTAATTAGTTAATTAGATAATTAATTTGTTTATTTAAGATCACACCTTTTGAACCAGAAACGCTAGAAAGTCGACCAAAGGCTCAAAAGATTCGGACTCGAGCCTCGTTTCCAATGAAAACTTCAGCGAAATACTTTGGCTTAGCGGTTGGGCCGTAGGCCAGGCAACATGAACCAAAATGGCCCAAAAACTACTTAAATTATGACGTCAGTCACAAAAAATCAGCAACCCCCAACCAAAAAATTTTTTTAGAGTGCAATCTAGAAGACTGTCCGATCTGTTTGAGCCCTTGAACAGCTCTCTAGCGCAATCGGCGGAGGAGCTAGGGTGTTGGTAAGGCAACTGACAACTGCTGGTTTTGGGCTGAAATCGAAGTACGAATATATGGTACCCCAGCTCTCAAAGTGTTAACCATTCCTAGCCCCAAACTAGTTGACAACACTGTACGTACGTACACTTATTACAGTAACCCACATCCCTACATTTCCTGACCGGTTTCAACAGGATTCTTGCACTGGGGCAGCAATCACATATGACAACTCTAAATCTCTTAGTATATAGTGTTGCGGCAGCTAGCCTCTTTATTGCGAGCCGTGGGGGAGCTAGTCCGCAGAAATTTGAGAAACGCGCCCTGACAATCTTTTGCCTAGAACCTGACCCTTACGAATCCGCGCATCAACTGGACTGTAGTTTCTTGTTCCCTACAGCAATGGCCAACGGAACCGAAGGTAGCACAATTTCTTGTTATCAGATCCAGTAAACAAACAACAA
>Ga0210059_1012504_pt1 | contig 12814 bp, 5 predicted proteins | sample Ectturendosymbi2_FD_188042 | JGI IMG/M metagenome (GOLD analysis project Ga0210059, IMG submission 188042) | Ecteinascidia turbinata endosymbiont from Florida, USA - Sample 2 (SPAdes) (version 2) | ecosystem: Host-associated > Tunicates > Ascidians > Unclassified | place: Key West, Florida...
TGTCTCGATTTAAGGCGACGTGCGTTTGCACTTGATGGACCGGTGGGCACTGAGTGGAGCAGTTGTCCAGGTTCTGTGGCACCTCGCGCTAGAGACAGTGTGGCTCCACTGCGACGAAGCTCAGCAGGTTGGATGCCTGCGAGAATTGGAAGGTTGTCCGTTGTTGTAGGACGCAGGCATCCAGTCACTGGAATACTATCGTGGGTGACGGTGACCCAGATCAAATCAAGTCACCAACGTCAAACTACGTAAGCAAGCGTCGGAGAGCTTTCCACTCTTCAGTAGCTTCAGTTTTTGTGTGACTTATGAATAGGTGGGCTTGCGGTCATTATGGTTAAAGATGGCTAAGCGCCAGGTGTCTGCAAAGAGCTGAAACTCACTCAGCCCATGCTTCTACGGTCGTGTTAGCAGTATACAAAAGGAGAAGTTCTTAGCACCCATAATTTGTTTTATGAGTAATTCAGTTCAGGCATATATGACACCTTCCCCATATTGGGTCTACGAACTATTCATCAAAAATCGTTTGATATTAGAGTAAAGTAACTTTGTTTGTGCTCAAACTGCTCAGTGAGACTTATATTTTCAGTGTAGTTTTTGTGAATAACTGCAGTTGAAGAAAAGCAGATTTTTTAAATTTTTGACAACCGGGTATGGCACACCCGACGTTAGTGTTAACGTGACAAAAAACAAAAGTTTGGGTTCCAGGGTTAAGGCATGTGGGTGGATGATATTACTATTGTTTAGCAGCAAACCCGTAAACCTTGTGCAGTGATTGTTTCTTTGTTTCCAGTTGCCCCTTGTCTTTGCATGTGTGTGAGACCCCGACGTGCGTGGTTAAATATCTTATTGAAAGTTACATCTTGTATTCAAAGTTGCTATTTTCTCCCAATCGTTGCCTCCGTTCGGTCCTGACATCAGCTAAACGTTTAGAGATGTGGCTTTTATTTTTATATTATGTTTCTGGTGACGAATTTGTGTTGCATTAATTTATACCCTGTTACATATCAGTATATTTACCAAGTTTCCAAATGACAGGATAAGCATTTGGTAAGTTGGGAAACCTTTAGTTTGGTTTCTGAGCTACGAACGCTGCTGCACTGTAAACTGGTGTTATTACTGGTTTGGTCAAGTAATGTTTTACTGTTCAGTGATGACCTATTGCTGATTTGGTCAAAAAATGTTTCTTGCAAGAAGAACTGTACTGCTTTGTCCTGAAAAAGCTTTGTTGATTGTTGTAGTTTTTCTCTTCTTAATCTGGTATTTCATGCAAACAGAATAACAAACAAGTGCAGATCATGCTTTTCAAGACCACGCTTTACACAACTGACGACCATGCACAGGAAAATGCTTGAGTTGCAGGATGTCGCAAACCCACATGATCTTTGTGTAGAATGAGACTTTTCTCGAAATCAAGCATGGCATCAAAAACCTTTGTGCAAAAAGAGGGCTTGATTCGTTTTTCCAAAGGTCAAAGACATTTTCAAACCTAATTTGTTAATGTTTTGTATTCAGATGTTTCAACAGTTTTCAGCAGTACGAATCACAATTTGTGTCTTAATTAAAGTTACAAATAAGAAACGATATGTTTAAATTCAGGAAGCTTTTCAGTGGTTACGAAACAACAAGAGCCTAAAACCGGAAGGAATGTAAGCTAGTCAGGGTTTGGTTGTCCGATTATGGTGTGAAAGCCCTTCTGGGCAATATTGAAACGTCAGCGGAGTAAAGGTGATTTCATTGGCAAAAATACATAAATTTCATCAACTTGAAATGACAACATGCTGGGACACTCGGAAAACTCGCAAATCAGGTTTTCCAATTAGCACCACCACTAGGTTGTTTTTTCGCCAAAAGTTTGAAATGTACAAACCAACTCTGGTTGAATTTGGAACGGTGAAGTGAAATAAAGAAAAATTTTATCTGAGCGTTAATTGTTCGACACCATCAACGCAGTTACACGTAAATGTTGAGTTGCAACCGGTTTACCGTTATACTGCTTAGTTCTGCAAAGTTAGTGAGTGGAGCATTGAAAGTTTAAAAACGCTAAAATGAAAATGCGCTCAGGTTGACATATCACATTCTGCACCGAAGTAGACGATACTTCCTCAGCAGTTTCTTATGTGACTTTAAAGAACGGAACCTCAGCGTTTCATTTGGCCGGCTTCTCAATTAGTGGACACCATTGAGCGGGTATGATGCACATCTGTTAGCACGAAAAGGCTACAGCTAGCCGTTGTGAGACAGCAGCATGCACTGTAATGTTCTGTTTTTTACAAGTGTATTTCTTTAATTCCTGTTCACCGCCTTGAAAGGAAGAGGAAAGGCAGCAGTAAAAATAGGAATGCAATATGGAGAACTTGTAATTGACTTTAGATTTTTCAAACCTCCAAAATGAAAACGAGAAACCAGTTTCAGGGCTGTTGCCAGTGCAGTTCGTTAGTTTGTCTGCATCGTAGTTTTGCAATATGAAAGTGAGTAGATGAGTTTATGGACTGAACTAATCTCCTGACCCATAGGGGCGTAACGAGGATAGATTGCGCCCGGGGCAAGAAGCAAGTTTGGCGCCCCCATCTTCGAACCTGAGGTCTTTCGGAAGCAAATATATTGTATTCAAGAAAGTGCTTGTGACACTGTTGGGACTTTTTGGGCCTCCACAATCATTCGGCGCCCACGCAGTATTTCAACGCCCCCAGAGTGATTCGGCGCCCGTGGAATTGCGCCCCCCTATCCCCCTCGGTACGCCCCTGCTGATTGAACCATAATGCAGCGTGTAAAAAGCTACAGATGTAACGGTTAGCAAACAACTTGCCGCTATGTGACAAAAAATGCATTCAACGTGCTCGATTAGCTCGAAGAATTATGACCTACTGTAACTGTGTGATTGTGCAACTCCTCACTTCATACACATGGACAACGCAGAGGAGTATTGAATTACAGCTACCGGCGTAACGAGGTTAGATGGCGCCCGGGGCTATCTATCATTCGATTATGAGATTGTTTTTCAAGATAGCCAGCAAAGCTACCTAAAATGGGAGTGGTGTCCTGGAAAATTCCTTTTATTCACGTGTTGCTTTTGAATTGTCGCTTCATTAAAAATAAAGTTTTTCGCGTACGTGCAAATGCACAAGCTTCGCTTGGAAACGTGATCATCATTCAGCTTTTTATTTTAGTCTTATCGTGGGGCAAGAGTTGTCACTTGCAAGTCTAAGAAGAACCGTTCTGCTTCCAACCAGGTCGGAAATGCCTTTCACACACTGTTCTTCATTGATTTCGCTAGGTATAGCCAAAACAGTGTCAAACGCTTGCGCGCAGCATGCTTTTGTACCTTTTAAATACAATAGGTAGATATATGAGATCTGTGTTCCTTGTGAAAAACGAGGCCCACTGTTTGGGGCTCGTTTCAAAAATTTTCTGAATTGATGATGTAAAGCGCTTTCAACCAGTGGTTTTCCCTGAAAAATCGCATAGCTTGACCAACAAAAATAGCCACTTTTTGGCCTATAAAAGATAACCACGTTTCGGTGACACCCAACGTTATTCGCAGACAAACTTGGTATTTAAGCAAGTGAAGACCTTCTTGGCGACCGCGCCCCCCAATTTGACTGCCCCCCAAACACCTGGTCGGGATCCACCACTGACCCTCACACTTTATTTTATTGGAAGTCAACCATATCTTCAGCGTGGTAACCGCAGCGTGAAGCGATATATCCCAGTGGTTCTCAAAAAGTTGCCACTTGGCTCACTAAGGGAGGATGTTTTAATTCCGGGGAGTAGATTTGTTCCAGGGAGGAGTTTGGGAGGAAAATCTGTGGATGGAAAAACCTTACATTTTTATGATTTGTTTATTCAACGCATGAAAAACTGCACAACGAGGTTAATTTAGATGTGAATGTCAGCAGCACGCGAAGACAAGCTGTTTTAACTGCAATGATTGACGGTAAAAAAGAGTCGTGCTTGGTTCATACTCGTCTATGGTTCCTTCACGCTAGGTATGCAAATCTTTGCAATAGTTATCCTTTTTTGTGATTTTTGTTTGGATGAATTTACTGTACAATGTTTCGATTTGTATGGGGGATGAGAACCACTGATATAGCAGAAGTCGTTTTAGCCGAACTCAAATCCACTTTTAAATCTTTAACACACACTGATTTCAAAATGCATCTAACTGCTCAAAATTACACAAAATCAGTTCTATTTGTGCCACACATCTACAAACTAAATATTCTTCAAACAAAATATTTGCATAACTGCCATATATGGCGTAAACGTTGTGGGATGGTAACTGTTTCTTTAGAAGATTTCCCAAAATTAATCCGTGGCTGCATACATACAGTACGTAGAAAGCTCTGGCTACTTTTCAAATACTTTGAGTTTTAGCCTACTTCGTAAGGTGTAAACCTACCGCGCTAAAGCGCTTATCTGCTTTTGCGCTCGACTGTAGTCCGGTTAGGCAATTTTTTACCATTGTGATAGGCCAAGCATCAGGAAAAACAAGTTTGGATAAAAAAAAAGTAACAACCTACAGAATTGCCAGGCTTGAGATTGGGTAACTAGGGACACTTTGCAGTCATATACAAATGCCAATAACCAAACTAAGTATATAAGGGTCTCTTTGTAGTCATGCTAATAAGATGACTTCTCTTCTATTTCTGGAACTGAAGTTGGCAACAAGGCCACAAAAAACAGGTGTCGAAATTCCAGGCGCCAGAGATTTTCTCCATCTGGTGCGTGAGCTTCACTGCAAACAATGTGGATGTTTACAAGAGGGGGTGTAACCCTTGGGCCGGGTGCTCAAATTTTGTGGCCCGAGGAAAGGTACAGATTTAAAAGCAAACATTACAGTTTAGAAAGGGTTTTTTGCCAAACTTCCGCAGGTGGCCAATGAATTGTCCAACCAGCAGAGCTTGACACATGTAGCTGTGGCACGTGGACCAATCTGGTAAGATGCAGTTGGCCCGGCAGTGTTGCATGGTTACATACCGCTGGTTTACAATAATAGAGAAAACATCGTACTCTCATCTAACTGCCTGAAATGCGTTGGCAATTTCAGGCTATTTCAGGGTGAAGGCAATTTCAGGGTGAAGGCAATTTCAGGGTGAAAAATGCGTTGGCAATTTCAGGGTGAAGGATGCGCTCTGTCACGTGAAATCTATTTCCTATCAAAAATTTGTTGATTAGTTCCATGTAGCCATCTTTGTACCGACTAGTCACTTAATATACATTGGGTATAGGAGGCGGGGTTGTAGGTGTGAAAGGTCGCCCATAAAAGTTTTGATTTGTCAAAAATCCGGGAAAAATCCCTGACAATCTGGGCAAAATCGAAAAAAATCCAAGCAGAATGGCGCCCAACGTTGTTTGACTTCAAAAAACGGTGCACAACATTTGCAGAAAAACGCATGAAGGCCTTTTTTGGAGGTCACCCCAAAAAAGTTTTTCATGATCTTTGCGGGAGGAAGACAATTTGTAGGCCAAAGTCGCACAAAAAAGTTGCGGGCAAGTTGGGAGACTTTTGGGCAAAAATCCTTCGCAACCCCTAAAAATTGCCTGCTTCTACACTTATGTTAATGCAGGTATGCGCAAGTTTGAATTATCGCAAAAAGATGAAACCAGAACCCTGTGGGCTGATACCTTGAAATCATGCAGCAAACACACAGCGTTTAATTGCTGTTTTTACTAAGAACACGAAATCCAATTTTTTACAGGAATTTACAGTAGTAACGTCATACTTTGGTCACAGCTGTTGATGCTATTCGAAACATGCACGTTCATATACACCTATACTGTAACAAATGTCAACCAGCAATTTTGTAAATTTGTTTCTACCCACATTTCAACAGTTCTGTAGTTTTTCAAACACTGCTATCATTGATTTGAAACTTGACACCTAATAGTTTGGCATCTTAAAACAAGTTCAACAATATCCCGAAGAAAACTGAACTGTAAACGTAATTGTAACGATAGCTCGAAGCACACAAAAGCAGTGTATGGAATGCAGTCGAAGTTTAAGAATGACAAGGTAATCTGTTCAGAATGCAAATTGTTGGAAATTTTTTTTCGGGGCAATCACTTTATCTGTCTAAAAATATCCTTTTTTGATTATTAACAATTAACGAACATGCTGCACAACGCTTTACTTCCTCATTCAAAATTGCTTTCAAGTGAGTATTTTGTCACCTAATGATGAAAAATGTCCTGATTTTTATCGATATTCATCCTTAAGCGAAATGCTTCTCAAAACCTGCTACCAAAAACTGTTTAAATAACTTTTTCTCAAGGACTTGCACAATCAAAAAATGCTTTTAACATTCCAAATGATGGTGACATGCTGTTTCGTACGTTGCAATCTTTCTAACATTTTCAGAAATCTCTGCTTCGGAGATAATTGCTGTTACTTGAAAAACACGTTTATTTCGCTAGCACTGCTGTCTGTTCAGGCAAAAGACCAGTATCACTGCAATGCGAAAACGCAAAAACGGCAATTTTGTTTGATTTAGCCTAAGGCGCCTGAAGCGAATAATTTGACCCATTTTCAAATGAAACTGTTTCTTTTCCGTCTCCTAGAGATAGATAAGCTTGCGTAACGCAAAGGTAAGGCTGTGTAGTGTGTATCTTATCTCACATAAAATGGCGTTGAGATTTCAAACGACCTAATGACCGAAGTGTTATTGCTTTTGCCAGATTAACATTGCATTTAGCCTTTTTTATAATCTTATGCTAGTGAAGAATCACTCTACGCTCTTGCCTAACCAAACTTATTTGACCAAACGCACAACTAATGAATTTGAGGCATTAGGTATCTCTTTTAATGCACGCACTCATTGATGTAAACAAACGCAAAAAGTAATGCTGATATTTTTGCTGCTCATGTTGTTGCATAGCAATTGCGTCTACGTTTATATTCAAGCAGAGAAGTTTTTTTTCTTCTCTGGCAATTGTTTTTAGTTCTTAGCTGACGTTTCGCCCAGCCAGTGGCGACTCGTGGTAAAAATGGCCGGGAGGGCTGCGAAATTTAATCTCTGGTCGAACATACAGGATTGTCGCCCTGCCCCTGGCTGTTTATAATGGCGTTTCCAGTCACACCAGCAGTCCTAAACTTATCAAACTGGTAATTTTCAGTTGTCTTTATTGATACGTAGAAAATATTCACTTCAGTTTAATTAAACCGAACCCAAACCCTAAACACGAACACAAAAGAATTAACCCAACCGGTCCTATCAAAGGTATGACGCATAACCAGTGCCACCAAAGCTGTAAAGGCGCGTGTCCAACCCAGGACACTCGCATACCAAGCTTGGAACATTCCGCTCGACTACAAAGGTGTTATTGTTACCACGACAAAGCTTAGCGTTTTATTCAAACCATGACATAGCAGCAGACCTAGGGTACAGCCATTTTCTTTGAGCGGGTACTTTCATCATGTTCTTTCAAATGAAGTTTAAATTTTCCAAAAAAATTCAAACAGTTTATTCATTTTATATAAAATTTGTTTTTTTTAACTTGATTGTTTTGCTTCTCTAGTAAAAGCTTGTATCCAGAATACATTACAACTGCATTGTTTGCCTTACCAAAAAGTTCAAGGTTTGCCAGACTTCTCATGCTTCAAAATTTTCACATTTCAATGTTTTAAATCAGTCACACCTTTTGTTGTCCAAGAATGATATCCACCAACTACTACCGTAAATCTTTAAACGCCAACCCTAGACAGCTCATCAGCTCAGCCTACTGTTGCAAGCTGCACTGGTGCAGATAAATGAAGGGCTGTATATTCGCAGCCCGAGATTGGCGACAAGATTTGAATCCAATGCCGCCAATATCGCCAAAGTGCCAGTAAAAGCATTGTTAAACTTAATTATAAAATTCAATATCCAAGAAAATCAGGTGGTGAAAAACAGTCAAGATCATATTTCTTCCGTTTTTTCTTTAAAAATTCATCATCAAAATAACAAAAACGATTTGCGATAGGCAGATATACCACCAAATTTCTTGTAGCCAATTGTTTGGTTTCTTTCCTTTCGGGCTGTGCCGAAGACAGCCCCGAAACCGCCAAATTCATCGGCAAGTGTGCTGAAAACGTCATCGCATAAGCGGCGTCGTTGGAAAAGAGCGAAACATTTGTTTTGTTGGATTCCTAAGAAACGTTGAACCAAAATGGTGTCGGAAGTACCGAAAATGATTGTGTTGTGAAATTTCGCAACTAAATCCAAACTTAAGGCGAGTTTGGCCGTTTGGCGGAATTTTTTGCCTTACATTTTTCAGGGAGAGCTGCAGCCCAGCAGCCCCTCTAGACGAGCCGCCCCTGCGCCCAGCTATTCAAGGAGGACTCCTCAGGGCAATGTTTTTATCCACGTAACATGCAATTTAGGAATAACGTAAACAATGAGTATGTGACGTACAATAAAGAAAAAATCGTATAACCGACCATACCAGGGGAGATGAGTGACAGGATGAGGCAGTGAACGTGGAAATTAAGAAGTGTATTGTAAAATGAAACGTCGGAAGGCGATAGTGTATAACAACGCAATAAAAGGCTTATCCTTGCACAGAAAGATGCACAAAATGTTACTATGTATAGTAAAACAATGAATAATGTGGACGTATGCGGCAAATAGTAATCAATTATGCGATAAACCGAGTGGTGAATAGCAAGCAAACAGGCACTAAAGATCTCAAGTTGACAAATTCGGGGAAGTCAAGTGATGGAAAATTTTTATTCATGTTTTAAGAAATCATGATATCTAGCTGGGAAGTTCGCGCTTTTATGATTCATAGTGATAGCTTTTAAATTGATATACAAGGATTCTGAAAAATTGCCTTATGTCAGTTATTTTGCGTGATGGACAAGGTGGGCGCAATTCCAGTCGCAAACATGGCCACATTTGTTGAAGCTTTTTTTTTTGAAGAACATTTTTAGGCTGAAAAGGGCGCTTTTTGGAGACGCAAATCCAGAATGCAGGGCTTGGAATGTTTCGGCAGCACAAATAACAAGCGTATCCTCCTAGATAAGGTCCACTGTTTATTGGATGCGCAAACACTAATACCGTTATTACCTATTACATAGGCCAAATTACTCAATCATTTTCCAACTATCATGGTGGATTCTTGAGATATCTTAGGCGCATTTTTCAATCAACTCAAAACATATTACCAAGCTCACCTACACCCAGCTGAATAAAGCCATGAGTACAATATCAGGTTGTATAAGATCTACGCCCATAGATTTCCTCCCTTTCCTTTCTGGTGCCCTGGCCCCCACTACTCGAAGAAACGCGGCATGTCTAGAGCTACATCGTAAATCACAAAGTTTTGATCACCTGTCAGATGAAACCCTACACGTACGACACACTCCCAATAGACCTCGGTCAATACGCCGCTTAAGACCGTTCATGGAGAACCTCACTAACCCGGACTAACCCCCTCCAGTACCAGATTCTTTGAAGCCATTTGTCTCTATTCCCTACTTTTACTAACTCACCACCAGGATGCCACACGCCGTACAAAATTTGGTTCTAACTTAACCGCTATGCACTGAGCATGGCCGGTTTAACGGAAACCTATGCAGAATGGGATTGACTGATAACAAAATTGTTTGTACGGAGACATCCAATCCGCCAGTCACATCCTTCATCACTGCACTGTTCTGTCCGCTCCATGCAGCACCACTAACATCACCAACGCAGATCTGAAGGTATACCTTTGCAATTGCTCCTTCTAAACCACACCGCATTGTCCTATCACCTGTCAGCTGTGTGTATGCGACAGAAGAATCAAGCTCACCTGGTCCGAAGGAATGAACTTGTTAGATTTCGAAAAACAGATTTTTTTAAATAAACCTGTTTTTCCAAAAATGTGGGATGTACGCATACTAACAGAAGAAAATATGCAGAAATTTAGCAATCATCCCTTACTGGCATTGCCTGAAGATCGAAATCGTGTTCTGCTCGAAGCTGGTGGTTCTACATGCAACAAAATTATGATACCATGTCATTTTCAAGGATATTTTTGAACTTTTCAACCACATGAGGTCTTTCAGGCCAAAATAGCTGACAGATTTAGCTCACGAACAACTTCAAATGTTGCGCAGTGCTGGTGTGCTGGTACTACCACTTGCGCAATTTACATGTCTTGTAGCCATGGGCGAAACTGGCAACTATTTCCTGTGGTGCACTTCAGGTACGCAGGTCAAATTTGCCAGTTACACCCCCGCCCTTTCGCCAAAAACACAAAACGTGTGCAGATTCCCACAGGACTGCTGTAACCTACAGAGCGCACTAAGAAAAACAACTACGGAAAGAATCTGCTTAAATTGTTTATTCCAAGTACTCCAAAAATTAAGTCGAAAACTCTTTTTCTGAACTTCAGCCTCGTGGACCTGAGCAGTGTAGATTCCTTCGTATAATTCGAAAAAATGGTCTGACACTGGAACGGTAAACTGAAAATGTCGTCAATCTTGGTAGTTGAGACGAACTCTGACAGAATCGGATTACTTGTGTAGCGTGCACTTAAAAAACCAAACATCCGGTGAGTTTTGACAAAATTGAAACTTTAAAGAAATTTACAAAAACTTGACAAAGCGTGAAAAACATGTAAATTGTATTAACGGCGCGATTATGACTGCTTGTGTTTCAGTTTTTGTCCTTGTGATTTGTGTGTTGTTACGCAAAGGCGTAATGATGCCGAAGTTCGTGAATTAAATCTTTTTTCTCAAGAAATGTTCTAAGCGAGTGATGTTTTTCATGTTGGTATTAGCGATTTTCTACGCTGTTTTTATTTGACTTCATTGCGCAATAACAAGCGACATTCAAGAAATAGGTCTAGCTACTCTCAGAACAAACGGTGGTAACAAATTCATTTTGCTAATAAGCAGGTCATTTCCAGCGGGACGGCAAACAACATGGACGTCGAAAAAGTAAAATCCGACAGACAGGGCGACCTCGTAGATACAGATTTTTGTTACTTTAGAGCCTGCAACAAATTTGTCAATCGAAACCCTATGGTACAGAGGTTCTAGGACTACATCCACCTGGAAAACTGCCACCCGGACAATTGCCACCTAGGACAACTGCCACCTAGAACAATCGCCACTCAGGACAACTGCCACCCGGAGAACTGCCACCAGATACAATTGCCACCTAGCATAATCGCCACCAGCACAACTGTCACCCGGACAACTGCCATCAAGGACAAGGCAGTTGTCCAGTGGCAGTTGACCTAGGTGGCAGTTGTCCATGTGGTTGTAGTCCAGATACCACTGCAGGGTAGGATAAACGTATACGATATTTGTCCTATTGTGAATCTATGAGATTCCGTTTATGTACAGTTCTGTAACCTATTATTCCCCAAAGAAGTTGTTTATGCAAACAGAGAGGTGAACAGCGCAAAACGTTGTTGTCAGAATCAAACAGTTAAATTTGAACCAGTTGCGACCAATCTTCAGGTACGTTTTCTGAGACATAACAGAAAAGGAACACAGAATGCGTTAAGTGTAGCAAATATCAAAAGCGTGATTTTACTACTTACAGTAGGTCTAGCCACAACCGAAATTAAGTTTGCAACACCCACACTAACATCTAGCGAATAGGTGAAAATCACTCTGCTTTTCTGAGTGCAGCCACTACCAAACAGTACTGAATCAATTACGCACAAAACATGCAACCTCAAGCTTTGGACAGATTCAAGATTGAAGCTGTTGCAACATCTCCGGTGGTGTTGCGTTGATTGTGTGATTCACCACGAACGGGATGTGCGGGAAGAATAACACCATCATATGTGGAGCGCGAGCAAGCAACAGCTTCAATCTTGAATCAAATCTTGAATAGTAAGAGAGATTGCGACGTGGTAGCTCTGCCAATATTAACGTGTTAACGATTGAACATGAGGACTAGCGTGCGCGAAGAGAGATTGCGAGCATGATCTCTATTGTTGCTTGCTGCCACGGTGCGAAGCTTTGCGTACATGCCGCTTGGGATTTCCGATCGCAACAAAGCTAAGAGGATTCAACGGAATTACTCGGTTAAACTATATATTTGAGTTTCTGAATCCACACTATCTACTGCAAAAACACGAGACATGCATGAATGCACTTCAAAGCATATATGAAGACGAATTGGACTGCTCCGAGTTTCTTGTGGAAATCCATAGATTTAAGCGACTCGTGCGCAGCAGCAGAACCGTCGTGAGAAAGTCTTCAACTTGGGGGCTTCACGTTTGTGCAGAGAGCTTGTCATTCTAAAATTTCAGAAAATCGTTACTATTTATAGTTTTTCATATTTTAATTTGGGGGCTTGGAGCTTTGTTTGACCGCCTAGCCCACCAAAGAATCCCGTGGCGACGGGACTGCCAGGCAACGGTACCACTATCGAACACAGTGCTACTGCACTTGACATTTTACAATTGTTAATAAAATAGAACCAAAATAACACTTGCAGATAATTTGCCGGGACCGACATAAAAGCGTCATCATAGCTGAAGTTGTTAGACGAATTCTACTGTGTCAAAGCAATGAACATTATCATAAGAACAAACTAGTATTTTCTAATTAGGAGATACTAAAATAAAACAGATTGCAAAAGGATGTATCGACGATACATGAGCGCTCATTCAAAGGAACAATGTCTCAGGAATCAAACTTGTTGCACATGGGTTCTGGTGTAAGTTCTACGAGATTCTCAACCTAGCTATACTGTTATAACCAGGACGTATAAGCAGTGCTGGCGCTACCAATAGGGGAACTAGGCGGCTGCCTAGCGCACTGGGCCAAGGTAGGCGCCAAAAATGGACCAAAAATGCAACTGTGTAGTTTGGAAAGTGACGAAAGTAC
>Ga0210059_1012505_pt1 | contig 12814 bp, 13 predicted proteins | sample Ectturendosymbi2_FD_188042 | JGI IMG/M metagenome (GOLD analysis project Ga0210059, IMG submission 188042) | Ecteinascidia turbinata endosymbiont from Florida, USA - Sample 2 (SPAdes) (version 2) | ecosystem: Host-associated > Tunicates > Ascidians > Unclassified | place: Key West, Florida...
GTTTGAACTCCGCACCGCCGCTCGACAGCACCGAACAAGTACCGTTGTTACGGACTCACGGATCGCGTAAAGTTCCGCGGTCCCGAACCGCACGCCGTTCGGATTCAGCGTCGCGTCGCTCCTCCCCAGCATGACGAAGCCGTGAGTGCGCTCGTTCTCCATGCAGAAGTCGCCGTGAGACCAGACCCCTGCGAGAGAAAACGGGGGTCACGGCAGGGTTGCGGAGTCGGATTTTTTTTTCTGCTCTTGGAAGTCCGCTTGAATTGCTTTTCGCATAACTCGTGCCTGCTGGAATAGTGCAATTTCTTTTGAAACTTTTGTTGACGCAGAGAGTTCTTGCTGTGTACCACTATTTCCATCGATTGCTAGTTGCTACAAAATCGTTGAAAGCCAAACTTTCATTCATATTATGCTAGGGAGTCGGAAATTTTTGGAAGCTAGGAGTCGGAGTCGGTCATTTTACCTCCGACTCCACAACCCTGGGACATAGGGCGAGGTAGGAGGGGGGTCAGAGGGGGGAAGTTTCTGCGCGATTTTTTTAATTTGAGCGGGAAATATGAAAAAAACAAACAGGAAAGCGAAGGAATATTTCACGATACCTGGAAACTTGGAAAAATACGCCATTTTGTAAAGGACTCCATCTTTATCATTCCAGAAGTGCGTCGGCATGCACGGGAACGGTTTCAGGCAGACAAGCTCCCCGGATTTGTTGAAAACTTGCTCTCCTGCGCCATCTTCCGTTTCGCCGAAACAAGCCACAGCCATGCCTAGGTTGGCCGCCTGGAGTTCGCCGCGATGGACCGGAACGGACCAGTTTTGGCCCATGAAGCAAGAAATAATGTCCGTCCCGCCTAAAAAATGCGTAAAAACGCGGGTTTTGAAGAAAGCACATCATAAAAAACGCGGGTTTTTGAAAAACCCGGACACACACCACAACAGAAACGTGCGAAAAATACAAGGCGCTTGTTCGATATGAAAAACTGACCGAGGCGCTAGTTTCTGGGAAACACGTCGCCAGATCTCGAAGTCGCCAACACGGGCGTTAGATGGCGCCCGGAGCAAGAAGCAAGTTTGGCACCCCCATGTTCGAACCTGAGGTCTTTCGGAAGCAAATGCACTGTTTTCGAAAAAGTGCTTGTGACATTGTTGGGACTTTTCGGCCCCCCCCGCTGTGATTCGGCGCCCGGGAATTGTGTCCCCCTTCCCCTCGTTACGCCCATGGTCGGCAAATGAGATCAGTCAGCGTACGAAATAACCCTTGCGAGAACAACAAATTTCGCCCACAACTAAAACAAGATGCAGGCAAGCATTTTGATGTTTTTTTTAACCTGTACGTCGCGTCAACACCAAACCACAGCATTTTACGACTTTCGTCGACTTATTCGAATGTCGCGACGCAGTTTCGAAATTATCGGCACAAGAACGGTTTGCGCGGCGTTCTTCCACAGCAGTTCATTCTTTGAACTGTCGCGCATAAAATATATTATCAAACGTTCCGCATTAAAACGTATTACCAAAATACCATGCGGCCACTCTACAAAGAGCGTACATACGAACAACTTTCACACTCACACAAAACCAACTGGCAGGCATCAGGCGCATATTCACCCCCGACCCGACACCCCCAAGCCCGTACCCGTAATCGATCCGAGGAGAATGTCCGTCTTCACGTGCGTGTACACGTAGTCGTACTGGCGAGATGCGAGCGGCGACCCGGTGGATAGGACCGTGTGTAGCCGCTTGAGGTCGTGCGACACCCGAGGCCTCAGCCCCTTTTCCTCCATGACCGCGATGCACTTGGCGCTTGTGCCGAATATGCTGACCCTGCGTTGCCACGGACAACAATGACGCGCGTTGCCGTGGATACGTCCCTGTGGCGTTGCCACGGACAAGACCGACAAGGTCAGGCCCGATGAAAAGGTCACGTTTTGGTTGCGTCACCGGCTCAATGCGCAACGGACGGGGTTTCCTTTGTTTTATTAGACAATGAATAGTGGTTTTTGTCTACAAAAAGACAAAAAAAAATAAATATTGGTTTTTGTCATTAGTTTACTTCAATACAAAAAGAATAAATAGTAAAATAGTGGTTTTTGTCTTTATTTAAATAGTGGTTTTTGCCTTTATTTAGTTCAATACAAAGTGGTTTTTGTCTTTATTTAGTTCAATACAAAAATAATAAATAGTGGGTTTTGTCTTTAGTTTCAAGTTTTAGCAAAGAGTCCGAATAGACGCGCCATGACAGAACTATCCATCAAGAAATCTCACTATGTCACTGAGGATTTTCACTGGCTCAAAGTTAAGTACCAAAGTCCGAAGTTAAGTACCAAACCATTATCTCCGCAATTAAAAGCAAGGCTTCCATGATTACCTACGAAAATGTTCCGTAAGTACAGACTCAATCTTTCCAAAGCTCTGCAGCGCAAAGCGAGCTTTCTGCCTGTCTGTCTATCACAGGGGTTCCTAACTGGAGGGGGCGCCTCCCCAGGGGGGGTCAATATATGTCAAGGGGGGGTGCGAGCCCTTATGCGCTCTGTAACATGGAAAGTTTGATGAAGACATTAACCAATAAATACATTTGTTTATACAACTTAAAAGGACAATTACTTAAAGGGGTGGTTGCAGAAAAAAGGTTAAGAAACACTGGCCTATCAACTACCAGTTTCGCTTGAGTGGCGGCGGTAATTCAACCGTGGAGAACGTCAACGGTGAACAATAAAACGAGTGGCGATCAAAAAACGCCCCAAGCTCACCCTGCTTCGTCAATGACGTCCCACAGCACGGTAGCAGTGGGGCTGAACGGGGACCCGTCGTATAAGACAATGGCAGCGCCGGCGGCCAACGCCCCCACCATCCAGTTCCACATCATCCAGCCTGTCTGAAAGGCGCGAGACAGCTTTAGGCACACGTAGGCCTTGTCACGCAAGCGACTGCACGCACGAGAAAGAGGTGGCACGCACAAAGCGAATCAACGCACTCACACACTACCGTGTATTGCGCAAGTTATTGCGATTCTTGCGGAGATCTTACAGACTGCGGCAAAGTTCGAGTCGCGTGCAATGCGCAGAGTTAAGGTCGCTGTAGAGCTAATCAACACAACGTTTTATTAAACTTTGGCTCTGGGAACAACCAAGTCAAACGGTAACACTGAAAATCGCTACAGACCGTAACTGTTAACAACACATCAGCATTTATCAAAATTTAGCGAGATGAAAGGTAGTGGGAAAAAGACGCATGACGATCAGGCAGCCATTTCTTTGCAATGAGATGTCGTCTGGCAAACTGCGACACTCACAGTCGTGTAGTAGAGCAACGCGTCGTCTCTGGTTGTGTTGCCATGAAGAATATGTTCTTTCATGTGTTGCAAAAGTGTTCCCTGTCAAAAAAAGAATCGCTGGTTTGCGGTGCAACACTTGGCGTCACAAGGTAGTTTCGATACAAGGCGTCAAGCACGTAGCGGAGATACGAACGAACCTACTCGATGCTAATGCTGCCGGGCACTTTTCTAGAACAGTAACGCCAAACCAGTGGTTCTTAACCTGTGCAGAAATACCCAGAAGTGGGGAATAAGATTAACTGCAGGGGGGTAATTAGTCTATTTTGTTGGATACACTATTTTCTTTCGAGAGCATCAGAACCTGTGCAAATGGATCAAATTAACTTAAGTTGCGGGAAATGAAGATTCAGTCTCAACCGGAAATGGGTGATTAGGACAAAAAGGTGAAGAAGCATTGCGCTAAACCAGGCCTGCACAACGTACGGCCTGCGAGGCGCATGCGGCCCGCTCAAGCTTTTCTTGTGGCCCGCGAGAGCTTTCTCCATTGCACAGTAGAAAATGTTGCAAAAGCTCGACCTCGAATAAGTAATTGTCGTTCCAGAATTTCTTCCACAATCGAAATGAAATAGACATTTGCGGCCCGCGGCAAATTTATGTTGATAGTTTGGCCCTTCGAGCTTTCTGAGTTGTGCAGGCATGCGCTAGACGAGCAATTCAAACCACAATGCTCGACAAATTTCAGGCTTCGGCTTGCCGCTAATTGCCGTCATGAAAATCAAATTTTAAAAAATGCGTTGAGAGTTAAACAGACGATCGGCAACACAAAGAACTACCGTTGAAGGAAACATTAAGTTGGGAGAAAAGCTCTCTAACGTTTGCTTGGTTTAGTTTGCGGTTGTTGAGCGTGTGACTTCACAATCCGTTCGTCGTTCAATCAGTTCGATTTTGTAGCGGGCAACACTGGAAAGCATCTGCAGGCGAATGCTTAACAACATGACGCGTAGCGGCTATTTGCGCTTGCGTAGCAGCTGTTTGCGCCGAGCCGTAAGCAATACTGTCGGACAGCGCCGATGTTGGCGAAGAAATGCGATGAAACGTGAAATTCCGACGTTTCGCGTAAGCGCCATGCGATGCCGGTATCCGGGTGGCAAAATAAATACGAACGGCGTACCCCCGCGGAGTGGACCATGCACTTGGGGGGCCCCGTCGTGCCCGATGAATACATAATGAACAAGGGGTGATTGAACGGCAGCTGTTCGAATATGAGGGGTTCGTCGGGAGGACCGTGGTCGAGGAATTCGGCCAAAGCCATGCTGGAACAAATAACACGGTCCATTACGTCAAGCAAATCAATGAAGCTCGCGGCGCCTACACGTTAAAAGCTGGGTCGGAAATCCTTTCAGTTTTCTAATTGATGTAAAGTAAGTATCGGGTGATCTGGAAATTACTGCTTTCTAACTGCCATTTCTATTCAAGCAACATCAGCAATAAACTGAATAGAGATAGACCGATATACCGGCCGATATTTGGGTTTTACCGATATATCCGTACCGTATCGGCCTAAACGGCCGATTTTATCGGCTTCAGCAAGTGTTGACAAAAGATTATTATATTGCTCACGCATCCAGACAACTTGCGCAAGAAAGCACAACAAAGCAAGTCAAGACAGTTATCTTACAACAACGCTAGCAGGTGCGGTTTCATAAACAAGCAGACAAGATGAACCATGGAGCACGTGCCGGCCGTCGCAGCCGAAAAAAAAGCATCATCATTAATCCGTACAATTAAAAATCATAGAAAAATATTTAGACTGCTGCAATTTAAAAGATTTTAGCTCATAAATTCTGCTTTTCGAAGTTTTAAAAAAAAAGGTAAGGCATAGAATACATTGTATTTTTGACAATTAAGCAAAAAACAAGATTACAAAATTTTGGAAATATCGGTCATCGGCCCAAAAAAAGCCATATCGGTCGATCCTTTATACTGAAGCAGGGCTTTGTAAGGTTTGCCCTCCTTGTTGACCGTTAAGACATTTTGAGAGATCGCAACTACATTGTCTGAATACCGAGATGGTCACAAAACGAGGTTTTAATGTATTTCAGTGGTAGTTATGCAAAGAGGTTCCACTGGATTTTGAGAGACCGTTGGAAAAATATGAAAGACCATTTCGGTCCCTAAAAGGACCTTAAAAAACACAGTACTGAAGTTTCGCGCACAGCTATCAAACCTTCGAATTACGGTATGGCACATGACTGAAAATGAAATGTATCAGCTGGTAAGCGGCACATCACGAGCATGGTCATGGTCAAAAGCGATAAGACAAAACGGGTGGCCACTCAGCAATGATCCAGCGGTTGGTGTCAACATGCAAGCCATTAACGTCGATCCCTCGCTGCACGGCGAATGGAAAACGCACAATCTCAACAGGATACTGTCATATTTCCATGCTCACCAGTAGCTGAGGCTATGTTTATAGATGGGGAGGATTCGGTCGATTGCTCTGAGTTACCGTGATAGCGCTACCAGAGCAAAAGGGTTACAACCGAGAGACCTTAAGGACCCACCCTGCAGGTCTTTGCTTGTTTGACCTACAGAAATTCAAATAGGCAACACATTGTGCAAACAGACTCAATGTTGCAATTCACAGTACGTGCGCATTGCGCCCTATACTTACATATTTGATGCTTATCGCTGCAACCGCATTTGCGCAACAACTGTACTCTTCGGCACCTAAGCAAAGCTTAACTTTTTATCCTTGTCCATGGCAACGCAGGGTGTCCACTGGCTTTACCTGTGAGGGATGGGAGAAAGGTCGAGGTCCATCCCATCCTTTGCGACAAACGGTATGACGACGACGTTCTCCAAGTCTGGCAAGCCACTGACCACCTGGCTGAGCTTGGCAAGGTGATTGTGGACTTTGCCGTTGTAGCGAACGGCATCGACCGAGAAGATGAGCTTCGGTTGAATTTGCTGGAACCGGTCCAGGACACCCTGTAACATAAACGTAGGATCTGGATAAAATGTCGAAAACAACGCCGTGCAATACATCGTACATCACACTTATGCAACGTATCGTACATCGACAACTGGGCTTTTATCTGTCTGAATAAAAAAAGACAACACTTTGCTCCAAACAATCGATTTTTCATCTTCTGTCTCACGTGTTCCACTGGTTTTTGTCAAAAAGCACAGCAAATTCAGTCATGCGAAATCGTTTCCTCGAATCACCGGACACCGATGCAAATTAAGTTGAAACAAAGAAAGCAGAAATTATCCATATGACTTATGTTATCCTCTTCTGATACCAAACCGTTGGGTTGGTTTGGCCATTGGCCAGCAAGTGTGTAAACTGAACATATATTCGAAAACAGATCACTTACAGTCACACCAAAGTCCGGTGAAGTACTGCTCCACACAGCACCAACGCTGGCAGCAGCAAGCATTGCCTGTACAGCCTCCTTGCAGTTTGGAAGGTAACCTGAACAAATGAGCATGTTCAAGCTCGCTACACAACTAGACAACACTCCCGGTGGTTCAAGCTCTTGCTAAGAAGACCAGGTCAGCAATTGCAAACATTTCTTACAGTAAGTATAAAAAGGTACGCATAAATTTTGTTTCAAGTCATACATTTACATCTCTAAGTTGTACCACTGTTATGACATATATTACTGGTTTCAAAAACAGTCAGTTATTAACATTACAATCCTCCACGCAGTTTCATCATAAATATATCCTTTAGATAAAGATCAAAACAAAACTCTACACCTTCAATAAAACATTGATGGCACGATCTTCCACGTGCGTTATGCTAGAAATATCACTGTTGAACAGAATAAGGCACACAGCGTAAATCAAATTACGTATCTTTAATAGCTCAAGGAACTCTTTCACATTTTGTTGCAATTTTATTGCTCTTTCAGATACATAATCCAACACTGACAAGATACAAGTAAATGGCAACCAATATATTGACCCATTTCTAATGTGTATGACCACACAAATTAGCCAAGACAGACATAAAAATTCACAGAGACTTACTAACCAACAACACGATCGCCCTTTTGTATGCCCATTTTCCTCATTGCTGAAGCATATACAGCAACACTGTCATATAGCTGTTGAAATGACATTGATTTCACACATTGCCCCTCACCTATTAAAAATGAAAAGAATCTTGGTGATATCTTTGTTTTCATCAAAAAACTTTAACACTTTTGCTCCACATTTTTTTCTACAAAAGCACAGATTTGGTGTTTTCTCATCACCTTACAAAATAAATTAAAATGAAATGTAAACACACAAATTGCAGAAAGCAATGATTATATTGTTTTTATTGAAGAAATAATTTCCTGCCACAAAAAAAGTTCATTGCCAAGCAGTTTGGGGATTTTTGGCATGTTTTAAGCTACAAACGAAAATGCAATTTAAGCAAACAAGCTACAGAAAGCATTCATCATATTTATTGAATACATCATTTTTCAATGTGTTGGGTGGTTTTGGCAAATAATGCAAAATCAATGTCACTAAAAAACAATTAAAAAATCATAATAGTTCAAAGATTTCCTATGTAATTTCACATAGATATCAATAGAAATATGTCTATCATTGGCATTGAATGGCTGGGTGTTTTGTGAGCAATGTGATTTTGTGTTGGGTTATTTTATCCAAATTTGAGTTTTTAGCCATAACTTTTGAACCAGAAACGCTAGAAAGCCAATCAAGGGCTCTAAAGACTCAGATTACATCCTAGTTTCCACTAAAAACTTGAGTCACAAAATTTGCTCTTGCAGTTGGGGCCCAATGACCTTGGCCAAAAAAGCCTAAACCTACCCTACTTATGACGTCACCCACAAAAAATCCAAAATCTAAAACTTTCCAATTTTTTAAAGCTCCAAATTAGAAGACTCACTGCATGTTTAGGGGGTGTGAACAGCCCTCTAGCTCAATCAGCTGGCAAGTTATGGTGGTGCAAAGTGATGCAAGAAAAGTAGCTCACAGGATTTTAAAGTACGAGTATTTCGTTTCGTACACCAGCAGCCAACGTGTTAAATTAAAATCATTTTTGTTAAAATAAACTAACAGACACATCTCAAACCAAGGAAGGCATGGTAGTAGAAATTGGTGTAATGCCTGTAAGTACACAAACCCCTCAAATTTCTGATTGCAAATTTTTTCTCACTGTTTTTTGACATCTGCAATAATGGGTGTATGAAACATGGAGTGGGTGGCCAACAATATTTGCCAATTATGCAAATGTTGGTGACTTTTATTGGTCTTCACATTTAAAACTATTCCTGAGCCCCACCAAATTTCTTACATGCTGCCCTTGTAGTAGGAATCAATCATAAATGAAACAACAAAAACGTATGATCTTACCTGATGACACTATAGCTGGTTTATCATCTCTGTAACGAAGCATGTTCTCGGCATAATTTAACAGAGCACCTTCAAACCAATCCGGTACATCAGTCACGTTTTTTTTTAAATCAACCACTTCATTAAATGTTTTTGAGTGTATGACCTTCATGTAATTCCAGATTTCTCGCCAGAAGAGATGATAATTTTCAGTTGACCATTTCCATAACTGTCGGTAGTTTTCTAGGATTTCAGAAAATTATTGGTACTTAGACAATTAATTAGTCACATAGTTCCAGCAAAATTTAGTCTCATACAATTTTTCCACTACATCAACACCATGAAAGCAATACAGCAGTGTTCAAGAACTTAATTACATAGTAGTACTTGTTTGAATTTAATGCTCAAGTTGCAGTACTATGAAATAATCAAATCTGCAAGCACAGGAATCCAAGATATTTATACGATAATAGCATGTAGACACTAAAACTTTAGAACTTGCTTGCAGACAGTGTTGATAGTGATGGATTACTTAACAACCACATTAAATTAAAAGTGGTAGACATTTAACACTTTGAGAGCCGGGGTACGATATATTCATACTTTCAAATTGGCTAAAACCAGCAGTTGTCAGTTGCCTTACCAACGCCACAGCTCCTCCGCCGATTGTGTTAAACAGCTGTTTAAACTCTCAAACAGATTGGCCAGTCTTCTAGCCTGCACTCAAAAAAAATTTTTTGGTTGGGGTTTGCAGATTTTTTGTGAGTGATGTCATAAGTAAAGTAGTTTTTAGGCCATTTTGGCTCATGCTACCTGGCCTAGGGCCCAACTGCTAGGCCAATGTATTTTACTGAAGTTTTCATTGGAAACTAGGCTCGAGTCTAAGTCTTTTGAGCCTTTGATCAACTTTCTAGCATTTCTGGTTCAAAAGTTATGATCTAAAATAAACAAATTAAATAATTATCTAATTATCTAATTAACTAATTAGTCAAATATTTTTATTACTTTAGATCATAACTTTTGAACCCAAAACCCCAGCAGGTCATCCAAAGTATTAAAAGACTCGTATTGTAGCCTAGTTTCCAATAAAAACTTTAGTGAAATACTACCATTTAACGGTTTGAGCCCAGGGCCAGGTGAAGTGGGCCAATGTGGCCTAAAAGTCCTCCACTTATGATGTAACTCACAAGAAATTCGCACCCCCCAACCAAAAAATTTTTTTCGAATGCAAACTACAAGACTTACCAAATCTTTTGAGCTTTTGACCGGGTTTGTAGCGCTTACCAGACCGGAGAAATTCCCACGCACAAAGCCATGTGCGAACCAGCTGCTTTTGCGCTAACTGCTTGAATTAACCCGGGCGCGAAAATGTTAAACATATGTTAAAGAAAACTTTTCTATTCCATTATAAATGTACCCTAGCACCTAAACAACCTAGGGAAGTTTTAGCAATTTCAACCCAAGCTTATCCTTTCTTTTCATAATGCACAGAAATGGTCCAATTTACCACCATCTGATTTTAATCTTAAATCCTCTCACCACAAACCACTGTTTGCCATGACATGTTTTGCAGCTAAATATTTATTGCTATGACACATCTTAATTAAAATGATAGTCAACATGACATATTTCACTACAGACAAGCTTTCACTGTGCCACTTCTCAGCACAAGCATTCACTCTGTTATTGCTCACTATAGTATGTGCACTTGTCATAAAGTCACATTTTAACACAAATGAATCAAATGCTTATAGAAAAAAATTTTTTCATTGCCGTAGTTAAGTCTTTATGATAATCCTTTCAGACTTAAATGTATAACAGTTATGCAATACTAATATACAGCTGAAGCAAAGAACTTGGGAGTTCAGTGCCTCTTTAAAAAGTAATTGCATTATAATAGGAAATCCCAACGATCTTTTTTCATATTATTCTGTACACATGCTGTTATTTAGGCAACGCAAAAGCTACACATCAAAGAGCTGTGTGAGTATAATTAAACTAATTATAATGCAGCACTGTTTCAGATAGTTCCCTAAATGCTAGTTTCCTCAAACTATTAAGCTTAATATTTAATTTTTCACTTCAGATGTAAAAGATGTAAAAGAAGAATTGAAATTTTATGATAAGCTTTTTGCAATGATTTATTTAAAAAATTATTGGAAATTATGCCAACATCATTAAAATTCAGCCTTTTCATGGGCTACACAGTATATCACAGATAACTACTGTAGTATTACACACTAGGCATAAAACATTTGCAGTACACAAAACCCATTCAGGGATGGCTTAATAAATGGACCAAACTAAACCTGACATGATATAAAACTATAGTTTAAGGCAGAGTTGGGAAAACATTTTCTAAAGAAGGCCACATTGAAAGTTTATTGCTACCGGGGGCCGCATATATTACATGTATAATCGCTTTAAAAACTTTAACAAAAACTTTTTGCATCAGCTAGCATAAAATGAAGGCAACAATAGTCACTTCCAGTTGAGTAAGAATGTGGTTTCGAATGACACATGTGAAATAAAATATTGAGAATTCTAATATAATCAACAAAATTATATACCATAGACTCGAAATATGTACTACTATCTATCATCTATGTATGTGTGGTTGCCCTGCAGGTTGTACAAAATGCCCTGGCGGGCTACACGCGGCCCATGGGCCATAGTTTGCCCAGCCCTGGTTTAGGGCATCTGATTGTTGTTTTCTGAGCTGTTCCAGTATGAATGACGTATTTTATCAATGGAAAGAGTGATGTTTGTGCAGTGCAAATGCTGTTTTGCACTTTTATGATACCTGCCAGTTATTATGGTAGCTTGATAACAGCATAGTCGTGAGCATTTCTGACTGCACATGATTGATTGCGGTTATGATCACATTTGATAACGTAAACAAGAAGCAAATACTGTAATTGCTAAGCACAGATTCATACAATCTTCATCAGCCTGACACTACCAATAGGTCAGGTCTTAAATTTTTTAATTCATTAGTTTGGCTATTTAACAAAATGCTTTAAATGGCACTTACCTATACCTAATCCATAGGTTTTATTAACAAAATGAATGAAGGCATGCATGTTTGTAGATTTTGTGGGTGGCTCCCACATCACTTTTGCATCTAATGCTCCATATGAAGATAAGATGTCATCTGACGGCATGTTTTTGTTGGTAAATGAGATTTGTCAACAGACACCTTGACAAAACAAACTTCTTGGTTAAAACTTTGAGTCATGTGGTTAATTTAGCTGTTGCCAGCTGTCATTCATTTAGCACAGTCAGTGGTGTAACTAAACTAGAGGCTCAAACCAGACAGGGGGAAACACAGCTGAAGGCGTCCACAGCCAGCCCACTGGCTGACAGTAACTTTCAGAAAAAATCAGAAATGATAGTGAATCCAGAGATGTGGGTGGCCATACTAAATCACTGAAAAGCACTCTGAAAATCTTCCGAAAAACACAATGAAATAACAACTTATTGGAAACCAAAATAATACACTGTACTGTGAGTGTGAATAGAATACCAACATATTAGAAGCTAATCAGTATTTACGTGTATAGCTTGCCAGAGGAGGAGGTTCGCACCCCTGCCCAACCATGTCAGTTACACCACTGCACACTGTACCTATTCAATGTCAATGCACACAGAAACAGCAAATAAAATACTGTGACAAACTAAAGTACTCACTTTTGGTAAATCTATACAGTACAGTACACTACAGGACTAGGCTAGGTTTGGTTAGAAGTTTTACCTCTGTCTTCAGGCATCAGAGAAAAAACGCTAAAATTTACCTGTTGCAATTAGATGGCAACTCAAATCGAGAATCCAACAGGCAAATAATTGAAATATAAATCGAGCACACAAAAATTGGCAATATGAAAGAAGCGGATAGAAGGCGTTGATGCATTCGAGACAGACCAACCTACTAAGCTCAGCAGACCAAACACCAAGAACACGCTACATGATAAAATGGATGCCGATTTTGCACATTTGACCTAAGGTAACTGTTGAGTTCGCATTTTTTTGCACATTTGACCTAAAGTAACTGTTGAGTTTGTTTGTTTTTTCTCTGCTGTTACTTCAGCCTTTCAACTTTTCACCTGTAAGCTTTGCTTGCAATTTTCAGGACTGAGGATGCGTAATTTTACGTGAAATCGATTTCCTATTAAAAATTTGCTGATC
>Ga0210059_1012507_pt1 | contig 12811 bp, 7 predicted proteins | sample Ectturendosymbi2_FD_188042 | JGI IMG/M metagenome (GOLD analysis project Ga0210059, IMG submission 188042) | Ecteinascidia turbinata endosymbiont from Florida, USA - Sample 2 (SPAdes) (version 2) | ecosystem: Host-associated > Tunicates > Ascidians > Unclassified | place: Key West, Florida...
AAGCAAGCTCGCCTTCTACAATATAAATCGTAATCGATGACTCGGGCTGAGCCCGGGTGCCGGAGTCAGCACTGATGGCGACCTTTATCGTTGCACGAAATTGAAAAGTTTTGTTTTATAAACTCTGCAGTGATAATAATAAATAATTTTTTAGCAACTATGGTTATTTTATATATATAAATAAAATAATTGCGGTCTCCTCAGATTACTTAGCGGTCACCAAAGCCAAACTTTAAAATAAACCTGGTCGAGACAATTAAATAGTCGAATTATGTCCAAACCACCATGGCTGCTATAAACTTTTCGAAAGATTGTGTTATGTAAAAAACTACAAGTTTAAACTTATTTTCGTTTGCACCTTCATTTCTTTGCAGCTTCGGCGGTAAACACAAAATTCTAAAGATGCTGTGAAGCGCTCTGTCGCTGTGCCTCTATATTTTTTTAACTATAGCAATGGTTTGAAAGGGGCCATATATTATTTTTTCTAAAATAGTTTATTTCATATTTATAAAAAAAACGTTTGATTTTCAACAAGTTGAACATTTCATAGTCTCCGATGAAAAATTAATTTTTTCATTGAAAAGCGGATGGACGCAAACACGATGCAGAGGCTGGTTGACATGTTGGTGAAAATGCTGCTAGTTCTTTGCTTTCAAACCGCTGCTATGTTTAGCTCAAGGGATAAGAATTATGGTTGAAACAAATCGAGAATAATTTTTCCCGCCCGTTGACACGTGCACATTTTCTCGGCAGAACACTCGATAAATCGATAGAACCCACATTGAAATATTTCCTTTTTTGAGTAACTGTGACGGCTAACTAAAAATTTCTTATCGCTGCGAATATTATTTTTCTCGAATGCAGTATCTTATCGCAAACTGCGATTAAGTTTGTGTAGCTCTTAGTCTTAGCAAACGTTTTATCTGCACCAACTCAGACGCTTTTATTCAGTAGTGTGTATCTGCACCCAACATCTTATTAACTTGCTTAAAACGTCTGATATCTGTTACATTTCGTTTTTAAGCGATTGTATAAAACTTCCGTGTAATACGGTAATAAGTCGAGGTGGATTTAGTCTCTGCCGTATGTACGAAATGTTTTTCTCTACATGTATTGCGTAATTGTGAGCTGCTCACGCCCACATCTCAATGTGTTGTTTTATTTATAAATATTTTCGTATTTTTGATGTTGTGACCCGTAGTGGCATAGACCTTGAGTCTAAGATAGACAACGAGATAAATTTAAAGCAAAAGTAGTTAAAGACAAGTTTTCATGTTGCTTTTTTTGCCTCCTGGATGTTTTATTCCACTATGCTTGTTTAACTTTACGTAGAGACCTATTTTGAATTCAAGGCCAGGTCAGTGACATTTGAAGGTCGTGTTTTCAACCTTTCGAGAGGACCACGCAGTCGAAACAACTGCAACAAAAACTAATTATGAAAATACTGAGAAAAAATGAAATTAGTTCGTATAAATACAGTGCTATAGGGACTAGTTCCATATTGAGTCTTTGCGATTTGTACCTGCACGAATTAAACTGCTAACGAGAAATCAGAAGAATCCTACAACAGCTACAACGATGAACAAAATCAATTTGAAGTCGCTTTTTGTTGTGTGTCTTCTCTTGGCAATCCAGACTTTCACTATATCAGGTTGGAAGCGAATGTAATGTTAAAAATTATGAAATTTTAATAATTATGTAATTAAATCTTTATGCAATTTGAGTAATCGTGTAGTTTGAAAAATTATGTGCTGTGAATAACTACTTTACACAAATTTGCTTTCAGCTTAGGTGTAGTACTCATTGGCGACTGGATCGCCGATAGTCTCTATCCGTAGGGGCGGCGGAGGGAATTTTATAGCGTGGAAGTCTGGGACAAGGTGTAGCGACCCATATCATGGTTGTTGTGGGACGTCAACAATAATAATCAATAAACCTTGGATGCACATTTTGCGTAATTTTAAAAATGATTGGAATGCAAATACACGTCTACATTCATGCTTTCATCAGATATTTTATCAATATCACTCGCTCAAAGAGACAAGCATGCAATTTAACCTGGTTTTGTGCAGGTAGGATTGCAACCAATTTTCAGTAAAGATTTTATCGCTTTCACGATTTTAAATTGTCAAATACTGCGGTGGCTCTCGGGTAATTTCGTTCACAATCGCCAACCAATTGCGCTGGAGAGTCAGTGAAGACTCGTAAGAAGCGGATTTTCGTGTATTTTGATTAAAAAACTTGGGTTACTTTGGCTTTGAAATGTTTTGGGATAGTGGTGCGTCACAAGCTGGTCTCAGTGACATTATTGGGACAATGCCACTGAGACCACCTTGTGACTCTAGAAACGGAATGGGTGCATTAGCGTCACAAGGTGACGCCAAATGTACCCGTTTTAACACGAAAATCTTTGTCAGGCTCGATCGACTCTCTATATCGCGATCACTCGCCGAGTTAATGCTAAAATTCGGCTCAAAAGCCACTACTGTGGCTTTCACGATCCTTAAAGTGTACCAGGGGGTCCAAACGTTTTTCAAAGAGAGGCAAATTTGATCATGTGAAGGTACCGGCGGTTCATCAGTCCCTTCCGACATTTTTTACTGTCATGTGCAACTTAGCACAGTCGAGGTATTTCGCTATTTCGCATAGGGTTTGAAGCAGAATCGCTCCTTTTCAACAGTTTTCATGCTCATACTCGCTACCAGACTATCAAAACACAAGGGAAAGTCGTAAAGTGGAAGGAAGCCGCCGTCGCTCCGACACAGAAGCGTATTTCAGGCTTTGGCTACCGTATACAACACAATCTGAAACAAAGCTGCGGACCGTGGGAAATGTGCAATTCCAAGGAGACACTCACCTTTCATCATTGACTCGCTGATGATGAATTTAATTCAACGAGTATCTAGAAACCCTTCGTTAGTCTTTGGTAACCCTTCGTTAGTCTGTGCACAAAGATTGTGCAGGTCATAATCCTTCAAGCAACTGAGTGACTCACTATCTGATTTTTCGATCTCGGTAATATTCTCCTTAACGACAAATTTCTTTATTGCTCCGCTGATTAGGTTTATTTCAGTTTCCTTGACTACTTTTACCTTCTTCTTTTCATTGCCATTGCGGTAGGTTCTACAGTTGTCACGGTGTCTTTTCGGAATTTTTTGTAATGTGGAACGTCTAAATTTTTCTAAGCAATATATATTTGTTTCAACAAAGTCGCCAGACAGCAAATACAATGAAAAAGCTTTCATTTTACGTTTTTTTGCATTAGTCTTGATCTGCGTTTGAAGGCATTAAATATCATTCGCGATTACATAAGATTTCAAACTTTGCCTTGGTAACTTCCTACACGCTATATTTTCCGACCGGAGGATAATATTGGCGCCAGCATTAATAAACAGAGGCATAACAACGTTTAATGTAGATTGCGATTTGAAACGTTTTGGGCTGACACAAATGAAGACGTTTTCGGGCACAGTGAATATAAAGTCTATAACCAAATCGTGGCGAGCGAACTATACATTTTTCCCAAAGCGAAGGCCCCAGTTTGCAATTGTTTCAGAACAATGACCAACAATAGTTTTGGCACAACTAGCGTCGCTAATCAACAGCTATTGACGGACTTCCCAGCAATGCTGACACGGTTTAGCGTTCAGTACAGACCAAGTCGAAAAATACAAAATAGATCAGAAAATTTGTTGCTGTTGGTTGAATGGCCAACTGCTGGAGTCTTCGGACGCGGAAAGGAAGTCAGGAAATCTACGCCTACGGGTTCAGTCTTTCATCTTTTGTGTCAATGCTGTGGAGTTATATTTATTTTGATAAAATAATAAAAAATGTAATCTATGTTAAAATTTGCCATGAAGCAAAACTGCAGGCATTTATGAAAATGCACATGACCCGCAACGCAACCAAAACTATCCAAAACAGAAAGATCTTTTGAGAACTGAACAACGTTACACTGCAGAACTACCTCAAAGTTAATACCACCAGGGGTGTGGTGATGTGGGAACGACGTTCTCACACTTTTTTAATAGCAACCTGACTTGAAGATATACGTTTTTACTTAGATTTCCTGTGTGCAACTCCAGACGTCGCACAAATGAAAATAAATGACAAGTTATCACTTGCGTAGCATGTATGTGTAATTACTGAAAATGTCTAGAGTTTTGGATGCCTTCTCACACTTCTTCTCTTACGTTCTCACACTTTTTTACTTGAATATGGCTAGTTTTGGGGATAAATTCCTACACACATTTAGCACTACCCCCCTGAATATGACAGACACCGTCTCGACTGTCTCGACGTGTTCATTGCGATTTGAATCACTACTCAACTTGTTTGCAATAGCTGTAGGCTTTCTGCAGTCTCAGCTGGCACTATCAACAACCAAATTCCATCTAAAATGAGTAGGACCTGGTGGAGCACAAATAAAATGTCCTAGAGAGAACTGAGCACGTTTGATAACGTTCGACAATCAAATTAGAGGAAATTCGTCGTTCGTTTCCTACAAATGAAAGCATTGTTTGCTAGCAATGAGATTATAAACCGTTTCTATTGAATTCTCGAGCGCCAGGATTATGTGGCAAAAATACAATGGCTCTTTCCAAACTCCATGGGGTGGGGCTCCCAGAAGCGCGGGTAACTGCAGCCGCTTCGGTGGCATCGGCTTAAGGCCGGCTCTGTAACGAGATTTCAATGGACACGTGGAAATCTGCCAGAACGCAGTAAATGATAAACAAACACTAAAGACCACTGCATCAAAAATGTCGAATTTAAAATTATCAAAACATAAAGACAGGGTGTTATTGTAGTGTACTTAAACAGTAATGAAAAACTTCAACTGAGGCCGCACAAATCCTTCGACTGGGCCGCGGGTTGGACATAGATGTTCTGAACTATAAAGAGTTTGAAACTGAAAGATATTGTCAACACCTGAGGGAAGCACGAAAAATATTACTTCGTTAAATATTACGAAAAATATTACTGTTGTTGTGAAGAGCAGTTCGTAAAAGTATGCTATGATGTTAATGTTCTGAGTAGAAATCATGTTGATGTTTTTTTAAGAGCGAGCATCACCTTAGCTATTTCAAAAAATTCTGGCAAAACTGTTGTCATTTTCACTTTGCCTAAAACTTTGGTTTATCTCAGGCATTTATATAGTTCAACCATTTTTGTGTTGCAGGTGCGTATGGATATTTGCCTGGATGGGGTTTTCAAATCCAAACAAGGATCCATGATTCCTGCCAAGAAGGAGTGAGTCAAAGTTTTTAACAGTTGCAATAACCGCTAACGTTAGTGCTTCAGATAGTCAGGAAAATAACGCAAAGACGAAAGCCACGTAAGCTTTAAAACCTTCAGCAAGATTATATTTTAAATGTTTTTCCTGTCTGATCCTCTTTCTGCGGTTGTTGACACATGCATAAAGAAATTTAGAGTTGGTTTCTTTGCTTTGTTTCTCATTTGTCATCGAAAGCCTTACTAAGTGGATAATTTTGGCAGCTCGGTGTCATGAAATAAACAAATGCGAGATTAGGTTTTTGCATTTCAGCTACCAACAAATTTTTAATATAAAAAAATTGATGCAATTCTGTATAAAACTGAATATTTCCTAAAACCTCTTAAATTTGAGGTTGACTGCTTCCCCCAGAGATCTACAACTGCTTCCCCCAAGAGAACTGCAGCAAAGAACTACAAATTTGTTTATGTTGATTCCTTAACCAATGCTGGACTTGTTGGCCTTTATATAAACACAAAACTACAGTTTAATGTGAGATAAGACTTAGAATTACCTATAAATGGATGTGAAAGTATTTTCATTGAAGTGAAGTCAAATAATGTTTGTGGCAAAAATGTGTTGTTAGAGTGATCTGCAGGCACGCTTCTCCTAATTTACAAGCTTTTCAGATTGCATTCACTAATCTACTTGAAATCATGCACTCTGAAAAGAGTATTTACCGAATTGGAAGCGACATGAATGTAAATTTATTGAAATACCAAATTGACACATACATTACTGATTATGTTAACAATATTTTGAGTCTTGGCTGCATATCTCTTATAAACAAACCAACTAGATTTTCTTCTAGCCAACAGCCCTCCCTACTTGATCATATATATGCAAATATAATTGATGACAACACCAATACTAAAATTACACTCTATGGTATCTCTGACCATCTCCCCACTTTTGCAAACTTTAATTTCCATCGCAAATGTGCCAAAAAGTACAGAACGAAAATTCACTGTCTAAACAATTTTGAAATGCCATCTTTTCTGGAAGATCTTAAGACTCCTCTTTTTAATTTTGACTTCCACAACCCGAAGAACAGTGATGTCAACATCATTTGTAACAATTTTATTCTTATGTTTAACAACATTCCTGACCAACTTGCTGCCCTTAGGTTTGCTTCCAGAAAAGAAACTCGTTCCTTCCACAAGCCTTGGTTAATCAAAGGTTTGCTAACATCTATCTCTAAAAAGAATGCCTTATATAAAAAAAATGTCATAAAAAAACAACTCAATTTCAGCCAAGTACACGTTTTACAAAAATGAAATTATTCACCTCAAAGAACCCCAAAACAAAACTACTATAGATCAAAATTTGAAAACTGTAGAAATGATGTTAAAAAACTGGAAAAGTATTAATGAAATTATTTCTACAAAAAACAAGAAACAACGTAGGTGCAGAAACCTACAATGTTGACCTTGATAATCAGAACCATTGCAAAAAGAACCAAATATTCGCTTCTCTAACACTGGCAAAATATATCCTCCAAAATTGACCCTCCCCCTACAACATTTAATGACTTTCGTAATGAGTCTTTCCCTAATTTGTGTACATTACCACCAACGAGCGCTGATGAAATCAGACAAACTATTTCATCATTAAAATGCAAGACAACATCTAACTTTTATGGCATCCCAGCAAAGTTTTTAAAAATTTTTGCCAGTACCTTATCCTCTTGGTTATCTGAACTTTTTAATAAATGTATGGAAAAAAGGTTAATTTCCCCCATATTTTAAAAATTGCTCAAATTGCACCCATTCCTAAAATAACTTCTAAATCCCCTAATGATTATCGACATTAGGGGATTGTTTATAATCATTCATACTTCCAACTCTCTCCAAAGTTTTTGAAAAATTAATTTACAGCAGATTATACTCTTTTGTCACAAGTAACTGTATACTAAGCCTACAGCACGATGGCTTCTATGCTAACCATTCTACTGAATTAGCAATTGCTGCCATCTATGATGACATGATTTGTAATAAAGATGACAAATTAATAACATGTTATCCATTTCTGGGCTTAAGCAAAGCCTTCCACTGTGTTGATCATAATATATTATTTGAAAAATTGTTTTACTGTGGAGTAAGACGAACACCACTAAAACTTCTTGCTTCTTACTTCTTGCTTCTTACTTAGACAACAGGTTTCAGTGCACTAAAATAGGAGATACTAAATCTTCGTTTTTGAATATAACATGTGGCGTGTCCCAGAAATCTGTAGTTGGGCCTTTACTATTCCTTATATCAGGTTTTTTTAAGGCATTTTAGAGACCCGGTTCGGGTCCCTAAAATTGAAAATCGGGTCCCTAGAATCAGAGAAAATTATCATCGGGTCCCTAGAATCTGAGAAAATTGGGTCCCTAGAATCAGAGAAACAGGGTCCCTACAGATCTCTACTGGGTATCTAACATTTTCCTTAAAAAACACCTGCCTTATATATATTAATGACATCGTGAAAGCCTCCAACTTTAATACTGTATTATATGCCGATGATATCAATTTCATATGTCCGGGAAAAACCACAAAAGTTTAGAAAAAATAGTTAACCCTGAGCTCAAAAAAATTGATCACTGGGTTCGCGCTAACAAATTAAGTATCCATTATTCCAAAAGCAATTTCATGCTAATGAACAATCACAACAATATCAATTTTTCAGTTTCAATTAATCATCACCTAATAGCAAAACAAAGTAGCTTAAAATATCTTGTCGTTATACTTGATGATAAACTTAATTGGAGCTTCAAATTGAAAAGTTGATGACACAACTCTCAAACTCATGTGAAATGTTTTTCATAGTTAAAGGCCACAAAGATGGCGGCAAGTAAATCAGTCACAGTTTATTGACGGGGAAACTAGTTTCGTGTTTTCCAACGCATCATCAGTCCTTATTCAATGGTCGGCCCGCGGTGCTTGTTTGGACATTTTCAAATAATTAACATTTACGTTATGTAGTTAATTCACCGGTGTTTAAAAGTGCTCGGCCAGCGAGTGAACAAGTTCCTTTTAAACTAACGTAGAGGATAGCTAGAAATGATTTGCCTATAGGTCACAATAACTTTCGCAGGAAATAAGATGCCAAAGCTGTTTCTACAAAGGTTCAGGTGCGGCCATTGTTGCGTCAGCGTCATAATGCGGCCCTCGGGTTTCTTTATTAGTCCTCATTTTGGGCCCTCGAAGCAATCTGAGTTTGAGACCCATGGCTTAGAATGTGCTTGTTGGAATAACATAAAGATTTTATTTATAAATACATGTTACAAAAACTTTCGGTTACTTAAAGAAAAATATGTCAAAGTTTACACGTTGCGTATTTTTTCCAAAATAGTGCGTGTTACTGATGCCCAAAACATATTGATAAAATTCTGCCAAAGCACACAATTTCAGAGAAAGTTTTTTTGGATCATTTGTTTGATGAACTTGTTAATTTGCATTATGTATATATATATATACATTTTTTTAACGGCATTCAAGTTCCTTATTTTTTGTGATTTACGGTGAAGAAATGAAAGTGCCTGGGTTTGTAAAACAGGAATGCGGGAAAAAGTTTGGAAGCACAAGGCGAAGAAGACATTTGTAAACGGACCTTTCAGGTCCAAGCACAGGGTAAACCTTACATCACGAAGTTGTACTCCTGTCTCAATCCCGCAACCCGAATTGAAGGAAGTCACTAAATTTAATCGGGAACTTCCTGTGAAAAAAATGCTTTTCGTTGCATTCTTCGCATTATAACAAAAACAAATGGAATCTGGTTTGCGGTTGGATATTTTGTAGGAAGTGCCGCTTAGGACGGGGAGCAGAGCCCAACCTTCCACAAAGAAAATCCAATTAGAAGATAAAGATACTGTAATATTGGAGCAGCACCGCCAACTTTGTTTCTATATGTGTAGCCTAGTTGCAACAGTTCTAATTGTCATACCACATAGCTAAACTAAAGCACGCGTGCAAAGTTCAGCCCGTTTCAAACAAGTTACGACTGCCAAACGTGTTACCATCCGCTTGGATTAATTTACCTGCGGAATACACTGGATAGCATTTTAAAAAACGGAGATTCGCTCTTAGTGCAAACTTGCTATTTGCAAGTTTCCTGATCTTCTGTAAAAAAATGCGTGAAAGGTCGGTCTGAAAAATAATTAATCAATGGAAGTAAAAAGAGATCTCTGCGTGAACTTTTCCAAAGACACGTTTCAAAGCAGTTCAGTGTCGTCGATATGATCTCCAGTCAATTATAATAACTCCACTCTTTTCCGATGCTTCGCCAATCCCAAACCTCATCACATTTCGCTGCTTGGTTGAGCCATTTATGAGTTTGAGCTTCTGTGGCTATAGCATGTTGAGAAACATTTGACCATAACATACTCTTGCAAAACTGTAATGGCAGCAACTTGATGCTTTCCAGGTGGTTCTCAATTCTCATCCTGCTTTTGGCTGTGGCATACTTTACGACTCATTTTTTTCATGACACCGAAGATGACGAATGAACTAATTAATACTCCCCTGTGGGAGGTTTTTATGCAATAGGTTCAAGTCATTATCAGCTTTGGCAATATCGCGCAAACCCGGGACTGTCCCAGCACACCGGTGTGCCGCGACAGATCTGTTCAGAAGCATGACTTTCGACAAATTTTAGTTGTTGCTTGATTACGCGATTTTTTTCAGGTGATATTACGAAACACTAGAGATTTTAGAAGATTTGAAGACTGTGTGAAACGTAATGGGTAAGTAAAAAACACGTTGTTATTTCACGTTGATGCTTTTAGAGTACTTATGAAAATATCTGATTAACGGACGGCGAGTGCGTAACATTCTATTTCATTAAAAGCTGGTGATGCCTACTTCGTAGGCGAAAGGTATATACTCTGTAAGATCTTTAATGCCCGCTTCTTTGCTGGGAAAGGATTTCTTTCGATAGACAATATCGGATTAATTCTTGTCTTCAGAGAAGCATTCCACTTTAACTTTTAGGGGCAACGTTACACCTGCTGAAAATGGATCATCCCAGTTAGCAATAAATGTTTCGACGTAAACGAAATACAGCCACAAACGCTAGAGAATTAAAAAACTGAAGTTTAACGCAGTAGACGGTTCGCTAACTAGAAAATCAATAAAGCAAAAACGTCAACAACCACAGTAAAAATACGTTTAATGGAACGTAAATTAGATCTTCGCGACCTTTCACACAAAATCAGAACAAACCTCAAGCTCCTTTGCGGATTTCTGAAGTAAATTCATATAGCGCTACCTCCGATCATACACAAAATCTCTGAACATGTACCTGCTTGGGCGTTGAAGAGGCGGCATCAAAAAAACCACTGGATTTTATATTTGGACAATTTGCTACTGTTTTGATTTCGGAAAAAACATGCTTGTCACTTTCGTACTTGCTTAGTACAAAGTTTTTTTTAGTTTACAATTGCGCATGAGTGATCTGGCATTAAAGTAGGTAAATTAAATAAAAATTTTGGAAAACTTCTAAGCATGACCATTCAACAAGGCATGCCTTTCTGTTAAGAATGCAGTGATCCGTTCAAATGTGACACTTACTGACTGCATTCTTACAGTAAGCCCCACAAGGTTAGGAGTTTCAAGAGCAATACCTATGTTTTATGGTGTATTTGAAAGGAATTTAATGATTTTAAGCAGCAAAAATGACCGGCTAAGTTTGTTAAAAAATGTAAAATAGAGAAAACTGCATTCGTACGTTGCAAACAAGGTAAAGGTGTATCTTAACTATTTTATTTGAAACACGTGAAATTATTCCCACCTCATGCACATGGATGGGTTTGACTCTGAATGACTCAATAAACTCCAGTAAAGCTGGTAGTCAGGTATTGAAAATAACATTTTAGGGGCTCTCCAACTAATAAAGCTTCATGAGCAGTTGCTGGAAACCGACTCAGAATTATCACAGTTTTATACTTAGAAAAGAAACAGTGCTTGCACGCTGTGCCCCAATTCACCAAAAGCCCCCGAAATCAGTATCAGTTGCGTGGGAGTGCATCTTCCTGTAGGAATCCTCGCTTCTTTTAATTTAACAATTTGGGGGGCGACACTACTCTTATTTGGTTTGCGATGTAGTTGGAGTTCACATTTGTTGCTATTTTTGGCTCCCTAGACAACGTTGAGGCCAAAACACCACAAGTTGAAAAGAGCCTTCACAAAAAGGGCTTGCAGTTGCTACATCTCACCAAAAACTCGTTAATTTCAGTCGGTTAGTTTCCTGGTATAAATGAAAAATTTTTAGAATGGAAATGCAGTGAGGTGTTTTGATGTTGTCATAGGTAAAAAATAAGCGCTTGTTTTAGAAATTAGCACAAAGGTATTTTCTAAGACATTTGTTCTTCAAAATAACCATAAATCATAGAAATAACACGATCTGGCAACCCGACTATAACAGTGAGCTAAAGTCAATGTCTGATGCGATTACAGAAAATAAAGTTTACTTGAATCTCAAACTTCATCTCAAAACTCTTGCCAATTTTTAACTAGAATGGCAGGAATTTGTAATCTCATTACTAATGAGACTGGAAATATATTGGCTTTCCACAAGAATGTCGATATTAACGCAATAATTATATCATTGAAACTTTTACTTGAGACATTTTCTGTTTACCAAACCTTCTCTTTGAAAAATTGCGAACTTGTTTGAATGGTTGTTCCAATGTATATCTGTTTTATATTTCGAAGGGTTGTACCGATATGGATGAATCAAAAGGAGTATTATTGTTTCTCATCAGAAAAGCTGGAAAACCATTGCCAAAAACGCAGAAGCTTTCCTTGAAGCAGAAACACTGCAATCTAGAAATCAGTTCTGAATACTTTTTGTGTTGGCAACAACTTCTGCTTCTATTGATTTCGGTGTGAAGACAGTTTCTCGTCGCTTTAAAAACAACCGAGCTATTTGCTTTCAAACATAGCGATTATTTGATTTGAAGCAATTTTATTGTCAGGGTAAATCGAAAAATAAGAACAAAGAGAATAAAAAGAGATGAGCAGCAATTTAAGACACTGTTTAAACTCAAGATAACTAGAAGCAACGTTGTCTCAAAACTATGTGGATCACGTTTGTTTCATGTTCATTCATTTTAATTTATGCCAAATGCCTATGGCAGACTCTGAGCAGGTGCAGCAAGACACACGTTTAGCAATGCAGCATGGTATGAGTGTAAAAGTAAAACAAAAACATACAGCAGACTGCAGAAATTGATTCAAAGGTAAAGGGCGAGGCTTTCCGGCAACGCAAGAAAAAGCATTATCAGCAAATGCTATAGCCTGCATGAAACTCGTGCATTCGCAGAGCAACAAAGCTTTACTATGTTTTCCAGAAAGCTCTGATTGCTTGATATCTATCAAGACACGTTTCTTTCTTTCAAAAATGATTTTTACATTTTTTTGGTCAGAGGGCTGGTATTTTTATGATATAACTCGCCAAACTGCCATCTTGGGCCATTCTGACCTTTTCCTGAGTTTCCTGATTTGTTGGTTATAAACTCCACATGAACGATAGCATGGTCGATCGATTTCACAACCA
>Ga0210059_1012509_pt1 | contig 12810 bp, 9 predicted proteins | sample Ectturendosymbi2_FD_188042 | JGI IMG/M metagenome (GOLD analysis project Ga0210059, IMG submission 188042) | Ecteinascidia turbinata endosymbiont from Florida, USA - Sample 2 (SPAdes) (version 2) | ecosystem: Host-associated > Tunicates > Ascidians > Unclassified | place: Key West, Florida...
AATATCCACCATAAAGGCAAGGTTTTGCATCTATTGTGAGATGAAATTCTAACACTGGCTTGCATTTTTTTCATGAAGTTTTCAATTTCCTCACGTAAATAAAAAAAAACGCTTTAGCACGGCACCTCGGCTTAGCCATCTTAAACTTTACGTAGCAAATTTCAATTAGAGTTGCACCTAGAACTTCGAAGGTTTTGAAATCGACATCGCTGGAGCTCAAGGTATGTTTTTCCCGGAGTTCTAGTGTTAAACTTTATCAACAGTAGTTGAACTTTTGCATGTTCATACCTGTTAGAAAGATCAAACCGGTGTGAACATGCAAAAGGAAATATGCAGAAAACGGGAAATTTTCACTTGAAAAAAACAGAGAAAAACAATAAAATATAAGCAGTTACGTTAAGGTTGCAAGTAATTGAAATCTATAGCCATCAGGTATTGACGTATAGCTGGATAGACTTCTCAAGCAAACAGATAAGTTTTTATTTCACAAAATCATCCCGCGGGCCGTATGTTTGACACCCCTGTGCTATACTATACTAAATAACAACCTCAAACGACTTGTGTTCAAGGTGATAGCTACAATCTAAAATAAATATGACTTATTGTAAGTGTCTGCAGCATAGCTAGTTCTAGCAAAGCATCATTGCCTTGGGCATATTGGCAGTAAACTTTCCATTATTTCTTCGGTCCCGTGCAAACCGCTACAACTGCCATGTTTCATTATCAGGTTGTGTCACGTAAGTACAACGCCAAAATATCTACAGATCGATGACAATGAAAAGTTGCTGCAGTTCCAGGAGGCAAATTTGTTTTATAATGAATTGATGGCAAATTTCACCTAACGAAGTTTAGGATTTTGTGTTCACCACAGAAATTGGTTACTTCAAAATATAACAGAAACATATCAAATTTGAAGATACTTCGAAATATACCTAATTTTCGATTTTTCATACATAAATATGCCAATCGAAAAACACTGAACTGGAAGCAAAATTTCAAACTTTCTCCAATTGGAATAGAAGGCTTGGTGACTTACTAGGGTGTGAAAAAACGATCCAGTTTTCACAACCCGTCACTTGCTGCTCTTTTGCAGGTCAACATCGACTACAAGATGAGAGAAGACATCGTCGACCACTTGAAGTTCAACAAGAACGTGTCGGTGTTTTCCGAGGCGCAGCATCAAGTGTATCGCCTCATGCACAGAGACTCCTATCCTCGCTTCCTCACCTCTAGCTTATTCGCAGATCTCGTGAAGGAAGTAAAAGGTAAGTAAACTTTTCAATTCTTGCGTCGGTTGGACACATGTGCTCTGCGCAGCGAAATTCGGACGATCAACAGAAAACGTGCCTCGCGTCGGCGTGATTGTTACGTCATAAACAGACCACAGTCCATCGCGTTCTAGTTGCAGTTTGTCTGATAATCCAGTAAGGTCAGGGTACTTTGCCACTAAAGAACCGAGCAACTGCTGGGACAGTGAAGAGCATGTTCACTGACCTCGACGGCCATTTGTACGGTCCGCGGACACTTTTGGCCAATGCTACTTTTCATGAGACGTTCTTAGGCCTGGGAGGGAAAATGTTTTGGCTTTGCGGGCCGTTTTAGCAAAACTCCGCGAGTGCACGAAGGAGGCCACGCTTCGACTCCCCTGTTTTTTTGTTTTTTTTTAATCGATGTACAGTATGTTGCGTTTCGCAGCTTGACTTGGTCCATGGCACATCCGGGTGTCGTTTGACACCCGCCCAGGTGGGGAAACATTGACATTTTGCTTATCCTTTTCAGGTTTTCAGGTTGCTGACGATGCGATGTAAATGGACGTACGTTCACAGAACGCTTTTAAAATTCTTAGTCCCAATTTCCAAGGGGGGTCTATTGGCCCTTTATTCCTCCCCGGCGGACGCCCATGCTTGGTAGTAGTAACCGTTCTGTGAAACGCCAGCGCCAAACAAGTGCTTTAAAACAATCCACAACAAAGCAGCTCGAAGGGTTTAGCGTGTGAATGGGTAGGGTCGAGAATCAATACTTGTCTTCATAGCGGTTCATTTACAAAAGATATTTTGTTGCTTAATGTTGGGCTGCATACGTGCACCAGTTGAATCGGTTTGGACCGTGAAGATGTTTTCAGCTGCTGGTCCTCTGCTCACATTTTCGCCTTCTGACGATCGGGTGTGCTGAACCACATTCTCCAATTTACCGAAACGAGAGTTCTTAACGGCAAGCCCACAGTTTGACTTTTTTTTTATAGCAAAGCTTTAGCCGAAGTGCAATGCGAGTGAAATCGCGGCGGGAAATCTTAAATTGTTTCAAAGCTGCAAATGTAAAACGAAAACAGTTTCGCTTCGATGACGGTTGTCACTGTTGTTAGTTGAAATCATTAACTGATGTTGCGGTACTGCGACTTACCGGTAACTGGTAACCGCTAACGGGGGGCAGACGGCGCCTTGAGTGCTGCAATTATATTTTGCGACATTGCGCTTGTCAATAACAACATTCGGCAACTGCCCGCATTTAAGGGTACCAATTTTGTGTCTGGAGCACTCCAGCTGCCCTGCAAGCACTTTGTGTTCCGGCCTTGGTATTAGTACTTGAGCCTTCATGAAGCGCGGCGTGTTTACTCACTCCCACTACAATCTGCTCTTCCTCCTCCTCCGAGGTCGTGTCGCGCGCCACGGTCAATCCGTAAAACAACACGGAAGTAAGATAGCATAGACGCTTGCTTCGTCAGGTGTTTGTTGTTGGGTAGCCCGAACAGCAAGTACTTCTGATTACCAGATTACGCCAGAATGAAAAACGTCCGAGATAAACTCGGAAATCACGCCGATTATTATGTTTTCACGCGAAAACAAGCATTGAGGGGTGGCCCAAGACCACTGGTGCTGCCAGGTTGGTCGAACGGGACAAGGACCGAATGGCTGTTGACCAGAGGCGATTCTTGCCTTCAAAACGAAAAGACTAAAATCGAATTCACCAAACATTTTAGGATGCGAAGTGAAATGTCACAAGCAGATAGCTTGATATGGGGGCGGTGGCGGCAAATAAACTACCGGACACCAAATAGCATTCCTAAGCATAACCGTAGCCAGGGGGGCCAGGGTACCCTCAAAATTTCTAGCATATCTTGTTTTGTGCTTTGAGAGGCGGTTTCCCAAACAAAATACTGTTGCTCGCTTTAAGTCAAAAAATTTTAACCCTCCCAAAATTTTGGGCTTGCTACGCTACTGTTCCCAAGCTCGCCCTTGGATTCACAAGTGTTCCAGACGCAGTGCGTCCTAAAGTTGTGTGAAATATCTTGGACTTATACTTATTTCAGGCGCAAATTCAATGAGCATCATGCGACGCTGGCGATGCTTTTGTCGCAGCGAACAGAAATAGCTGTTGCAATGTGTGCTACATCATAGGTGTAGGAGCAGGCAAATTTTTGGGGGTGCGAAGGATTTTTGCCCGAATTCACCTCCAAAAAAAAAGCTCTTGTCATTTTGGGCGCCATTTTTTCAAATCAAAGCATGTGGGTGCTATTTTTGCTCATGCTTTCAGAGAGTTTGCTCAGATTTTCAGGGAGTTTGCGAAGGTTTTACAGATTTCGCCCGGATTTCCACCAAATCAAAACTTTTGGGGATGCGCTTGCACCCTCGCCTCCTACGTCAATATACTAGATGGTATATGATATCTCCACTCACTTCTCACAAGCGCTTTTCCTGTCTGGAGGATAGCGGGGGGCAGCAGCCGAAGGAGGTCTCGAAATACCTCACGGTTTTCAGCGACTTCTGACAGTTCCTCTGTCTCCACATAAAGACGGGGCAAGAGCAAGGTCGGAGTTCTCTCTGAATTTCTACCAAGGTTGGATTTGGGACTTTCTTGCCACATGTGCTACGAATACGGACTTTCCGTGCTTCTCAATATATCGCGAATGAAAAGGAGATTTTGCTTGGTTCTGAAGCCAGGCGTTACAGGCTACTTTCTTCGCTCGGATATCTTCTTTCTACCTCTTGGTGCCACCATAGGGCAGGGACAGAGGGTTTCTTTTTCATCTATCGCCACACGGATTCGTTTGTCCGCACACCCGAGCAGCTCATGAAACGACAGCTGCTTTAAACAGCCTTCATGCATCTTCTACGTACTGTGTGCATTGCGAGACCTGTCGGAACAACAGCGATATTCTACAGAAGACTGTCTTACATGTTTGTCCACGAGGGCCTCTCACGTTATACAGTAGGACCTCTTAGTCCTGCACGTTCTTATGAGCTCTTGTTTTCTCAGACGTAAGTTGCAGACAGCCAGGTGGTGAGCGGTGGACCGTTCAGCACTTTCTTGTGATTGGTCGACCTCTTGACGCGAACATACAGCACTGTTTGGAACAAGTCACGTGGAACTGGAACGAAGCAGAGATCGAGAGCGATGACCGTTGTGTTGCCCCATCCCAGCCCAACGAACCTCTGTACCAGGTTTGCTTGTGCAAACCTCTGTGTCGGAAGGAAGTGTTCATGATGCACAGTGCGTTGTTGCAGCACAGTTGCGGCAGGAACCCTCTTTATTTCGCATTACCGTGTTGACCGATCACACCCCTCTACACACCAACGTCGTTTTCATCGTGTGCGTTAAATTCTCCCAAAAGCATCGTGGTTAGCATTAACCCTTCGCAGGGCATCACTAGTTTCCTCCACGAATTTTGGGCACAGCTTACCTGAGATTGGGCCGTGTTATTGTATGGAACACACAAAGCCGTTTATCAACCTTTACCTCAACATGCACACCTTTCCTTCCAGTGGAAGCCATTCATCAACACAACCGTGCTAGCTGAGGACTTACAAGTATCCCCACTCCATCCTAGGCAAACACTGCTGGTTAAACACTGGCATCGAGCAGTTTCCACCCATTGTCCGGCTCCACAGACTCAGAACCACGGCGCGTAGTCGACAAGATGCCAGCAACGTCAGGAAATATCGTTTGGCTTCTTCCACCAGTTCGTGCTCTCTCCCTACGAGCGGAGGGATGTTCCAGTTTGCAGTCACCAGCTTATGGCGAGATCGCTGTTTTCATGTGGCCCTCACGTCACCCAGAGTAGAACCCTTCTGCCTGGAACCCGAACGCGTGCGACGCGCGACGATATTGATCAGTGCGCGTTTTGATGTTGGTCGCTGCCCAAATTGTGCCGCTGGACAAACCAGTCGCATCATTTGCGCAGCGACTTTTCGCGGAAAAAAAGGGGGTGACAGGTGAAGGCCGCGCAGGAGAGTCCTTGTGTTGTTTGTGCACTGATGAGCAGACATCCGCAATCACTGCACCTGAAAAGAAGTGGCAAGGAATCACCACTGCTACGCTCCAACGTTTGACTAAGCTGCGATCAATCTGTGGCTGTGTTCATTGATGCTCCCGCGTTGCCCGGAGTTTCTCGCTTTCCAAAACCATTGTGACGTCGCTTCGCTCGAGGCCTGAGTTGACGTCACAATTTGTCTTGTATCGCGAAGGTCGCAGCAGCGTTGTCTTCATGCCGATTGTGCGTAAACAGTTAAGTCGGGCTTGGGCCCTGCAGTGCACAAGCAAATCCAGTCTGCGCAGAGATGACTTCCGAAATGCGGTCTCGTGTATATTAAATATTTATGTCCCGTGTCAGCGTTGCGCAGCCGTCGCGGGATAACTTGCCGGCACTGTTGCATGTCTCGGCTCGACCAAACAAGGCAATAAACGCCTTTATTGCGCGCTCAGCGAAAACGGTCTGTTGCTATTTCGAACCGGTAGCGCGCGGACCTTTAGGCGAAAACATGCTGCTCGTATTTGCTTCGCGACGTTTTCAAAACGTCGCGAAAACGTTCAGTTTGGGTTAAAAAGTCATAGAAACGTTTGGGTTAATGTTCTACAAAAAAGGCGATTGTCCTAAAATGAGGTGAAGTTTTCAGGGTTTAAACGACCGGCATTGTTGCACTATTGGCAGCGGTGCTAGTTTCAAGCTAGTTTTCCTGGCTGGGTTGAGATTCCTTCATTTGCAAAGCACTTGTCTGCGTCATTTCAAAGTATGCAGATTCAGGAAAAACAGGCGATTTTGGCCGATTGCAATACTTCATATCTACGTAGCGCAGGTTTTTTTTTAAAGAAAATGTTAGATACCCAGTATGGATCTGTAGGGACCCTATTTCTCTGATTCTAGGGACCCGATTTTCGCTGATTCTAGGGGCCCGATGATAATTTTCTCTGATTCTAGGGACCCAAATCGGGTCCCTAAAACGCCTTAAAAAACCCTGACGTAGTGCATTGGCAGTCTAGACGCTGGAAACAAATGTTCTATGTACAAAGCGGTACAAAACACCCAGCCAAAACACAGGCGACAAAAGCGTTTTATCAACATGAGTTTCTGGTTGAGATCCACGAAGAACGTCACAGTCAAGTTACCAGCAACGTAACTTTCAGCACACAAACCAGTTTGTTTCAACTAGTTGCGGCAAAGTTGGGGTTCAAAATAATCGTAGAATAGCTGAAAATGCGTTTAACAAACCGCCTTTGAATATATTTGCAATCTTGTCTACTCAACCAGGGTTGCCAGATGAAAATTTCAAAAAAAAGACAAACTGCTAAAAAAGGCCAGAAAAGGGCCAAACCGACTATTTGAAGCACAGAAAAAAGCCATACATTTTGTGGTAATGCTTTTCTGCCGTTTCATGGTTTGTGAGGTTGCGGGCTTTGTATATAATGGTGCAGTGGCACAGTTTGCAGTATGCAGACGCTGATCCATCGGCAGCTTTCTGTAGCCCCACGAAAGTCTTCTCCCGTTCACTTCTGTACTTACCAGGGTTGCGGAGCCGGAGTCGTAAGGAGTCGGATTCCTAACAACACCAGGCGCCGGAGTCGGAAAAAAAGTCCGACTCCGACTCTGGAAGTCTAATTGGATCATTTTTGCATCACACTCCTAAGTTGGGAATTCCTGTTGAATTGGTGCAATTTCTTTTGGAACTTTTGTTGGAACCGTTTTTTTTGCTGTGCGATTTCCATTGATTTTAACAGGCAAACTTCATTCCCTATGTTAAGGAGTCGGAGTCGGAAATTTGGAAAGGTCGGATATTTTACCTCGGGCTCCGCAACCCTGGTACTTACGACCAGAATCATAAGGGCTTTTCCACCTCTCTGAGGTCATTGGATGCACAAGTGTCTCAAGTTTTTGGAAGGGGGCCACAAACCATGAAAGGTCGAGAACCACTCCTGTAGGTGATCAACCTTGACCAACTTGGTCATGGCACGACATCTTTTGTACCTCATTTCGCTTGGTACAAACTGTCACAAAAACGGAGACCCCTTCCCCTAAAAGTGTGACATCAATGAATGGTCGAACCCGTCTGTAAAGTGACATTTCCTTAATCTTGTGGGACGACAGTCAATAGTGATGTTTTGAAAAGTAAAAGAAAAAGGACAAGAGGAGAAAAAAAATAATAAAAAAATGAAGATAAAGAAAAAAAGAAAATCGGTGTTTGTGTGTGCGTCAAGCAAACTTCACGCACCGCTTACATTCGTTTTGCAGTGCGCGAGAGCCATCCGCAACTCGAAACGCCCCCCACCACACGAAGCCCTTCTTCCGGTTTCATGATGTGCTGCTGCCGGAGGCAGGCCAGCGTTCGCGAACACCGGCCCGCGGCGCAGGAGCCCACCACGTCACAAGGTCCGTGCGTGTCCGGCAATGCCATCGAAATGAAACCCATCGTCGGCAAGAATGACGAGCGAATCCTTGACGACGACCGCAAGCGACAGGAAATCTCGCCGGAAGTGACGCCGCATCAGCCGGATAATCCAAACAAGCACGACAGCGTAGTGTCGACGACGAAAGATGCTGAGTCGCAAGTGGTCGAGAACTGCGTGGGAGACAACCCGACGACTTGATTGCGGCGCCACCTGCCGGTTTTCTGGTTCTTCAACAAACGCGGCTTGATGTCGCGCCTCACGCCCGAACAGCACCGGGCGAACTTCAAGTTTCAGCCTGTGCGGGTCATTGCGCTGAATGCTTGAAGAAGCATGCTCGCGCTTTGCTGCTGCCGTTTCATCCTCTACAGCTCTGCGCCAAACACCCAACCAAGGCAACCTTCCGTATTCAACGGATGTATTTGATCGACCAATGCCTGCCTATCTTCGTCTTTAGAACATTTGAATTAGTTTTTTGGGTTCGTGCAGGTTTTCTGGTTGAAAAAAATTGCTTTTTTTGCTAGTTGCAGCGGCGGTTTCTAGCACCGCGAAATCGTGTGTTGCGGTGTCCGCTACGTGTTTTTGTCAAATGTAGGCTTAAATATGAATAGTTTTTTATTTTTGTCAACGTGAATGGATGAGATAATTATCTTTAAATTATACCGTTCAGCCTCAGTACGCGAACAAGCGGGCAAAAAAATCCAAAGTCCGTACGTAATTTGTGATGCTTCGAGTTTAGTGTGTGAAAAGTATTTACGAATGGCGATGGAATACAGTAGTGAAAATGGCCGAAGCGTTGTTACGCAATCTCAAAGCTATAGCGCTCCAACGTGAGTATGTTTTTCGATTTGAAATTCATTACTTTGTTCTGGAGGACCGGACAGGCTTAATAATTTTGGCAAGTGCATTAAGTTCTAGAGCCGGTAACAATTCCCAAATTATGTAAAATTTGCAATGTTTTCAAATTAATTCCGAAAATTTCCTAATAATTCCAAAGTTCCAGAGTCAATTCCCAACATTTCCAAATTTTCTTTGTACTTGCGATACTTTTTGCGGAAGTGTCGTTTATTTTGCAAATTGTGCTTTATTTCTTCTTTGGCGTTGCCCGCCCAAGTTTTCCACCGTCATATTCGAACCCGCAAACGAAAGTCACACGATTCCCTCCCCGTTCCCGCTGAACCCCGCATAGCTGTAGTTGGTTGCTGCTGACCTGCGTCGCCCGACGGCGGACCCAACTTATCTTTCGTTGCTTCTTCAAAGCCTGAATCGCAGTGAAAATACTTCGCAAGTGTGTGAGCCGATCATTTTGTTTTCTGTCACTTGTGTCTGACATCGTGCTGTTCTTGATCAAGCCGTTCCCGAGATACGCCGTAGTCGCGATATGTTTTCCCTTCCCAGTGTTTGACGCTCGATGGTTCGCCTGTTTTTGCCACAGCACTGCCGTGCAGACTGTTTTTGACCGTGAGACCTTCCTCCCGACCGAGCTCGGTTTCATTTCACGCGAACATTTTCTTTGTTGCTTTCTGTTGACATACGTGCAGTAGAAGAAAGACCTTTGCGCTCCCCGCGGACGTGGCGTAAAATTTCGATCTGTTGTTTCGTTGATTCTCGTCCTTTGCAACGCAGTATTGCCGCAAAACATCGCCAGTGCTTCGCCGACCACTCACGGGGTGCGGTTCGCCCCCACCTTGTGGACGAGACAACGGTCGGTTGTTGTAGTTTTATTCCGCTCCTCCCCGAACTCCAACAATCCGCGCGAATCCTCGCACGTCGATTTTTTTCAAAAAAAGAGCCGCTACAGAAATGTCGTTTAGATGTCTTTCCGTCCAGTCATTGTTCGGTGTGTTTGCAGTGTTATCGCGCGCTTTTCATCGACTTCGCAGAGCGAGAGTAGTTTTGAAATTAAGACCAAAACCAAAACGCGCTTGCGACGATTCGTCTCAATCGCTCCATTCCTGCGCCGATTTTTCAAAGTACAGGGTTCAGGAAAGCGCGCGTGCAAAAATTTCGCCCTGCGTGGCGAACAGCTGTTGTGACGTCACCTTTGCTGCATTCTTCACATGGTATTGAGAACGCTGAATCGTTATTTCGTAGACGTTAAACTGCTATAAGTTTGTTAATGATTGGCAAAATTTTAACTGCTCGCCATTTTGCATAAGACGAAATGAAATCCGGAAAAAGCTTTTGAATGCCGTGCTGATTTGTCAAGTCCAGATCTCCAGTTGGAAAAGCGTATAATGTTAATTGCTACAAATCTTTCAGATTTGTTTACTCTTCTTAACAGGTTACGATTTCGCGGTTACGATTCGTTGCGCATATTTCTACCAACTGCAGTGCACACGATCGTAATGTGCAAGTGGTGAAGCTTTTATGACAAGATATTGAAATGCGTTAAACATTGTCTAACGTTACATAACTGAAGCGAACCTTTACAGGGAAAGTTCAACGGTGAGACTATTATTGTACGATTTATTAAATTCAAAGCAAGTACTGCGTCATTATCCCAGTGTAACTGTGATGTCACTGCTGTACCCGATTAACCTCGCTCATGAAATTTACTTTCGTTTTCCAGAATTGTGCTCAGTTTTCGCTTGTGTTTGGCATAAGATATAGAGCGCTAGCTTTGAACTTCGACCATTGTCCGCCGCCTTTTTAGCGACACAGCATTTGCGGATTTTAGGTTTTTGAACTCCTGGCGGATGTATTGCAACTTGGTTGAACCTTTGGTTGAACCTTTTTTCCCTTCGAGAAAAGCTGTGCGCGCATTTTTTTCAACGCATGACCTTTCCGCGACCCTGTCACGCTTTGCCGCCTCGCCAAGTTCCGGAGATGATTTCCGAAAGTATGATCCATGTTTTCGCAACATCCGAAGATTTCCAAAAAGATAATCCGCGTTTTGGCGTTCGCCCGAGCAACTCCTTCGCTGAATCATACACGTTTGATGATGCTGCTGTCGATAATTCAATCACCCTGACACCCTGCGATTCTTCGACGATCTGACGAACGCTGAAGTAAAATGGCTACGAATTCGGGATTCATGGTCATTTGTTTTCCATCATCGTTTCCCTGCAAGAAAGTGACAAAAGCATTTTTTTCTGTCCAAAAAATGCATTTTACGACTCATGCTGCGCTGCTTTGCTAACATTGCCAGCACCGGTCTTCCACAGTCCTGAGTTTGGAAAGGCCCAAGGTTGGACTGGAAGCGATATCCGTTCGAGACGCTCCAACTTCGGCCACGAACGTGATTGTGCGTTGAGTGTTGATTAAAACTCGTTCGAATCATTTACTGTGACATTCCACTGCGCAATTTCGTATACGTATTGCAACATCAACATTTCACACATAAATGGACCCAGCTGCGCGCTTTTATTACGCGTCCAGTGACGTGGTTTGCGCTCCTGTCTCTCGCTGCTCCAAGAGTGCGTTTCCGCTTTGTGATGTGATTATTACGTAACAGTGCGCATTCTTGCAATCAGACATGCGTCGATTGGTCGCGACCTCGGCTTTGATTGGGATTGCATGATTCACAATGGCTTCCAATGGATATTGCGAACAGCAGCGCAGTCTGAACCGGACGCTGTGTTGCTTTCAATGAACGCTTCAACTCCAAAGTTCGTGTCCCCCCAGACCCATACCTGTTTCGTTTTGATGCCTGCAACCACTTTCTTCAACCGTCAGTTGACGAGCAACTTCTCGGTGCGTGCGAGGAAGTGGCTTCTTTTCCAGCACAAGCAACATGAAGCGAAGCAAAACACGGCAGCCTCCTGGTCCTGCGCATTTGCATCGTCGATGACGCCCCTGTTCGCATTGTTTTTTTTTATAGCTTCGGTCGGTGTAACGTCGGATGCAAAGCAACCTTGATCCATGGCAACAGCGCCGCGCGCGGAAACGCTTCTGAACATTCCTGCCCACGTGATGGCGCCCGCAGTGCTTTCAAGTCTCAAGATCTTACTAACGCAGTTTACCGCGTCCTCGCATTGTTAGGCGTCAACGAAAATCGAACATGGGTTTCAAGTTTTTTTGTCACGCTCTTTCCACCTTCACTTATTGACGTTCATCGTATAGTTCGAGATACACCCAAGCTGTAGTCTTGCCATTCCGACAAACGAAATATACCTTAGAATAAAATTCTCTCGTTCCAGATTTCAGCACCAATTTTTTTCCTGCAAATGTATCATTATTAACGGCATCAGTGAAAACTCGTAATCAGTAGGTATGCCGTCGAACTATAGACAATGTGTTATGAATACGCAATTATAGATTATGTAGTAGGTGATGTTTATCGTTTTTCGACGAAAATATTAGACTACGAACGAATAGTAGAGAATCACGTGACTTTTGATGACAAAGCGAAACGCTTTGAAAATGCTGACGCATGAAGCGCATTGCGCGTTTCGGTCTTGTTTGAAATTCCACTGTGCTGGCCCACTCGCTGAAAGTTTCGGTCGAGTTTTGGGTGAAATCTGCTTTTTATTTATTTTTGCGACGCAGGTTTGTCAGACTTGAGACCCAAAACTACGAGTGACGTAATGATGTAGTTTGGTTGTGGTTTGTTAAATGGAGCTGTTGTTTCGTGGCATACCTTTCTGACTCAACCAACGTTTGAAGCTACTGTTGTTTTATCGATTGCACCAATTACGGTTTTCGCTTTCGTGCTGCATCGTTGTCTGTACAAAAACACTTTGTCTAAAGTTGATTTTTTTTTCTTTAAAATAAAAAGTATTTGATTTCCCTTCAAATGGCTGGACCGTGGTGAACTGGAGCCAGCGCCATTAAGAACCAGTGCAGCTCATTTTCGGATCATTGAGAGCTTCCAAGGGATCTCGGACAAGGGAGGAACCGTTCGATGCAGGGGGTGGCGGGGAAGAAGTCTCACTTGGCAATGGAAAGTTTGTAAAAATCAGACGATTAGTTTTCAGGGTAGCAAAGAAAAAAGGTCACCAGAAACACTGGGCAACAAATTTTGGTCTTGTTTTTTTTATTTTTATTTTTTGGTGTTTCTTGATGTTTTTTGGTGCGCTGAGTCCGAAAATGACGTTAGTTTTTTCGTAGTGTCAGCCGTTTTTCTGTAATTTGAAAATTCCTGAACTTTGGAAATGACATAATTTTCCTGGGATGCAATATGCTTTAGATAAACTTCAACAAGTTTTTATG
>Ga0210059_1012510_pt1 | contig 12809 bp, 4 predicted proteins | sample Ectturendosymbi2_FD_188042 | JGI IMG/M metagenome (GOLD analysis project Ga0210059, IMG submission 188042) | Ecteinascidia turbinata endosymbiont from Florida, USA - Sample 2 (SPAdes) (version 2) | ecosystem: Host-associated > Tunicates > Ascidians > Unclassified | place: Key West, Florida...
CTGAATAATGTGTGGTTGTAATTTGAAATAAATAGCTTTTTAATCAAAGTCACAATTGAAATTTTCATGGGTACACATCTTTTTGGGTCACCCTGTATTTGCAACTATTGCAATAGGCAATGCAGCTTCATTTTATGTTAACCAGGAACAAGTATGCTTCAATACAATTTATGCATCCTAACGGAATTTCTTCATTTTTTTTGCCACAAAAAGATGATTTTTGCTGGATACTAACAGAGCTACCCTGATTGCACTACTGAAAATCATGGCCAAAATTAGTCCGTGGCTACTACCATGTCTCTTTAAGATCAATAACAAAGATAATGAAGAGAATTGAGGAAATAGCTCTATTAATCCCGTTCTTGTCTATGGACACAAAATAAATAGTTTACTGCTCATTTACCTTGTAGACTACATCACGTTGATGTTGGTAAGAATTTCATTGTTGTTGAATTGCTTGTACTATGCATGTCAAGCATTAAGGCAACCATGAAAAATTGTCGGACCACAAAAAAATAGCAACTTCGTAAGTCAATAAATTTAACAACTGTTTTGATTCGACAACTTTTTTGGATTATTTGCAGTGAACAAGTCTTGAGACTTGGTCTTGAGACCATTTTCCTGAGTCTCAGTCTCGGTCTAGAAGGTTTCAGGTCTCATCTTGCTCTCAAAGGTTACAGGTCTCGGTCACAAGCGTGTTGTCTTGAAACTGTCAATATTGCAAGGATATGGCTGTGTAAAACTTCAGTAATTCAACGAGTTTTTTTCACTGTTGTATTAGTAAGTAAGAAGCAACCAAAACAGATTGGAAAAATGCCAAAAATTCATCTTCAAAGTAGTGATGATAATTTTTTGAAAAATTTCAGCAAAATGCACAAATTTCAAAATCTCAAGTTCCGGTATCAAAGTTTTAACAAGGTCTCGGTATCAAAGGTTAGTCTTGACTACATAACCGATTATGTGACAAAAAAAAATAATGCCATCTGAAGTATGTATCAGACAATAATGTATGCGTGAATTTGAAGCAAAAACAACCGTCAATGTGTATGGAAATAAGATTTATGTTATCAAATCAAGTAATATCTCTGGATCATGCAACTCTGGTCTTTAAATTGAATGGATATAAAAAGAAAATCAACCAGACAAAAAGATTATAATCAGTAGTCACAAATGAGAAAAAAGAACAAGTTACTAATAAGTATATTGAAAATCAGATTAGATGTTAGATTTCACAATGGTAATTTTCCTGACCATAAAAATAATATATGCAAAGTTGTGTTATATTTGTTTAAATTTCAAAAATAAAAAAATTACCAGTATATAAAATTGACACTTTTCTCTAATTTTTTCATATTTTTCAACATGTTTTTAATCTTAAAGATTTATTGAGGATATTGAGCATACTTAAGAACTGTATTGTTAAACATTCATTAAAATTTTTTTAAATTAAATTTGATTTAATTAAAAAAATAAAATTAAATTAGGTTTAATCAGAAAAAGTTCATTAACTCCTTGAGAGCCGGCCTACGGTATATTCATACTTGGATTTCGGCCTAAAAAACAGAAGTTTACGGTTGCCTTAACAACGCCCTAGTTCCTCTGCTGATTGCGCTAGAGAGCTGTTCAAGAGCTCAAACGGATCGGCCAGTCTAGTAGACTGCACTCGAAAAAAGTTTTTGGTTGGGGGTTGCAGATTTTTTGTGACTGACGTCATAAGTGAAGTAGTTTTAGGGTCATTTTGGCTCATGTTACTTGGCCTAGGGCCCAACCACGAGGCCAAAGTTTTTCGCTGAAGTTTTCATTGGAAACTAGGCTCGAGTCCGAGTCTTTTAAGCCTTTGATCGACTTTCTAACATTTCGGGTTCAAAACTTATGATTTAAAATAAACAGATTAATTAATTATCTCATGAGCTAATTAGTCAAATATTTTTACTAACTTACATCACAACTTTTGAAACCGAAACCCCAGCAGGTCATCCAAAGTATCAAAAAAGACTCGGATTGTAGCCTAGTTTCCAGTAAAAACTTCAGCGAAAAAAAAAAACCCGCAACCCCCAAGCAAAAAATTTTTTTTCAAGTGCAATCTACTAGACTGGCCGATCTGTTTGAGCCGCTAAACAGCTCTCTAGCGCAATGGGCGGAGGAGCTAGGGCGTTGGTAAGGCAACTGAAAACTGCTGTTTTTTTTGCGAAAATCGCCGAAACCAGGTGGCTCTAAAAGTGTTAAGTTAAAAAATTTAAGTTTGTTTAATTTCATGATAATATTTTTAAAAAATATTTTTGGTTAACAAAACTTTTTTAATGGATATATACAATTATATAAACATACAATTTTTTGTCTAAAGATAAAAACTAAGCATAGGTGACCAAAATACAGTAGTATCTCCATAACATCAGCTCTTAAATAAAAAAATTGAAGTCAATTGAAGTTGCACTATTTGAGTTATAGGTATTTAAAATATCGTCACATGTGCTTTAATGCACATGAAAAACATGTTGCCTTATAACAACGATAAACCAGGGTTCAAATGTCACCAGTGAAAAACTTTCTGTGTTGCTTTGTTCAGCATGGAGCCTTCCACTTTATTGCAATATATTGAATGAAAATATTCAGAGATGAAGGAGTGACAATCAGTTGAAGTTCTAAAAGCAAAACGACAAGAATTTTTTGGTCCAATCCTCCTGAAAAACATCAAAATTTCATATGCTCATAATTTTGGAAATACAGGTCCGATTTAAAAAATCCCAACTTTGTTGAGCTCAGAAGCCTGAGATCTTTCCCCTTATAAAATTTCGTGCATTTTGGTGAGGGTCAGATGAAAAACCCATTTCGCTGGATCACCTGACATGGAATGACCCCTCATGCATATTTTGCATTCATTTTAGCTTGAATTCCAATGTCACCAGTCTCAGTTTTCGCTGAAAAGTGCATACATCCACTAGATGGCTGCGTATGTGATGTCATGCAACTGATTCACATGTAACAGTTCCTTAATTTTAAGTGACTCCCGATATGGCAACCTTTAAAATAAGGTAATATATGAAGATGCAAGTGAAAGTAAGGACATTTCTTAGAAATAGGGACAGAAAAATTTTCAAAGACACAGACCTTCAAAATAACGACAAATCTTAGAAGTAAGAATTCATGGTATGGTAGCCCTGGCTATAGCAGTTAGTTAAAAAATGAACAATTTTCTTATTTTTTACTATTATCACTACTTTTCAAAACACATAAAAAGAGCAACCTAATCATTTTGTTGGTACAGTGATGATTTTGCTCTGCGCGTAAAAAAGTTTTGGAATTTTTTTAAATTTAACTTCTCTAAGTGAAGAAAACATCTAATGCAATTTTCAGCCCATTAATACCATAAAAAAGTTGAATTGACAAAACAAAACTCTTTGAAGAATATTATTAAAACAAAACGTTTTGAAAAAGATATATTTTTATCCATGTTTAAAATGATTTTGTCTGAAAGCAAAATAGCTGGGTGCTACAGCAGTGGCATAGCTAGCTCAAACGATTGCGTTAAAACCTGGAAGTCTTGCACAATTGTGAAAAAGGCAACAATGATCTAAATGAGTTTAGATGCTTTTAAAAAAGCAGCTTATGGAACATTTGGATTCGATTTAATCAATATTTTCGCATTGTACATTCTTGTACAGTAACCAGAAGACTTGCTGAATCCGTAGAGGGTTTAAACAGCTCTATAGCTGTAGCGGCTGACGATTTATGGCCAAAAAAGGGTGCGCGAATATGTTGGCGCACACAGTCGTTAAAGGGTTAAGGCCTGAGGGAGTCATGATCAAGCCAGGTACATGCTTGGCATTAACTCACCAGCCGATTGAGTGAGAAAGCTGTCCTAACCCTCTAAAGATGCAGAAAGTCTTCTACCTTTGATTAAAAAGTTGGGAAGTTTTGTGTTTTTGTGGCTGAGCCACAATTGGGGTAGGTTTTAATATACAACCGAGAGGCAAACAGCGGAATACCTTGCTTGAAAGACATCAAAAGTGGTCGATGCCTGCAAATGATGGAACCGCAAATCAGAAAGACTTCCTTCATGGCACAACATTGCACAAAATACCTATCTACATCAGCTGCATTAGCACCCTCAGAACAGTGCTTCTTCAGTTCTGGCTTGACTAATGACTGTAAGCAAGCTCCTGGACAGCACACAGAACAACTAAATACATTGCATTGCAATAAGAAGTTGCTGTAGATATGTGTTTTTACATTTTGTTTTACTGGTGTTGTTCATTTTTAAACATATATTCATAAATTAAAAGTCGATATGCTGATATTCATATCTAACAAGTTATTCCAGAATGGGATTTGATATTCTGGATTCGAAAAAGATTTTGAAATCTTCCAGGACCTCTATATGTTCCATAATGCACATCCCTAATGCAGACTTCAAACATCATAACCTGTTTGCAAAATGCTTAGTTTAAAAGTACTTTTTGGTAACTCTACAAATGAGTTTAAAACTACTGACATAACAAAGCAGGACCGCAGCCAGTTGATATTTTTTTGAGGGAAAAATGATTGTAACTTGCAGTTATACCTAACAATTTATCATGTTTTTGAAAATTTTGGGGAGCAATTGCATGGTTGCAGCACTGTAACAAAGTGTATCAACTTAGAAATAAGTGAGGACACTGCATCAATGACTTTGTCTAAACCAACCTCAGAGTTTGACTCTGCTTCTTTAAGCAGTCTTCCTACATCTTTTCGAACTTGAAAAGACAAAGCATTTACTGGAGGATTGTTCAGAAAAATCACTGCAACATTGTTCTTAACAACACTGTAAGCCATGCTGAATAAGAATAAACTAGAAAATTCTGAACAAAGCAATGTTGGTCATCATGTAAAGCTGAAAGAAAACATACCACTTTGTGCAAAATTTCCATAGGATTGCAACAAAACATTCAGAATAAAATAAAAAATGACTGATTAGTTTTGGCATCTTTATTCCAGACATAGCTCTTTCAGTCATTGACCAAAATTTTTTTTAAATGACCAAAACAATAAATCAGCTTCGTCATAATGTCCAAAAATATAGGCCAGTGAATGCTGTTACAGCAAGTTTTAATACTGTACTATTATGGGACAAATGACCAAAACATACCAGTGAAAAAAAGGCAGTGTCTATTTTGCTGCTAGCAACAGAACCACAGCTGGAGCTATTTGCCAATTAACAGAATCAGATTGGTTGAATTGGTCACCTGATATTGGCTGACAAGGACAATACGCTTGGATTAACATATTGTCCTTTTCACATGACCTAAAATTCTGAACCTAACCTATACCAAACTCGAAAAGAATGGTTCTTAACCTTTTTCCTACCACACCTCCCTTAAAGTAATTGTCCTTTGTTACTAGCCCCTCTGAGTTTAACATGTGCGGCACCAGTGTATAACATATTCATACCTCCACATCCCGCATGAGTCACATTTCTTGCTCACTTTTCCCAACCATAATTCACCAGCCAATTTAGCTAAAGAGTTGTTCAAACCCTGGAAAGTTGCTGGAAGTCTTCTAGTTTATATTTTTTATAATTGGAAAGTTTTGGATTTGTTTTTTTTGTGGGTGTTCTGCGATAAGTAATTCATAATGAGGGTAGGTTTATGGCAAGGCAATCAGGCCCTGGGCCTTAATGATAATTGGCCAATTTTATACTTAAGTGTTTATTAGAAATTAGGTTATAATCCAAGCCTTTAGAGCCATTAATTGGCACCGGAGTCAACTCAAGCGGCTGAGCAGAAATCAGGGTTTTTCTTTCGGATCCAGAGTGAAAATTCACAAAGGGGCCTGTGGTTCAAACCCTATCCTTTAAACCATATCTCTGCACCTATCAGTAAACCCAAACCCTATCTCTAACCCCTATCCCTAAGTCCCAACACTAAACCTTATCCATAAACCTATCGCTAACCCCTATCCCTAACTTCATCCTGAAACCCCAACCCTGCTTTCAGATTTATTTGCTCCGTATATGGGTCATAAAGAAAAATGCAGAATGCAGACGACTAGTTACTACTAGCCGCAAATAATTCGCGCTTCTCACAAGCGTCGCCATGTTCATGTTGTGGCTGTGCATAATGCATGAATGTAGATATAGGTCTTTAGCTTGTAGCCTATCAGGTGATATTTTCATTGTGCGTATCTTCCTAAATGATCGTTTCCGAATGGTTTCGTGCATAAATCAGTTGTCATTGCATTGTAATGAGTGCACCAACATGTTTATTATCATAATTTTCTGATTTGGTGTTCACCTAAAAATTGAGGAAAAACTTTCCAACCAAGGCTTATAATAGAGTAGATACGTTTAGCAAGTTAGCCTATTGATGCACTGGGTAGAATTTAAACCCATAAATTTTAGGTACTATTACAAAATGCAAAGTTTAACTAATAAAAAAGCTACAGTAACAAAAACAAAAAAGACAACTTGCACAACTTTTTACTTGCTTGAAAACTTAAACAAACTTCAGATTGCTTGTTTCTTCACATTACTGATTACACACATTTTTCCTTTACAATGGATTTTTTCACTAATTTTTTGTTTGTTTTTTTGTTGATGAGAGAAAATATAAAATCAAAGACACATGTTGCAATGCATATTGAAATAAGTGGTTTAACAAAATCTTTTTACCCACAATTATATGATAGACTGAAACATTTATTGCCATCTTTACCATATAGTGCTAATCAAAGCAATCAAGTATGTCATAAACAAACAAGGATTAGGGATTACATCTGTATTACATTTACAAATAAATGCAGGTTTACATGTGCATCTGCAAGATAGATGGCACACCTGCTTTTTATGAAGGTGAAAAAAACTCTCGCATGCAGCTTTTATGCATCTGTCATAAACTACATTAAAAAAAGATCAAATTTGCTCTGTTGAGGAGTATCTTAGCCATAGTTCGAAGATTTCAAGGCAAACACAAGACTTCAAAAATCATGATAATTGGCTTCAATCTAATGCCAACCCATGATACTATAGGCCAGCAGTCCCCAAAGTCCAGCCTGCGGCCAGATCCGGCCTGTGAAGGGTTCCAATCCGGCCTGCAAGCTTTCCTAGAACTGTTTTATATTTTGACAATTTTGTGTAAGTAAATAAATTAATTCACACCAAAAGCAAAAAAATTAACCAGCATATAAAGAAAATTGATGGAAATTTACAAAAATGTCTTCTACTTTTAACAAAATTGCTGGCTTACCAGGGGAAAAATATTGAAAATAATGTGGGGTTCAAGATAAGAATTTATATTTTATATGGATTCATAAGGGAAACAATGAGTTTTCGAATGCTCAGTGGCTTTCAAAACTTGTCTTGGTGGATACAACAGAAATTTAACTGCCTTAATGCGTCATTGCAAGCAGGGTTGCAAACTCGGTGTCACAAGGAGTTGGGGGTTTTTGGGTGGAGTCGGTGTCGGATTCTTAAGAACACTAGAAGTCGGATTTTTCATCTGACCCTGGAAGTCCAATAGAATCATTTATTACATCGCACTCCTAAATTAGGAATCCTAACTCATGCTTACTGAAATGGTGCAACTTCTTTTGAAACTTTTAAAGAAACAGCATTCTTGCTGTGAATCACGATTTCCATTGATTAGTATTTGCTACAAAATTGTTGACAGCCAAACTTCATTCACATTAGGTTAAAGAGTCGGTGTCGGAAAATTTTGGAAGCTAAGAGTCGCAGTTGGAGACGAACATTTTACTTCTGGTTCCGCAACCCTGCCAAGGATAAGAAAAACTCATTCACAATCTTTTTGGTAAATTAGAGTGTTTGAAGCAAAGCCAACATTTTGGTAAAATGCAGTTATGCTAATAAGTTTTTGACCTTTTAGTTTTTCTGTTTTTTCAAAGTGAACTTGGCGATGGGGAAAGTGATAATGTTGCAAAATATGCTGATGAGATTATAAAGTTGCAACGTGAATTTGATCACCGATTTCAGGATTTTTGTAATTTGGAAAGTGACATAAAAATACCCTTTGAGATTGATGTTGAATCAGTCCCAATAGATGTCCAAATGGAACAGTTGTTCTTAATTGTAGAAACACACATCCCAGGGGGGAATCAATAAATCTCCAGGGGGTGCGAAGGCTTACGCGCTTTAGAACATAGAAACTTCGATCAATAAATTTGCCAACAAATACATTCACTTTCACAGCTTATGTAAAGTAAAGGGGGCTTGAAACAAAGGACAGTTACTTAAAGGGAGGCGTGGTGGAGAAAAGGTTAAGAACCACTGCAATGGAATTTATTAAATTGCAGAATGACTTGGATCTGAATGCAAAATTTCTATCAAAAAAGTTTTTGTAACTTCACAAAGAGTGTCTCCTAAAAACAAGATTTCAAAATGTGCTCAAAATTGATTTACGTGTTTGGAAATATTTATCTTTGCGAACAATTCATTTCTAAGATTAAATACAATGTAAATTCAGGTGTCGAAACAGGATTTCAGATGCATATATGCACGACACTCTCCGTATTGCAGCATCAAGCTTGGAACTAAATACTACAACTATTATTATGCAACAAAAGAATCAAGTTTCATAAGTTACATTGCAAATGTGTTTCTAAGCAAATATAATAAATAGCAATTTACAATTGTGAGTGATGGTGCGCGTGTTGTTATTTTTTGTTTTTTTTCAATACACGAAGTAGTCCGGCTCGTGAACGCTAATAAGATCGGGAATTTGGCCCAGCATCCAAAAAATTCGGGGACTGCTGCTGTAGGCCTACAATAAATCTCTAAAACTGATTTGTGGACAAATGCACCACATGTCGAATCTCATATATGTGATGAATGGATACATGTCATGTGTTCTGATCGGACAGCCCAAGCAGCATGTGTACAAAGCTTCACATAATTGTGGCAGCAAGCAAACAATAAAGATCACCTGATGAGATAACTCTCATCGTCACCATGAGCAAGTAGCCTAGTACTAGTCTACTGTATCAACTGTTCACTAACTTCACAAGCATTGATTATCAAAGGTCACTCACCAAGATCACTACATCGGGATCACTTTATTGTTATTGCTTATTCTCGCCACATATATATGGGCGTTGTTCTTCGCGCACATCCCGTTCGTGGTGAATCGAATCGAACATTTAACCCAAAGCCAATCTAGGGGGTGCCCTGCAAAAGGCGGAGCTCTGTAAAGAGCGGAGGTTTGATGATGTAACCGGAGTGGAAAAAGTTGCGTTGCAAAAGGAATAAACAGAAAAAAAGTAAAGGAAAAATATTTTATTATTGCAAATTAATATGCGCATCCCCCAAATATCTAATGCACGGATGTTTGCGATGTTTAAAAATTGTATACATTCAGAACTGTTGAAACCTATTTTTGTCCCAGAACCATTGTGAAACTCAGATAACCAGAAATTATCAAACTTCAGAATAGACTTCTTTTATCATAGTGTAATATCACCATTTGCAGTAAAAGTATTTTTACTACTGTTTAGTTCTCATTGCTCAACGCAAAAAAACAATTTTAGCGACTCCGGTTCCGTCATCAAGACTCCGCAACCAAGCTCCGCTGCTTACGGAGCTCCGCCTTTTACAGGGCACCAAACGAGTGGATGCAACACAATTACACATGACAATATGAATCATTTGTTTGTTTTCAGAACAATTTACTTTTACTTAACTGACACTTTCGTGACTTTAATAACTACTAGGCTCATCTGTTTTTATATATAAAGTACCCTTCTCAGCTTCACCTTATCCCTTAACCTTCACCAACCTTGTTGGATTACTTTTTACTTAGACTTCTTGCAACCGGTTACACTATCTACAGTTGTTCTCGGCTTTTTTAAGCAAACTTTTCACATCTTTTCGAACATGAATTGATAGAGCATTCACTGGGGGATTGTTGAGAAATATCAATGCAACATATTTCTTCACAATGCTGTAAGCCATTTGAAAAATATGACACAAAATCTCGAAAACAAAAACTTAGCAGGTATGCTACATCAACGTAGTAACAACGTGAGGTCGATCTATAATGCTGTAACCATGTCTTTGCTGCAATATTGCTGCAAAAGCAGATGCAAACACTGCCCCCAGTGACTGCAAAAAATATACCAATATCTTAAATTTTTTCAATGATAACGATGTTTTGAGTGCACTCTAGTCAATAACAAATGAAAAACCACTCGTAAAGGAAAATCGGTGGTTCCACACGAGCAAAATATCCAAGAAGAGAGAGGCAGTGACGTATTCTAAGCGTATAAGTTTTTCATTGAAGTTTAACTCTGAACATATTCTCAAATACTGTATGGTAAGAATGAAGATTTTTTACTTAGGCCTACCTGAGATTCATCTTCTAAGAAAGTCTTGCCTTGAGTTAAATACTTATTTCATTTGGGAACGGTTCATGGATTACGCGCCTGACCAGTGTCAACGAATTCCAATCATCGTACAGTATTCACCAGTGATGAACGTGGATTTGGATTCAACTACTGCGGATTTTTAAAATTTGGTGATTTTGGATTTGGATTCGACAATCTTGTTTTGGATATCTTGGAACTTTCAGTTCTACGTTGGGACTGTAGATTACAGCTTTTAATCTGTGAAGTTTGGTTCAGTGGATTTTGTTACATCCGTCGGAATTGTTGTTTTACATCGTGTTAGTTAAAAGTTGGAGTGTTGGCTATGTTTAGCAATCAGATGAGGCGGAGCCAATTTTGCAGACTACGACCAAGGGTTGAACATGGAATTGGATTGCTATCCGGCGGATTTCCAACTTTATGATGGATTTGGATTCGATTTGGATTTCACAAATTCTGCTTAATCGGATTTCGATTAGATTAGGAAGTGATAATCTTGTTTTAAACTTCTCCCAAACTAAACTTTCAGTTCTGTTTCGGAACTGTAGATTACTGCATTCAATCCCTAAAGGTGGCTTCACACAGAATCCAGGTTTATGCATCAGAACATTTACGGTTATAGCTGTATGCACACTGGATGCTTCTAGAGCGGTGCGTTTGGTGTGTGTGTCTGTGGCTGGTGCGGTGAGTCCAATGCGTCGTTGTATGCACACATCTGCGCATGAAGCGGTGCGTTCGCAGCGCACAATCTGAACTGAACGAGTGATTGAAAGACCCGAAAGTTGGTGATGCGTGAGAGCGGGAGATACAATTTTCGCTGTGGAAGGAAGCAGGACCAACCTCGTTTTTCACGATGTCAAGCAAAAATGACCAGATAGATGGTAATGGTAATGGTTTATTGTTTCATATGACTCAGCCAATAAGCAGAAGCACAATAAAAGCCATCGCATGCAGTAAACCAACCATTAGCGAACATTAGAGCAAATGAGAATACAATGGCACAATAGCTGATCAGTGTAAACAAAGAGCTGTTCGCACCAGCAAATGCTGCCATCACCTTGGCTATAGCAGTCAAAAAGAGAAAAAAAGCAAAAGCTGGTTCATGGATGATTTTTAGAAGTAGTGAACAATTTTTGCTAGAGGTCATCTGTGAATCATAATGACAGATGCACAAAACAGTCTACTACAGTAGCCTACACTCATTACACCTAGGTCAACTCAGCCGCCAGTTGCTCCAGCCGCCAGTCGGCTCCAATACAGACGTCGGCGAAACGTGAATTCATTACCTGAGCGTGATGGAGCGTGGCTACATCGAACGGATCGAACCAATATTAGCGATCATATTCGTGGAAAAATTATTAATATTTCAACCGAAATGGGTCATTTACATGTCCAAAAATATATTTTGCTTGATTAAAACTCGCGTTCTGATCTCGTATAGCTTGTTTTACAGCGTTAAACTCTCCACCCTTTACTCAGCACTAAACCCTCAATGCTAGTGACAGGTGGCTTCAATCAAATGAATACTGCCCTCATATCCGTGGAAAAATTGCAACAATTTCAACTGAAATGGGTCATTTACATGCCCAACATTGCACTTTGCTTGATTAAAACTTGCACTCTGATCTAGAAAGAATCCTAATAGTAATACAGCGTTGAACTTTTGACATTTCCGCCGGAAGTCTGCACTCAATGCTATTCAAACATGTCATCAATCAAACGATCATTGAGTTCATATCCGTAGAAAAATTATTCAGATTGTAACTTAATTGTGTCATTTAGATGTCCAGCATTACATTTTGCTTGATTAGAATTTGTGCTCTGATCTTCAAAGGTTTGTAATGCTGCGTTGAACTTGTGAGATTTTCAGTTGCAGTCAACGTTAAAAATGCTCGTAGCACTGCGTTGAACTTTTGACCTTTCAGCTGATATTCAACAGTCGTTGCCAGCCAAACATGGCTTCAACCAACCGACTATTGTAATCAAGGTTGTATTATAGCGCATATTCAGTAACACTTGACAATGTGATGATTCTATGCCCCCCCAAAACGCAACAATCATAATATCAACAAAACGCATCATGGAATAAAAGCATAAAATGTGTTTCAGGCGACGATTTGCTCCTGCGTTGCACTAGCATTCTTGACTTAATTTTGCAGTTTTGCAACGTCAGCAGGGTTTGCAAAGTGGACACTTCCACTCGGATGTTTGGCAAGGTTCCCATAATTCCTGCTTAGGCCTACTCATTTTAACCAAAAATCGTGATACCACTGCGGACACTTATCACATCCAAAAAAGACCTTCATATGTGCCAGAACCTGTTTTGCACATACAGTGTCGTGCACTCGCCTGCGAATTCTACTAAACACTATCTGCAGAAAGCCAGGCTTTAATTCACTAAGGACACCGCTCAATCATGGAGCTGAACAAGCGAGCAATGAAACTCTGAAACAAACACAACA
>Ga0210059_1012511_pt1 | contig 12807 bp, 10 predicted proteins | sample Ectturendosymbi2_FD_188042 | JGI IMG/M metagenome (GOLD analysis project Ga0210059, IMG submission 188042) | Ecteinascidia turbinata endosymbiont from Florida, USA - Sample 2 (SPAdes) (version 2) | ecosystem: Host-associated > Tunicates > Ascidians > Unclassified | place: Key West, Florida...
TGCCCTTAGAAAAAGGGGGTAAGGAGGGTGGAAATGCCTTTTTCATAACAGTACCAGGGCAATGTCTTGATTCATCAAAATTGAATTAAGTTCGTCAATCGTCATTGCAGCTATTTGTTCAACAAGAAAATGCAGAATAGCTGTGGCATGGTGACTACGCCACATTTAACATTGAATTCGTATCAGTAACAGCAGACTTAACCTAGTCAAGTGGGGAATCTCTATTGCTGGTATCCCGATGGCTGTCGGTTCGACTCTCTCTTTGGTCGGGTCAGGGCAATGCAGCAGTGTGGTTGCAACAAATTTATGTTATTATTTTTGAGATGATATTGTAGCAGAACACAAACAAACATATATTGTTCACAATCTGTTTGTTTTTATAATTTTCCATTGTCCTTTTTCTGCTCCCCATGTTGTACCGTTGTCCCGGCGTCCCTGTAAACCAACCTCCTGGCTTATTACATTTGCACACTTAGTGTTACTGTGTTGACTAATGTGCTTGAGAACAGTTTTGGGATGATTCTTAAGGTGTTCTTGACTAAACAAGAGAAAATAATGGCTTGGCCAGAATGAAAGCCTGAAAGGCGTGTTATGTTTTGTTATAATAAAACTAGCTAGCTGCACGTGATTACCTGTTTCTGTGCTTTATTCGTGTGATCTACGACAAGGGATACTTGCATACTGAACATCTTGGATTTCTAGCGCTGAGCAAAAGGCTGACCAACCAGTTTGCAATTCAGACGGATGCAACCGCTGCTATCGGAGAGCCCGAACAAACGCACAAAACTCACAACATGGCAGCAAGCAACAATAGAGATCACACCTATGATCACTCTATTATTACGTGTTCACACCACTTATATATGGGTGTTTCTTTGCCCACATCCCATTTGCGGTGAACCAAGCATTCAACGTCGCGCCAAGAAGTGGCAACAAAAGCATTCACTGCAAAATTTTTGCACAAACTGGATTTTTGCTGAAGGCTCAACTAAAGCTGATGATGTCTCATTTGCAGCAATTATTATTTACATTAGATTGGTATAGGCGACTTAGGCGTAATAATGATTACAGCACATAGCAGCATGGACGTCAGATGGATTTTTCCATGGTGTGGCCGAAAAAAATGTACCAGAGTAGGAAGTGTTGTGTCAACAACTATTCTTTTTACCGGCTTATTGTGTCTTTTTGAACCTCTGAATTGACCTGACAATCCACAAGGTTTGCCCACACCTAGAAACGACACCAATATCGAAAATGTTACATGCGTGCAAACGTAAAAAGCGAATGACTTTTTCTCATATTTTTTCCGTGCAGCCGACGTTTTCCAAATGTACGCAATCATAACCTGCCGTACGTTCGTAAAGCAAAATCTCTGTCAATGGTGCTGCAAGCTCTTACCATCAGAAACGTTCAGTAAAACACAGAATCATATAAAAAAACAAACTTTATCCGCAGTTTAATTGGTGTATTTGCACCACAAGCGGGTGTAATTATCACGACGCTAAATGGGTTCGCAAAAGATAGAAGTGGACAACGGGCGCGCAGGTGGACCAGCAGAAAATGACTGTTCAACAGGAACATCTTAATTATGTATGAATAAACCTCATCTCTGATTCGTTTTTTACAAGTAAACAAGTGATTGGTGTTTATGCACCATTGCCACAAGTGTATCTTTTTCTAGTTCTGAATTCTTTGATATTGCTCATACGTTACTTCCTGGAACATACCAAATGTTGGATAGTGAGTAGCAGCCACAGACGTACGGTAAGACGTCTGACAGGAGGAGACGGAAATCGTTTGCACTGAAAAAATTGACGTGATTTCTTACTCCAGTTGTTGGCTTTATTTCTGCTATAGGAAAAGTTATATTCGTCCAAAAAAGACAGCGTCCCTTCATCTTGAAACTGCAGTACTTAGCAGCGAGAAACGATTTTCGTTGGCAGCTTCGATTCTTTTTGACTGTTTGAAAAATTTCTTATTTCAAAATGAATTGACCTTAACATATGCAAATATTGATTTCGTATGTATCAAGGAGCGGCAATACCTATTACCGTGCCGGGCGGCACTTATGCTGGTGCCCGGCATAGGCGTACGAGGCGGGGGGTCGGGAAGGGCGCCCGCCCCCCGAGCTTGAAAATTTTCAGGGCAAACTCTGTTTTCAGGGCAAGCGTTAGTTGCTCAAAAATCCTGAATGATAAAAAATACATATTCAATACAGTGAAAAATTCCAGGGCAACTCTGTTTTTCAAGGCCAGTGCAAGTTGCTCAAAAATCCTGAATGATAAAAGATACATATTCAATACAGTGAAAAATTCCAGGGCAACTCTGTTTTTCAAGGCCAGTGCAAGTTGCTCAAAAATCCTGAATGATAAAAAATACATATTCAATACAGTGAAAAATTCCAGTGCAAACTCTGTTTTTCAGGGCAAGCGCAAGTTGCTCAAAAATTCTGAATGTTAAAAGTACATTCCATACAGTGAAAAATTTCAGAGCAACTCTGTTTTTCAGGGCAAGCGCAAGTTGTTAAAAATCCTGAATGTAAAAGGTATATTCCGTACAGTGAAATTTTCCAGGGCAACTTTGTTTTTTCAGGGCAAGCGCAAGTTGCTCAAAAATCGTGAACTGTGAAAAAATTTAAATATAGTGTATATTCACTTGGGGCGATTGGTGTTGCAGGCTTGTCCATGGGAATGTTATTCCTATGGGAATTCCACGGGAAACGTCCCATGGAATGGAATGGGACAGCACACATTTGGATTTCCTATGAGACTCAGAAATAGAATGAGAGTGTCAGAATGTTACTGAATTGTCATACTTAGACTATACTTCTGAATTTTAAAGTCAATAAATTTTGTTGTTCTGCATGTCTCTTTGTACATGTAGTCCTATTTAGTAGATTCTAAACCTTAACTTTCATAAATTTAATAATTTTAATTGAATTGTATTCCATATTAATATTATAATAATGTAATGGGAATCCCATGGGATGGGACAGGCATAAATTGCTATGGGATGGGACAGATAAATATGTCCCATGGACAACCCTCGTAATTTGGTCTAGTGTAGTTTGTAACCTGGACCAAAGTCGTGATTGGTTGTAGTGACTTTGATATGGACCAAGCCCTGGTTTTCTGTAAAAATCGAACAATCGGATGTCGGTAGTTCAACAGCTTGATATGAATTCGGTAACTCTTTCTTTGTTCGTTTTCGAATTTTTCTTCGTTTTCGCTGGGTAGAGGTGCAGCGTGTTAGGATGATAGATTTTTTTGATTAACAGGAGTTTCAGAAGCAGGCAGCACGGACGTGCAGATTGCTTGGCTCCTCTGAGTGCGCATCTTTAAGTCCTTGCTCAAGCGCACAGCAGCGATAACACAGGCAGGTTTGGGGAGTCAGATCTTACGATTCGGAACCGTCGCATTTGAAACGTTGCGTTGCGTCATAGAAGTCGCGTACATATTTGCAGTAAAAGCAATTACCGTAACATTTCTTGTCTGGGAGAACACAACACGCAAGGAACTTCAACCCTTTGAGTTAACAAGCAAGGTAACTGCAGAATTCGCCTATAATGGCACCTCTAGGGGATTGCATAAAGAACGTTATTGCCGAATTGACATTACAAGCGAATTGAAATGCATATAAAAGATACCATCGCGACCAAACAAAATATAACGTTATGGGTGAGTTGACGTTAGAGAGGAAGCCGTTATAAACGAATTTAACTGTATAGAACAGCTTTACATGTTTTCAGGCCCCATTCGGATTAAAGTAAAAAGTTAGTTCCAGGGCAAATTGTCTATTTTTAGGGCAAATTGTTATTTCAGGGCAAATTGCTATTTTCAGGGCAAATATTTCCGCCCACCCAGTAAAATGCCTTCCCGTAGGCCTGTGGTGCCAGGTACTCCGGTGCTCAAGCCCCCGTGGTATCTCCTGCGCTGCTGAGGTCAGAATCTTCACGACGGAATCGTCGTTTGCTCTGAACTCCCGGATGGCCATGCCACTAAAGCGAACTGGTCAATACTTGTAATAAGGACGTTTTCGTGAGACTGGACTTCAGCAGGAGCGAATGCTCGCTGCCGCGCTTCGACTTTCAAACTTGTTATCGGCGAGCTGAAACGGGTGGAAACAGCCTTTGGGTATCGACTTATTGCAACTGAAACAACGGAACATGCGGTGATACATGTTTCCGACCATTGTACTTGGTTTTCCGCATACGACCAGTAGCAGCCGTACCTGAGACACGCAAACATTCAAAACCTTTACATCATAGTAGCCTGCTCACATGTAACGAGGACAAGGTGTGCGACGAGCTAATTTCGATTGTTTTCCAACACCATTTCTTGTAATTGTAGGATACGAAAAAACTGCCGAGAATTGTCGCTTTCTCAAAGAGAATGAATTCCATCATGCTGGTTGCTGCCAGCTTGTTAACAGGTGCTTTCTCTACGGGTAAGTTTGGCTGCTGTTGATGCTGTTGATATTTCAGTGGACGTAGTTTCTTTCCTGGCAAGGCGACTGACTGTTTTCTCTTGTCGAACGAAACTTAAACCTATAAACACGCTGTTTGCCGGTAGACGTAACTGTGCAAAAACGTTAAGTAAACTTGTTTTTGAGCTGTTTCTTGAAACGTTTTTGAAGCAGCTATTGTACACAAGCAATGGGAACGTGAATCTTTTTCAATTAAAAAGTTTTAAACACTTTTGACAAGCATAGCACAGAATGAACCAGTAATGATTGCATGCAGTTGTCGGAATGCATGACTACAACTGGAAAAGTTTAGGAATTTGTGTTTTGAACAATCATCAGTCGTTCTGTTACGATTCTCTGCCTTTCAAACCAGTGTACGACTTTGATTCCATCCTTTGCCGAAGAACTCTAATACAAAAATCCAAAATAAGCATATCAACAATGGGAATCAAACGAATGACGCAAACAAAACAAGTTGGCAAAACTGTGTGACAGCAAACAACTCTGCTGCTGTTAGGAAAACTATTTTCGATCCTACTTTGACCAACAAATTAATTGCAAATCGTATCAGTGTGCATTCTGACCGTTGGGACGTATGTTACTGTGCTCATGGTGTTAACAATTACTTGTATGTAACGTTGTATGTGTAAATTCACCTGATGAGCTATATCGTTTTTAAACTCTGTTAAATCAAAGTTCATAGAACATATGGATGTGACAAAACTTTGAAAAAAATTGCGCCATGCTGCTTGTTACTGGAACCGCAGTCTCACCTGTAGTGTTTCTAAAACTTGTTTTGGCAACCGACGCCCTCAATGATTTAATTTAGTAAAGTGTATGCAGCCCTATCATCAAAGTTATTTTCATTTTGACTTATAGTTTAGTTGCATCCTGTAACTACACAATGCATAATACTTGTATTTCAAACTGGTTAGACAACAACAAACAATCTCGGTAAAAGGTAATTATGGTTCTACCTTTCAGTTTGATTACCAATTAATCATATGTCTTTCATCGTTTCATACAATACATCGCATCTGTATCTGAAGAAATATATGCAAATCGCGAATGAACAAGATGTTTTTTAAAACAAATCAGTGAACTTTTTCAATTAATATTTTGGAAAAATTAATGTAGTGTCCATTTAGATTTTCCATTTCAATTTAGATTTTAAAACATATCACGGTTCCACTTAACACGCATCTATTGCTCCTCGATTAAACGCATTTCCTCTAGAGCTAGCATGTAGTTACCCGCGCTTTTATCAGTCCATCACAATAGCGGGAAAGTACAAAGTATGTAAATCGTCAATTCAGATATTGGCTTCTACTTACGCAAACAAGGTAAGAACTCGTTTTCCTTGACAGCACGCCTAAAACCTTATTTCCTCCTTTATTGTTTAATAGAGGTCGAAGACGTCATTCATGACAAACGTTGTATCAGACAACGAAAGGGTGCAGTCGTGCAATGTACCCCGTGAAAGTTCACCACATACCCGCTGAGATTTGCGGGGCCTGTAGCAACAATGGCAATCGCCGCAAAGCAAAGAAATGTAAATGACAGAAAAGAGATCAGTCGAAAAGCCAGAGAGCAAAAACGCAAACTTAGAATCGAAGAAACATGGAGGACAAAATAAGCCTGTAAGATTTTGTATAACTCTCAAAAACACGGAGCGCCAATATCACAACACGACGTCTACGCTCCTTGAAACAGAAATAAAATCCTCAATGAGCCAATGGCATGGGCGACCGCATGGGGGGGAGCATTCGGGGGTTTATTCTCTCTCACGAAAAAAACGAACATAATGGTCACAGTAAACAAATCCCTGTTTTTTGGAATTTTAATTCGGGGGCTTCTTATTTCAAACCCGTGAATTGTTTGCCGGTACCGGCAACAAACTATTCAACCATCACGCATGTACGTGATTCAACACCATTTTTCTCGTGTTAAAGCCAAGCATGGCAGTTCGGTTTTGCTTAATCTTGGATGACAGCTGTTTTTCGCACTCGCAGCTTTCTCTGGCGATTAGAAACAAATCCAAAAAAGCATTGGCTTAGACATATAAAAACACAGTATTTATTGTCCTTGTTTATTTTATGACGTTTGGACACTTTAGCTTGAAGGCGTTTGGTATTGCTATTGCAAACGAGGAAGGTCGTGTTTGGGCTTCAGGTGCATGCCTCCGGCAATGTAAAAGTGTTAAACAAGTGATCGTTTGTGAATCTTGAGCGCAACGCCCACTACTTCATCTTCAATTGTTGAAAATATAGCACGTCAATGTCGGTGCTAAGCATAATTCGCAAGGAACAAACATGTAGCTTGGAGGTCTATCGCTGGCGAAAGTTTGTCTCGTGCTGGAACGACACATTTTGCCAGCTTGGTTTTCTGTACATGACATGATTCAGTACCAAGAACACATAGTCCATTTGAAGATCCTGCGAAACATGGGCGTCGGAAAGGGGGCGGGGAGACCAAGGCCCTCGCTGGATTTTGAAACTTGGCATTTTCTATTAAATTTTTAGCAAAAAAAAGTTGTTTTTTTAGTTTTGAGTGGGTAAAATGATATTCAACCATTTTTGCCCCCCATTGAAAAATTGTTTTGGTTACCCCTGGAAAAATCCACTATTGGTATCCCCTGGAAAAAATCCTTACGACGCTCGTGCTGTGAAATAGTGTAACGGTTAATATCAAAAGTCTCTGGCAGAAAAAAAGAGTATGAATTATATTTTCGTTAAAAAAATACCTTTAGAAACGGTAGTCAAACACGTCATGCAAAGTTAGAAGTGTATATAGTCTTGGAAAACGAAAGTAACAGTCCTCAAAACGACAAACGTGTCGGGCAAAGTTAGAAGTACACATAGGCGTACGGGAAGGCATTTTACTGGGAGGGCGGAAAAAATTTGCCCTGAAAATAACAATTTGCCCTAAAAATAGACAGTTGCCCTGAAACTAACTTTTTACTTTAATCCGAATGGGGCCTGAAACCTTATGTAAATCTGTTCTATACAGTTAGATTCGTTTATAACGGCTCCTCTGTAACGTCAATTCGCCCATAACGTTACGTTTTGTTTGGTCGCGATGGCATCTTTTATATGCATTTCAATTCGCTTATAATGTCAATTCGGCAATAACGTTCTTTATGCAATCCCCTAGAGGTGCCGTTATAGGCGAATTCTGTAGTTACCTTGCTTGTTAACTCAAGGGGTTGAAGTTCCTTGCGTGTTGTGTTCTCCCAGACAAGAAATTTTACGGTAATTGCTTTAACTGATGCAAATATGTACGCGACTTCTATGACGCAACGCAATGTTTTGAAAGCGACGGTTCCGAATCGTATGATCTTACTCCCTAAACCTGCCTGTGTTATCGCTGATGTGCACTTGAGCAAGGCACGGACGCGCACTCACAGGAGCCAAGCAATCTGCACGTCCGTGCTGCCTGCTTCTAAAACTCCTGTTAATCAAAAATCTATCATCTTTAACACCCTGCACCTCTACCCAACGCATACTCGAAAACGAACAAAGAAAGAGTTACCGAATTCTTCAACCAAGCTGTTGAACTACCGACATCCGATTGTTCGATTTTTACGGAAAAGGAGGGCTTGGTCCATATCAAAGTCACTATGACCAATCACGACTCTGGTCCAGATTACAAACTACATTAGCCCAAATTAAGCGGATCGCCTTCAAGTAAATATACACTGTATTCAAAATTTTTTCACCATTCACGATTTTTGAGCAACTAGCGCTTGCCCTGAAAAACAGAGGGTGCCCTGAATTTACTGTACTGAATATGTATTTTTTATTATTCAGGATTTTTGAGCAACTTGCGCTTGCCATGAAAAACACAGTTGCCCTGAAATTTTTCACTGTATTGAATATGTATTTTTTATCATTCAGGATTTTTGAGCAACTTGCCCTGAAAAACAGAGTTGCCCTGGAATTTTTCACCTGTATTGAAATACTTTTTATCATTCCGGATTTTAGCAATTAGCGCTTGCCCTGAAAACAGAGTTTGCCTTGAAATTTTTTAAACCCGGGGGGGCGGCTGGCCCCCCCGACCCCCCACCTCGTACGCCTATGGAAGTACATCAGCGTATTTGGTCAAAGAAAGTGTTGCAACTTTCGCCTTGTTAGCCTCTTTGCAAACCTATTTTCCCAAAACGTTAACTTGTTTTACAAACCATACATATTTGACTCGAGCATAACCATTGCGGTTCTCCAAAAATTTAGGTTTGCAGTCAAAAGCTTTCTATTGTGAAGTATTTCTGTGGTTTTACGATTTTCTTTTTGACAAACGTTGACTCCATGAAAACTTACTGCCATCACCAGGAGAAGAATCGGACATTTTAGTTGGCGTGACGGTGTGAGACCAATTATGTCACTGGGGGTCAATTATGTTGCATAAAAGAGTAGAGCAGAAAGTTCTCTCTGACGTCAAACAAATTTTTGGAGGCACAAAGTGAACCAAGTTAAATTCCATTGGAACCCCTCAGCTCAAGTGGGGTGTTTTGAAGTTCCTGGCGAAATGTTTGAAGAGAAAGTTTTCATTATTTTACAAGTCTTTCATATTTTGAGTGTACGTGATAAATTGGCGAAGGATTCATTTCAGCTTTTTTATCTCAATCCGAAAGTTATTGCGCCAGGTACAGTGTCTATTGTTGGAGTGAAACAAAGTTAATTTTAACCAAAACAGGTTCACATTCCATGATAATTAACAATCGAAAATACATGGTATAGCTTAGCGTCAGCTGCTGTGCTATGACAATTGCTATGCTATTTCATAACATTGCAATTCTCGTAAACACAGTTTCATCTAGGTAGGAGTTACGTCACAAACGTAGCATTCAGGTCGAACTTTTTTGCTATTCGTCTATCTTGTTTGATCATAATGCCATCATTCTACATGTCTCATAATGCTTTCATTCTGATTTATGCCAATCTCTGTGGCACACTGAAAAAGCGTCCTGGCCTAGCACATTTGCACCTGATATATTTTCTGTAGGAAGATTAACAGAAATTCAGATGAAACGAGAAAAGCTCTAGTTGTTTCCGGTGGCCTTGAAAGTTTAACACATTTTGTTCAATTTTTGCCAAGCGAGAAAAATTTTGACTGATCGTTGTTTTTTAACTCAACAGCAATCGTGAGCGGATGATCACTCGTTCACGCTTGCTCTGGTTTTTTTGAAACCGCTCTGTTGGATGCGACCTGTGCGATATTTTCCTACCCGTGTTGCTGATTTTCACAGGCGTTCATGACGGTATGATGAAGGCGGAGATCGAGCTCGACATCACCGAAAGGCTGGTTGAGCTGGAGATTAGACGTGACGTCACCTCTGACGAACTCCCTGTTCTGGAAATAGCGGTTTTTGTCATGACCCTACTCAACCTAGTGATGCTTGTGCAAACGGTGCTCCGAACCAAGTTCCAGCCAAGGCAGCAAACATTAGACGCCGTGTAACCAAGCAACAACAATATTATTAAGCTATCGTCTATTTAACTTGATGCAATAACACAAGACAACAATAAGCTTGCTAATGAAAATTTTCACCGTTTTGGTTCGTTCTAAAAAATACTGAAACTTTTTGCTTAGCGTCAAATGTGCTTTAATTCAAACCGAATATAAGGTTTCAATTAACTTGACCAACACTCGTGGTTGATGTGAAACTTGCCACAAAAAGATTTATCATCGCATCATCCTCATGAAATTGCTAACATCCTATCAACAGCGGAAACACACTCTCTTGGCTTCGTACAATTCCAAATGCGGTTGATTTTAAAGCAAGAAATGATCTGCTCAGGATCAATGAAATTTTTTTACAGTATGGAATCTCGTTAATGACCTAATGAACAAGTTGATTGATAAAATGAAAATAACAGTCGTAGCAAGGTCCGTAACTAGGGGAGCGCAAAGAGACTTCGCCCCACCTGGGAACTGGAAAAATGTGTTGGACATAGTTTAAAACTATTGGACATAGTTGGGCCCCTCCTAGAAAACTCTTCGCCCCCCTAATGTCCCAAGATGGTTGCGGGCCTGGTCGCAACTCCACGCAAGACGAAAAACAATCACATTGTTTATCTGAGAGCCAAGAAGAATCGAACAACGGGCAAATGCTCGGCGCCAGGAATACTCAGAAAATTGCTCACGTAAAAGTAAACGAAATCTACGCACGCACCTTCCCGGCAAGCTAAATTCACGTTGTTCTCGATTAGCAACAGTAAAAGTTAGAGTACAAGGTTTCGGCTGCCGCTTAGAGCGACGGAGGTTTCTACCAGCATCATGTGTTCGAGAATCATGAACAAACCTCTGATGAGAAGGCGAAGTTTTAAAGACGGCTGACTCAGAGATGGTTTCATTCTGGTCAAATGGTATTTTTGCAAAGAATCAAGCATTCCTTGTTAATTGTGAACTGATGCAACTTTAAAAAAGTAATTGTTAACGTGTTCACGCGTTCACGCAGTCCACAGTTATCGAAGGAGTACATAAATTTGATAACTGATAATTTAAAGAATTCAGAAAATATCCGTTTTATTTTTGTTATAAATAAGGGCTCTTGCAGCTTTATTTTGCAATTTAGCTATACAGAAGAAGTAGTTCTGTTGGATTTTCCACAGTTACGTATTGAATAAGTTAGAAAAGCATGAAAAAGAGCAAAACAAACAGATCTGAGTACTGAAATGTTGGCGTAGGTTTTTATTATTACCAACTCTTCTACATGAGGCTTCCAATTAAGGTCATCATCAATAGGGTTAGATTATCCGGATAACGGTTAATCAAGAGTATTTTTGCTATCCGATATCTGGATAATTCTGTCGCTTAACCAGATAAAAAAAATAACGTTACTAATGTGTTTTTCGCTTTTTCAGAAAATTTGGATTTTCTGTGTTTTCAGATACGGAGGACTTAAGTTCTACGAAATCCTCGTACTTATTATTTCAATAGGTTTCGTTTACATGACTCAACTATCGATGCGTTGTGCTTCCTAATTAAATGCGTTGCAGAAACAGTAGATGTTAAAAATGCATGATTCTCTTCATACACGCTCGCGTGGTGCATGTGTGCATACTTTCTATAAAACTATGGCATGATTTTGCAATCAATTTCATGACGCAAGTCTCGTGAAATCAGTTGCCTAACAATTAGGGGATATTATCCGGTTAACCGGTTAGCTAAAATACAAGAATAGGGATATACCCGTTATCTAGACAGTAAAAATTGTTGCTATCCGAACTATACATAATCATCAAGTAATGCTAAGATATATTAAGTTACTTTGTTTGATTATTACTCCAGTAATATTAGGTCATTTTTTGCCAAGATCGGAAAAAATTAGTAAAAAGCTGAAAGTTGCTGAATGCAATCCTTGATCCACCCTAAACAACATACTAAAAGTCCCCGTGTGTCCTACTTGAGCTTTTCCTGGTACAACGTTTTGATGCCATGGGTGTCATGGATGTTGAAAATAGTGTTTCGCACTTGTTCATCGCTTAATTGTGTTGTGTGCTACATGTAACTTCATGGGTGAAATTAGATAGGGGACACGAAGGACGTGCCCCCCATTTTGTTTAGACAGTGGGGATATAATATGCAGTGGTGGGTTTAAGGTTGGGGGGGCCCGAGGCAAGACTAAAAAGGGGCCCCTTTGATGACGTCATCATACTCAGCCAACCGTGATAAGCACTTTGATCAAGCCTAAGATACGACCACCGAAGAATACGCTCCTGAGACAATGGCATGACTGACACAGCAGAAGGAGGAAATGCAAAAGGGTGTTCATGATACACAACTTTGAAAACACTGAAAGTTGGGAGGACAAGGCTGGCAACACATAAAAGTTAAACAATCGTATATTGGCATCGCCTCCACTTTATTTTCACGCAACATTTCCCCGCATTCACCATCAATACACTACAACGTTTACCCCTTTAAAAGTTTCACACTTTCCCCCTTTGATAAAATGCTTGGTATTTGGCATCCTGAATTTGTTCACGTTCATGGGAATAAATGAAACCATAAACAACAACCAAGAAGATTCAAAACAAAATATTTGTTTTAAATATTATCCTTTTAACTACAAGAACATAGCATACAAAAACAGCCAACCTGAGGCTTGTTTTGGAAAAGCTTTGAGGCTGGATGAGTCAAGGCTGCCCTCATCTTGCATTGACACTAGTTGTTTGAAAAATGTGCAGAAGTAGTATTCATCATATACCTTATTTTCATATACCTTATCGCAAATACTTCTAGCAAGTAGCCTACACAATTGATTAAATCTGTGCTAAGAAAAAACGGTTGAAGTTATACTGGCTTACAACTGGCCAAAAAAATTTAACATCACCTAGCAAG
>Ga0210059_1012514_pt1 | contig 12801 bp, 16 predicted proteins | sample Ectturendosymbi2_FD_188042 | JGI IMG/M metagenome (GOLD analysis project Ga0210059, IMG submission 188042) | Ecteinascidia turbinata endosymbiont from Florida, USA - Sample 2 (SPAdes) (version 2) | ecosystem: Host-associated > Tunicates > Ascidians > Unclassified | place: Key West, Florida...
ACTCTCCTCTGTAGGCTCACCAGTACCACTTGCTACAACAACAAATCTGTCCAGGAGACCTTTACATTTTTCATCAACCTTTATGCTTTCTTACTTTTTCCTTCTTTTTTTTTTGCTCCACTTGGATATTTCCTGTTAAACTGTAGCATGTTCAAAAAATTAAACACTCCAATCTCTAAAAACATCATTTGATATAAAAATTTTCATATTGTATAAAACGTTATCTTTTGGTATAAATATTTGCTAGTATTTGATAGGGTCTTATCAGAACTTTTTGGAAGAAATTTTAACCCACATTTTTTAGGTAGGCCTATAGAAGTTGGTTTGAAGCTTTTCTTGATTTGCACGTTGGAGATGGTGGTAGGGTCGCTTTGAAAGGACAGTACTTACACATTAAAGTTGCTGTTGGCAGCCTCTTTTAAAGCAGGGAATTTTACGTCACAGTTACTGATGGGGGCCCCTTTGAAAGCATAGTACTTACACATTACAATTGCTGTTTGGGGCCCCTTTGAAAGCATAGTAGGCCTACTTACACATTACAATTGCTGTTTGGTGCCCCTTTGAAAGCATAGTACTTGTACATTCAAATTGCTGTTGGAGGCCCTTTTGAAAGCATAGTAGGCCTACTTACACTTACAACTGCTGTTGGAAGCCCCTTTGAAAGCATAGTAGGCCTACTTACACTTACAACTGCTGTTTGGGGCCCTTTGAAAGCATAGCACTTACACATTAAAATTGCTGTTGGGGACCTCTTTGAAAGTAAGGATTTTTACATCATAGTTACTGTTGGGGGCCATTTTGAAATCAAGGTATTTACACATTACAGTTGCTATTGGGAGCCCCTGTGAAAGCAAGGTACTTACACATTACAGTTACTGTTGGGGGCCCCTTTGAAAGCAAGGTACATACACATTACACTTGCTGTTGGGGGCCCCTTTGAAAATAGAGTACTTACACACTACAGTTTCTTTTAGGGGCCCCTTCGATAAAGTTTAACAGCAGAGTACATACATATTTCAGTTGCTGTTGTGGCCCCTTTGAAAGCAAAGTACCTGCACATTACAATTTCTGTAGGGGAGCCCTTCGAAAACAAAATACTTGCTTATGATTTGCTTTGTAGCACATTACGTGAGTGAATAATACGTCTTTCACCAAAAATAAGGAAAATTTATGTGCGTAATACCTCAAGGGGGGGCCCCCAAAAAGGGGGGGCCCGAGGCAAGTGCCTCGCTCGCCTCCTCTTAAACACACCACTGGGCGTAACCACGTTGCCACATGGGCTTAGGCTAACAACAGTGGCACAGATTTGAATTTAAAGCAGAATTGATTTTCGTATTTGCATTATATTTTGCAATATACTTTTTGGATTTGATTTGAATTTGAAAAACTTAAATCACTTTACTACTATCTGGAAAAGACTCAAAATAACAGTATGAGGCCGACTGGCATGATCATGATATGCAAGTACTACATTAAACTACGACAAGGTGTCAGTATATTGTGCCTTGCTGACCCATCAGTGAAAAGCAAAGTCTCAGCTCTACTTCTGCGCAAGTTGGGGACACTTGATCCTTAAAAGGTAGCATAGCACAACTAGACAGTCAAAATAGAAAATTTGCACCAATCTTGAACATCACTGAAGCAAAAAATGCTCATTTCTTTGTGTGCAAACGAACTGGGTTTACCCATCAGAGGCTCAAAGAATTTGTAAATATGACTCTGACTCGAGTCTCGAGTCACTGATTGTGACACGAGTCGAGTCATTCTGTGAAAAACGTGACTCGTGTCGAGTCACCATCTTTTTCAACATGACTCCGTCGAGTCCAAGTCACCAAAAATCGTGACTCGAATCATTGACTCTGTTCACGCTATCAAATTTTTATTACAGTACAACAATCGTCCTCATTCACGGGAGACAAAACGTTTACAATTGGATTTTGATTCATATCAATCGGAGCATTTTTCCAAAGAAATCTTTCATTCACATTTTTTTTCTAACAGCATTTCTTGGATTACGCGGTGAGCCAAGATTTTAAATGGTTTTACCAGTCATATCTATTTCTTGTCTTTTTCTCAAAAAGTTGTTTTTTACATAACCGAGTGAAACTATACTCACGTTTGTTATTTTTTTACTTGCTGTCGGAGTTCGTCTAAAGTTATCAATTGGCATCTCTTTTATTTTATCACCAAAAACCATTTAATATTTCTTGCAAACCTTTTCCGGTTTGCATCTGCTTCAAAACGTACAAGAAAAGATGCCCGCAAAAAAATTTTTGTATTGGCTGATTTTTTTCAGTTGGATAAAGCACGCCACTATATAGATAATTAATCATTCAATTCAGTTCGGGGTGGCAAGCCAAATTAATCAAAATACCATCTACCATTTCCGTGTTTAAAATGGCAAACCCAATGCGTGCCATTTGCCGAATAATTTTCCAAATTCATGATTGCACATCCATTCTTTCTTGGTTTATTTGGCAAAGTGTCTCTTAATGGTTTTGATTTTTGTACAAGACCTACTTAAGCTACGCGGCTCATTAAAAGACAGCTGAACCTGCCATCAACTGCTAATAAATGCGAAGCTACTAAAGCAACAAACATAGTCATCCGATCTATTTTAAGGAACGACGACACAGAACCTGCGAAACTATGGGCTCAGTGAGAATCAAACTCCTGACTTCTACAACTGCAGACACAACAACAAAACACAAAATCGATAGCAAACCACAAATATTTACAACAGAAATCCGCTTCCAAATGACTGCGCTGCTCCTGAACTTCAGTGATCAACTTTTCTAACTGCGTGTGTATCAATTATTCCAATGCCACTCTCATGAACGGATCAACGCATTTCACTTTGCAGTTTTCAGTTCAACCAAACACGAAAATCCTTACTTTAACATGTACGTAATAGTCATGATCACCAGTTGTTGCAAGACTTTAATGCAATTTCCCTATACTCTAGGGATTCAAGCAAACGAACCATGGGCGCAGTTAGGTGGGGGGACGCGTCCACTGTGTCCCCCCACTTTTCAGGCAGTGGGGATATAATATGCCATGTTCCCCCGCATTTTCTTTTTGGGTTTCGTAATATATTGGTTTCACACCAACCTGTCCCCCCCACATTTTACAAGAAAATTGCGCCCATGAAACGAACCCAATATTCCCATAACAGAGATGTATTGAAATACGCTCTTTGAGAAAAATCTTGAAGGGAATCTTATTCTCAACAATAACCTTCCTTTCTAAACCTCGTTCTTTAAACTGCGAATTTGATGAAGCTGGCGTGTCTTGATCGATTTCTTCTACAGATTTACATTTATTTTCATCAAAACAAAAATGTTTTGTACGCATTTTTTAGACATTCTGCAGGTTTTCTCCTGAGATATAAACGCGTAGGTATTGCATTTTGGAATAAATACCAAAGTGGTAACAAACAAGTATAACAAATAGCCTACTCCTGTACTTCGACAGGGGTCTTTCACTCGATATTGCGAATGAAACTTTCGAAAGCACGGCGATTCTAGCAGATGACATTCGCACAGGACTACAGGATGCTCAGGCAGAGCACAGCAAAATTCCTTTACTCGAGTAAGTAAAACATGGCATCTCTGGGTAAACTCTATCCCTAACAGTGGCGTGCAGAGGTCTAGTGATGCCCGGGGCGACTGCTTGATTTTATGTATGCCTCCCTACCAAATTTTAGTATTGAGCAATGACGTGTGGTGGTCATTGTTACTGGATATACGCTGTTTGTGACGTCACACCATGACGTCACATTCACGTTTGCAAACCCACGTTTTGGCGAAGTTTGTTGACACAATATGCATATTATTCCACATGCACTCTCCTTACTCATTGTTGTAAAATGTGTCACTGTAATAAACACACATTTTCAGCGTTCCACGTTAGGGGACCGGAGAAAAACACAGCACTCAGCGCTAAGACAGAGCAGCACATAACTGCAAAAATATCCGGCAACGTGTTAAAACAAGGGAGTAGAACACATGCGTCAGCGAAGTTCACAACTGCAAAAATATAAGGCTGCGCGAATGTCTCGTCGAATAGTAGACGAGCAGAGAAGGTATGCGGCTGAGATGGCGGACACCCACGGTTTACGTTTTGAAACTTGCTAATCTACGCATTGAAAATGTGCATTAAGCACGTAAAAAAAAATATCGTTTTTTATTATGTGGCTGTTATATGTTCAACTATTGGCGGGACAGACCAGATACGGGCTTGTGTGAGCCAGGGGCGGATCCAGGATGTAAGGTTAGGGGGGCGATTTAAGTAATGTTTGTTAGTCAAGTCTCATAACGGCTTCGCTGCTGTAAGAAAGATGAAGTATACATCACAAAAGTGCTGTAACAAAACAGCGGGCGACAAAATGGTCTTATATGACGAATGTTGTTTTCCGAATTGTATAAAATTGTGGTGAAAACAATTACTTTCCTAGGTTTTAGGGGGGCAATCGCCCCAATCGCCCCCTCTGGATCCGCCCCTGGTGTGAGCCGTTATGATCAATTCGCCTCAACTGCTAATTAATGATGAAGATCGAAATATGCACATATTGCAAGCACAGTTGCGGCTGTATTAGCTCACACCCAGGGTTGCCACATCAGAAAATGAAACGGGAAACTAGAGATGCATCAAAAAGTCAGCTAAATCAAGCAAGTTGAAATAAGACAATTTTGAAATTTGGCTCAGAAAATCAATTAAACGTCCATAATTACCTTCCAATCCTTTTTGTGATTTTCCCTTGATCGCGCGATCTGGAAAAAGTCACGTCACTATCAGTTCGATTGGGTGTGCGCCATACACCTAGAGTATAGGTCCCTGGTATGGTATTGAAGAATGTGAAAATTACTGGCATTTGAATGTACGAAAACTGATGTTAACGAAAAAGACATGTTTCGACAAATTAAACTAACGCAGCATGTGCCGGTAGCCTTGCAACAGGAAAAATCGTCTAGTTACAGCACTTGAATTATTGAAATTTCACTTCTGGATGCCCCCCTGCCTTGGATACCTGGGGCTGTCGCTCTGTGTGTCCCCCTCTGCACGCCATTGATCTCTAATACGTCATAGATGTAGTTAATTGCACAATATTACGGTTTTCCTGAAGTGATGAAGTTGAGGACTGCTGCAGACGTAAAGTTAGAACGTTTGAAGTTTGCCATTTTATTCACGATTGTTGATATGTGTTCGGTAAAAACTAAAATAAATGCACGTTACCAGAAGATTCAAAAAATTAGGAACAAAAGTTTCATTCACTCTTCATTCACCCATCTTCTTTCATTCACACTTGTAAAAACTTCATTCACCCTGGGGTGAACCATTCACCCGCTTAAGAAGCACTGATTTAGAGCTACATTTTAGTTGTTGAAGCTCAAAAACGCTTTACAGCATCAACAGTTTGAAGTTTAGAAAAACTAAGTTTAGTTGGAATGGTGGGCTGCCACTGCATGTTTCTAATTTTTGAATATATCTACCTTTACCCAGATTTGAATGAGGTTGTTTCAATTGGTCCAAATTTGACGTGGGCTGTGGGAATTTATCCAAATGTTTATAATATATGCAAATCTGAATGAACCTCAATTTACCCAGATGGTTCCAAATGTACCCAAGTTTGAATGAAGTTGTTTCAATCACCCAAATTGGATTGAGGTTGTTGGAATTTACCCAAATGTTTCTAATTCTATCCAAATTTCAATGAAAAACTTGTATATTGCCCAAATTAGATTGAAGCTCTTTGAAGTTGCCCAAATTGAATGAATTTGGCCCAAATTTGAATGGAGCTATTGACATTTGCCCAAAGTTTATCTAGTCTGTTGGAATTTACCAAAAAACGAGACGCCATTTTTGAGGCGTCGTACACTGGTTCGTTTGACGTTACCGGTGGTAAGGGTGAAGCTGCGATTGTCAACCATCTCCGTGATCATGCGGACCATGTGTCTGTCAGGTAGCAGACGCAGCAGCTTGCAGATGAGGCCGTGATACCATACAGTGTCGTAGGCTGCATTGAGATTGACAAACACAGCTCCGGCATTCTTCTTAGCCGAAAAGCTATCCTCGATGTCTTGTGTCAGTAGGGCGACCTGATCCACGGTTGATCTCCCGTGTCGAAAGCTCACCTGCTCATGCGGGAGCAATGGATCGGCGATTGGTTCGATACAAGGGTAGATGAGTCTCTCGAGGATCTTGAAGGGGACACACTGAAGAGATATAGGGTGATATCTCTTTGGGGCCCCCAATGGCTTTTCCGGCTTTGGGATCGCAACTACTAGTGCTCTTCTGTAGATCTTTGGAATTTTGAGTTGGCCCAAGCAGGAAGTGAGGAAATCGTAAAACTAAAATTTGAGAGCAAACCCGGCGTGGATTATAAACTCCGGCAAGATGAATCCAGACCAGGAGACTTTCCTGGCTTCAGGTGGTTGAGGGTGGCAGCAAGCTCCTCTGGCCTGAAAGGGATAGTGTTTCCCTCAGGTCTTCGGACCTTCCATAGGACGGACAGCTGCTTGTTGACGAGTCTGTTGGATTCGCGGCTCCAAGTCTTGTGTGGCCCGTTCTCCACGAGTTGTGAGGCGATCGAGTTTAAAGAGACGGGGCACAGGCTAGAGGAGCACCCGGACCTTCCAGCGAGATTGTTGATGGTGCTCCACGCCTTGCGACTGGAGTGCGAGAATTCGATGGAATTTGCATATTCTTCCCATCACTCCTGCTTCTTCTGTTCAATCCAAGGAAGTAGGGACAAAGTGGCTCTAACGGAGTCAGTCCCCGCCGGGGCTCGAAGGAAGAAACGACGAAGGGTCTCGCATTCGTTGATCCAGCATGGCACATAGTTCTTGCGACGGCCACGTGGGAAGTATTCAGAGGTGTAGTGGGGCGGGAACACGTGGGAACGGCGTTCCCACATCTTTTTGCTTTGAAATGAGTGCTGTTTTAACATAGCTGTTTTTTTGGTGCGTTCCCACACCTTTCTTGTTAGCACTACATCTTTGGATGTATTGCTTAGCTGCAAACAACAGTTTCTCGCAAAATTCTTGGTATGCCTTCGATGTTTATTGTGTCCGGAGGTGGCAACCTCTCAACGGATTCACCTGTGAGAAGGCAAAAGCGCCTCCAATCAGCATTGCGAAAGTTCCAACGCTTTTACCGAATCGCTGTAGGCAGAAACTTTGAACTTGTGTGTCGTTATGAGGGAGGGTCGGTGTTGTGACCGCGGGAACTTTCCTAGAACACGTCTGTCCAGCAGCTGGTTGTTCTGGCTAACACTTGCGAAGGCCAGGTCCGGTTTGGTTCCGACGTTCCGTCTGTGAGAGGAGAAACTTGCTGCTCCCTTTGGGTCATACAGCAGCCAGAGGTTGTTGGCTGTTGCCCAGAAGCCCAGGCTCTCACCGTCAGAGGATGTTTTGCTGTAACCCCATTCGACATGTTGGCAATTGAAGTCACCAACATAAAGGCTGAGGTGTGGTAATGTCGGGATGGCCTTTGGTGTAAGTCGCGAGCGTGTAGGTTTGTAGACGTTAATGACGTTATGTCCTGCGACGTCTACACACAACCATTCAGTCTCTGATTGCTCTGGAGACTGGTTGACCAATGACCACCAGTAGTGAACGAACGTGGCAAGGCCGTGGTTCCTGCTCAGGACTGACCCAGCTTGTGAGAAGTTGGGAATCACTAGCTTGTCTGCAGTTGTGCATTCTCCTGTAGGACGATGATGAATGCCTTGTTCTTGTAGGCTAGCTGCTCGACAACCCTGATCTTGTTTGCGGTGAGCCCCTCGGTGTTCAGCTGCAGAATGCTGGGTCTCTGGTCACCCTCGGCAGCAGGGACGCTGCAGCTCCTTGAAAAAGGCCTTCCCAGGCCGCGCCGAACACATCCAGCACGAGTGGCAATGGTTGCTCTCGTAGTGACAGGTTCGGTTGGCATTTCAAGAATACCGTAACAGGAACGGCCACGTGAATACACCTGTCATCCTCCCCAAATTCTTGGGTTGACAACAAAGAATTAATTAAACTGTAATATAAATGACTGAAAAATTTCTTAAAAGTCTGGGGGTTATATTTCTGAAGAACAAAAAACTTTCACCATCACAAATTGAAGAAATGCAAATATTTATGAATATTTACCCAAAACTGTTTGGAAAAGTCTACTTATTGTGAGCGGTCCTTAATCGCTGGTTCTCGATTAAGGACCGTCAAGCTTTACTCAACCGTTTTAACATTCTGTACAAGCTTACGTGCTCATGCAGTGTCACCTACATCGAGCAAACGCAACGCAATTTAATAAATCGTGTAGAAGAGCATCGAACGTCATCAAGTTCTTCAGCATGCAGACACTTGCAAGCCAACCCAGATCATCGGGTTGACTTTCAGAACCCTAAGGTCATTGGCAGTGACAATTGACGGCGGCTGCAGATTCTTGAATCTTTTATGATTCAAGAACACAAACCAGAGCTGAATGCAAACATCCCGTCGATGCCTCTATGCATTTTTAACTTGTAACAGAGCTTCGTGCCTCACTCATGACGTCACACGCCATCACTATCGGCGCGTATCCGGCTGAGTCATGTGACTACGTACGCTTCGCACCACTACGTCACTACCAAAACAGCCCTTTGCGTTTTTCATTTTTTCACAGCGCTTTTCTCCTGAGTGACCAATAAGAACCTGCAGCATGATCTCTGCAGTTCAATTTGCAACGCACTGATGATGATAACAGGAGTTATCGAAACGTTTGCAATTTGTCGTTTGTATCATTTTCATTGGCCGTGATTTTCATTATAAAATTCAAAACGATTTTCGCGCAGAAAGAATTGGTGAACAATCATGTTATGAAGATTTTTCCAAATTGTTAAAACCCGTGATCGAATCACAATAAAAATCATCACAAAATATTGTATCTCAAATTGCACCACTTCAAAAGCAATTGAAAATATTCTTCCTGCTTTACCTCAAGCCGAACCCTTGCAAGAGTTTGAACCCGAAGACTTGTCAGACCCTCCTCATCCAATTAACATTGGAACAATTGCAGAACAATATCTTTTACAGTCTTATGGCAATCAAGGTGATAAAACTTTTGGACTTAAAAACAAAGACGGACAATTTTATCTTGGCAAAGCAAAGGTTGACATTTATAGAAATGATTTAATTGTTGGTGATAAAAATATCAAGGAACACCACTTGTTTGGGATTTGCTTTTTATGGATAAACCCGAAGTTGGTTTTGCTACAGAAGAAGACAAGAGAAATTATGAGGAAATTATCGTAAGAACAAATGTAATGAATCATCCAAGAAATTGAGAAAGGCCAGTGGCAAGCAAAGGCTACAAATGGAAAAATATCATAAAACCAATCTGGAACAATGAAAAAACAAAGGAGAAAGCGAAGTGAGAACAGGAAAAAGCGAAACGTGATCAAAAGAGAAAGGGGGCTGGAACTATCTTTTTGCCAAGAAATCCAAATGCTCTTGTTGAACGGCCTGAACTTCTGTTTGCTTCAAAACTTGCTGGAAACACTGGTGTTCGAAACGAGATTCTTGTAATATCGGAGGAACGTTTGAGACAAAAAGTCATCTCTCGTGATGATTACAAAAACTTAATGCTCACATTAAATAACTAAAAATGCTTACAGTTAAAAATCATGGATACAAACGAAAATACGTCGTCGGCGGTGCTGGCATTTTCTAGAAACTTAAAGATTTTTTTTCAAAATTTATCAGCAAAAAAACAAGTCATTGACACTGTTTTAAATATTGCAAAATCTGCATCAAGAAAAGTTGGTGAGAAAACTGTAAATGCTATTGCTTCAAATTTGACTCCAAATTCAAAACAAATTCTGTCAAAAAATACGACACCTCCACAAAGGAAATCTGATTCAACAAGAATAATTAATAATTTGATTTCTGGCTCTGGGTATAAAATGGATATCTTAAACATAACAGAAAACCTCAAATTGATGGATCTGTTGAGAGTTATGAATTTAGGTAATATAAACCAGTAATGGAGACTAATTCAAATAACCCTGTTGAAATTAGAATTTCAATAGACACCCCGGATTTATTACCAAACCAAGTGAATCTTATCTTGTTTTCGAAGGCAAACTTGTGAAACATGCTGATGATAATGCTTATGGCAATGCTGATGTTATCACGCTTACAAATAATGCTATGGTGTATCTTCTTAGACACATCACATACCAGCTTTCTGGTCAAGTAATTGAATCGCTTGTTCATCCGGGTCAAGCAGCAAAAATGTTAGACCTTTCGAAGTATCTGGACGATTTTCAAAAGAGTCAAGGTCTTAACCAACTTTGGTATAAAGATTCAAAGTTAACAGCACATCTTGAAAACAATGCAGGCTTTGGTGTACTAAGACAGGGCTTTGTTATTCAAAAACCAAATCCATAAGGTGCATTTAGTTTTAGAGTTCCGCTGAAACACATATTTTGGGTTCTGCAATGATTACAAAAAATTTGTTTATGGCTTTGAACATCTGCTCACTTTTGTGAGGAAAGATAGCAATGATGCAATTTTTACGAACAGCGCGACTGATGCTGGAAAGGTTATTTTAACAAAATTGTCGTGGTACATGCATCATGTACTTCCAGCGCTTGAAGAAAACACCTTCAATTGTAAAAAACAAATGAATCAAAAGCAACTCTCTCAGTGGCGTATCGATTGATTCAATGTGATTCAATTCCAGTCCCTCAAATAAGACAAGTCACATGGAGGCTGTCGGTTAACTCTTCACCCGAAAAGCCTCGTTGGATTATTGTTGGATTTCAAACTGGCACATCGGGAGACCAAGAGCAACATCTGGCCATATTTGACCAATGTAATTTAACTAATATGTTTGTAATACAAATAAAAGTGCAGTTCTCAGCAAACGTACCAGCAAATACTGAAGCGTATGCAGTTGTAATTTCAGATATAAGCCTTATTTTTCAGAGTGACGGAAAACAAGGTGATAATCGAATATAAAACCTTTTGCCTTGATTTCCTTCCAACCAAATGGATGTTGGCCGTTGAAGTTCCAACCAAATGGAAAGAAATCAAAGGCTAAAAAATCTCATTCTTAAATTTGTTGCTCCAGACCCGCCCGTTGTAAACGTAATTATTCTCGGTGACGAGCAATTACAAAATTTGTATGCTGAATAAATATTTGGAAAAGCAAATTCTTTTCCCGTCTTTACATCAGTAACTTTCACAGAGATTTCGGGTTGTTTCGAATGTGGCTCAACTTGTCAGCAAACACCTTCAGCTCATCTTAAAGATTAATTTCGAGGACGAGCCTTCATCAGCTGAGATTTACCGAACCGCATAAGAAACTTTACTCCGTTTTTGCTCAAAACGTATCTGATTTATTTGCTCGTGAAGCTTGTATCTTCACTGCTTTTCTCAAATGCTTTCAGTTTACCACAAAGTTTAGTTTGACAAGAGATTTCAAGCAACTTTTCTTTTGACATTTTTGTTGTCGTGTAAACCCCATGTTTGTTTAAAATTACTCGTTTTTGGTCTCTTGTTGATGAAATGCTTTACATTTATTATACGGTGGAAAATTTCTTTATCTGAGTTAAAAATTTGTCCTTATAACAAAGCAGTAAAATGGTTACTGAGAAAAAATTAAAAGAAATTGCTAAGAAGCATAAATTAAAAAATTATTCAAGGCTTTGTAAACAAGAACTTTTAGATTATATTCAAAGAAGCTTTCCAAAAAACGTGCTTGATGAAGTAAATCAAAAACAGCTTTCAACGTCTTTAAATCTGCTGGATGATGCCAATGCAGAAATAAATGTTCAACTTCTTCAACCAACTAAATATTCACCTCCAGCACCAAAAAAGAAAGCTTGAAACAAAATTTAAAAATATGGACTGACTGGTTGTTACGTTGTTCCTATTGAAGTCAAAAAGCTAATCAACAATGTTTGGCAAAACCTCAAGAATAAAACAATGAGCTTGTATCCAAAATTTCAGTTGAAAAAAACTAATAAATCTGCGTTGAAAGGTTTTACAACACAATATATCATAAAACCACAACAGAATTCGACCTATGACCCTAAGTCATGTCTGAACGCTGTTAAAAAGACGGCTTTGGTAAAATTCAAACCAAAGACAAAAGTGTAAGTGATTTTGAGAAAAAACATGGAGAAAGCGAATCTTGCAACTGATGACGGTTTGATAGAATTGAAACACTTTTCAATCTAAAACAGATTGTTTTGCAGTCTACAAATTTGGATGAATTGTGGAGTGTTTTTTTGTGAACAAGTTCTTGAGAACTTGGCAACTTTTCAAATGCAAGGAAGTGGTTGGAATTTTTATAGTATTAAACCATTGGATATTCATACAGTGAGATATGAAACTTTGCGTAGTAGTTCTTATGTTCCTTTGCCAAAGTTTCTTGCAACAAAAAAGCTATCGTCAACATGAAAAACCCAAACGACAATGAATGCTTCAAATGGTGCATTGCAAGAGCATTGAACCCCGTAGAACGCGGCTCTGAAAGAGTAACAAAATAACTGAGAAAGCGATCACAAACACTCAACTTTACCGGGATAGAGCTTCCAGTTGTCTTGAAAGATATTGACAAATTCGAGAAACAAAACACAGAAATTTCAGTGAGTGTTTTTTGGTATGAAAACAAAAGCGTTTACCATTTGAGAACTTCCAAGTTGGGTTAGAGATATGTTTTACTCGGCACGTATACTACAGATCAAGGATATTTACAATTATGAATTAGCAAAACATATGTACAGAGTTTGGCATAATATCTTTCCAGATTACATCATAAACGGTTTCAATA
>Ga0210059_1012515_pt1 | contig 12801 bp, 6 predicted proteins | sample Ectturendosymbi2_FD_188042 | JGI IMG/M metagenome (GOLD analysis project Ga0210059, IMG submission 188042) | Ecteinascidia turbinata endosymbiont from Florida, USA - Sample 2 (SPAdes) (version 2) | ecosystem: Host-associated > Tunicates > Ascidians > Unclassified | place: Key West, Florida...
GTGATATCGCCGGCTTCAATGTCTTGTACTACGTTCTGTATTGTCTGTTTTTATCAACCTGCGTTCTGCAGAGTGTGTGTGTTCATACTATGGACTTCGTGTCTGCTAACAAACAAATAAATTAAATTAAATTAAACGTTCATACTTGGTTAAGTATAATCCTACTTTAAATGTTTACTGAAGGTTAAATACCAATAAAAAAATAAAAAACGAAACGAAACCTAGCAGCACTCGTTGCTATAAGGGGTTTTTGGGTTGATAGGAGTCCGCAAGTGGGACTGACCTAATTATGAACAGCGTAGTGTGTAGAATGGCAAACATGCTTCGTGTGAAAAAACATTGACAGAAGAATTCAAAAATTGTTTGATCTAGTTGTGTATTTAGATTGTACTTGCTGCTATATATTTTGTAAACATAAGTTTCGCAGATTTATTAGAATCAAATGAGTCGGTATCGATTTTTTATTTGAAAAAAACCTGTTATGAGCCATTTATGCAAGATTTAGCACTTATCGGTTATCGGAAGGTGGCGCTAATGAGAAGGTAAACTTGCGAGTTTGGAAATGTCATTTCGATGATATTGCGTTAAGTTCCTCTTGGTTGTGTAAGTGTAATGCGATTGCAATTGTAGTGACTTTTGACATGTCTTGGCGTCGTATTTAACTTGATTTAGATTTCTGATTATGTAAAAAAATTGATTCCTCATGTGAAGTAACGTTTTCGCCCATGGTTTTAAAGTGTAAAGTTTGAAGGAATGGTTGACTTGTTTTTAAAATCGCGTGTTGTTAAAGCGTAATTGCTATCCAGTGGGTATAACAACGGAACTGTACGTAATTGGTATGAAACAACTGCTAACAATGCTGTGAGGTGACCAGTGTGAGCTATGGCGCTTTTGTGATGCAGTGCATAATGTGGAACTTGAATGCGGTTTCCTCTGTGCTATTGTAATGGTGGTTGCAGCCAAAAAAATACCTAAAAAGCGCGAGGAGACAACCATGCGAGTTATATGGCGTATTGGCTAATAGTTTTAAAAAGATTTTATCAATATTATAGGCCATGCAGGTTGCGAAAAATGCTGAGAACTGTTAGGCCTTTGAGTAGCGTTCATCTTAGTAATGAAGATTAAGTATGTTGTTAGGGTTAAAAACTATAGAGCATCTTATTTGGAAACTAATATTGGAGGGGTGTCGTTAACATAGAGGGAGATTGGTCGTTCTGACAAATAAAATTTAGAGCAGCTTTGTTAATCATAAAAATGAAAAATTTGGAAACTTGTCCTTTGAGTTGATGCGGATGAAGAAATGTTTGGCTTCACCAGAGATGTTCAAAAAAGTGTTCTAATATACTTAAAAGAGGATTGAAGACTGTCTGTGGAAAAAGGCATGTAGGCTTTTCTTCTAGTCTGCTTTTAAACAAATGGCTACAAGAGATCAACAAACCTTACGGATGAAGTCTCTCCTTAAAGCGATTTGCGGTGAAATAAAATTGTCTTTGTTTGTTCATTCGCGGCTTATCAAGTGGTTGTATGAACATAACTAGGTTTTGACAATGTTTACAAAGGTTGTCGTTGGTATTTGTCAATCATCTGAACGTTTATAACCTGTCTATGTGCTGCATCGCGTTCACCTGGTCATCTGCTATTGCTGAAAAGCTTGGTTGTGAACTCAACTTGTTTGTCAGAAATTTTCATACTGTGTAAATATAACGTGTACCATGGAAAAATTATAGTGGTATGACCCAGGTGGGTGTGGGGAAAGAAATGCACAAACGGTCTTGCTATTTGAGGTACCTTGAAAATGATTTAAATCATAAATCTTTATGAATGTACTGGTAGTTTTGTTTGGAAAGCGATATGATCATGGTGATTAAGGCGAAAGTCGGGGTTTTTGATTTTTAGTTTTCTTTCGCAAAAAGGACCAAAACTGGTAGTTTAATTGTGCTTGAGGTATGCGTATTTTTATATGGAAAGGAAGATGAGAACAAATGTTTTTATGAAAGTTAGTGTATATCATACGAGATTATTGTTAAACGTGTAGGTTTTACGTTCATCTAGCAACATGGAAAAAATACTCGGTGGTTCATATGAGTTTTATTGAAATGCATCCGATAGTTGCGCTGTGTCGGCGATCTATTGTGTGTTTGTGCTTACATTATTCAGAATAACTATCATGAAAGGATAATGTGTCCTGTTAAAGTACGTAGAGGGGTTTTTAAACTGAAGCTTGTGATGTCAATGGCATAATCTGCTTGTTGCCATAGAAGAGGCAGCATTTACTGAAAATTGTCACGGTTAGTGTTAGGTGGCGTTGTTGTTGCGTGAGCAACTTAAAAAGCTTAGATTATGCAGTTAATATCTATCGTGTGAGTAATCAGATTAGTCACTAAAAATGTCCTGTTTTTATAAATTATGCGAGAATTTATAGCAATATTTGAAAAGAGTTGTGTTTTAAACCTATGGTGGGTCAGACGTTGACTTTTTGAATTGAATGACTATACTGGAAAGTGTTGCCTGATGAGATAAATATATGAAAAGCGTTTTAAGAAAGATTTGGGTGGTTTCATGAGTCTGTAAAGGTAGCATGAAACTGTGGATTCTTGAGATTGATCATAAATGTTTTCTTGTAAAAGAAACCATTGGATACCGTATGAAAACTAGGGAATTCGTTAGTTGGCGTGAGCACGTTGCAGGGACGCCTTTCACTGCGTAGCACTTCGCTGTCACGACTAAGTAAACTGACGTGGTGCGTCATATGATTTTGTCCTGCTTGCAGTTACTAGTCAGGCAATTGTGAAGTTCCATTATAACGGACTTTGCGTTTCTTGTTTGGTAAAAAGTGCTAGAGTGGTAGTCATGGCCTGTCTTGTACTCAGCTCTGCTTTCTTTTTTTGTTTAAACTGCAATATCTGCACTGGACTAAAATTATATGCCATGAAAACTTCAAAATGCTCTGAATGGCTTGAATTGCTATGGTGGCTACCCTGGACTGAAGAAAGGGTCTGTCTTTTTATGTGGAACCTATATACAGAATTAAGAGTTTTAATATTACCCATTTGAAACGAAAGTGCCAAACTAGCCTTGTTGGTGTAACTGCTAGTTCTGAAAAAAAGAGGTTGGGGCTATTTATGCAGGGATATTTTGAGAAAATATCAGGAGTAACGTCCTGGAGTACATAAGTGACCCTACTGGCCGTGCCCTTGTTGGGTCGGAGAAATTAGAACTGGAATGTATGGGTCAGAAAGTATAATAGCAAAAATTTGCATAGGACAGTAAAACGAGATGAATGACAGTCCTAGGGGGCACTAAGGAGTTTTGGGACAAAAATAGTCTAAGTCGCTGAAAAGTTACTTTGTAAGGTTGCTTATGAGAAGCGTCTGACATAAACATTTGTACATTAGTAGTTAGATCAAAGGGTTGCAAATCAAATTACTTGGCAAACGGTAGATAGTCATAAATTTTAACCGCAAAAGGCGAGCAATCAGTCTGCGAATTTTAGTTAAATTAGGAAATGAAAAAGATATGAAAAAATTTTGTTTCAGAAATACAAACTGTAACTCAAGAGTGGGTGGGGGGTAAAATTTAGTCAAAGGTGAAGTTCTCAAAAGGTGGGTTTTGTCGGTGGGACAATTTCGTTGTTCAAAACCGTGTGTTAAAAAGATAGGACGTAAGGACGTTTGCTGATGGTAAAGAGTCGTTTCTGCAAGGAGGGTGGCTTTTTCTTCGGGTTAAACCGTGTCAATTTGAATTTTTATCCATAAAAGTCATGGGGCTATAACGGCTGTAAAAAAATAAAAATGAGTGATGATATGGAAAAGTTCTGTAAAGGATAAAAGTTTTTTTTTTATGTTTGACTGGGGAAGTCAAGGCACGTTGTTATAGTAAAAACTCATGCTAACAAACACTAGAAGTCAGTCAGAAACTGCACAAAGTCATGAACACTTTTAATCATTATTTACACAGGTTTCTTTTGCGAGAACACAAAGAGAAACACAAAGTAATCCGCAGATAATTGCCGCAGCGATAAGAAAAGAAAACATCGTAATGCAAAAAACCTTCTAGAGTATAAGTTTATATATATGTCACTAAAATGGGGAAGACTGAGGTTACGTGCTCAGTACAAATTGCATGTTATTATATACATGATGGCACGTGTAATTGCCATAGGGGGTGAAAATTGAAAAAGAGAGTTTGTTGCGGATGTTTATTTCGTCAAGAGTCACGTATTGAATGCTTGTAAATTCTAAAAAAAATTTTCGTAATAGTCCGTCATTCTGAAGTATGGAGCACTATTTTGATTAGGTGCAAAATACAATAGTGTTTATGTTATCGTAATGAGAAGAGCTTTTTTTAAGTTTGGTAAGGAGTTATTTGATAGAAATAACAGCAAGGGTTTATTGCGCTTTGCTTAAGGTAAAAAAGATTAGCTTTATGAATAAGAAAAGACAAAGGGGTTACGTTTGAAACCACTGGTTGAACACTGCATATGCAGAGTCCAAAGTAGATAAGATAAATTAGTGTCACGCAGTTTTGGTTGCGAAAAATCAGAAAAACATTCAGCAAACTCTGATGATTAAGAGAACACTTAAGCAAATGTTTTGTCGAGTCTTGACTATAAATGATAAACCCGTAGATTGTTCATCAAGCAGATGAACAATGTTTTCTGATTCCGATCTGTATTCGTCAGTTTAATAATCGAATCCAATTTGTGAGTAATAATGAAGCGGGTAGCAAGCATGACAATATCGAAGGAAAATTGCTTTGGTGATCCCCATGTATCGCAGATTCCTTTCCATCTTGTCTTTATCGATTGCATGGTCACATAAAGCATAATGAATCTGTTCCTGCAACAGGGGTGATGCCTAGATAACGTCTACGTCAGTGATTGTCGGTAGTTCATCATCCTGTCGGTAGGGAAACATGAGACCGAGAATTTCTTTTGGCCCATCGTAGTGAAAAATCTTGTTGGGCTTCGGAGAAAAAGTTAGTTTCGTTGGTTTTACTGGAGTGTAAACTTGTGGTGGTAATCTCTCCGGAGAGTCTGGGGTCGCCGCAAATTGGTAGTGGGGTTTATCAGGCAAAAAACTTTCATTATGAAAGTATCTTGGGTAAGGAAGACTTTTAGTGGCCTTGAATCGTCGTTGGTCCCAAGATGAAAATTTTCTGGGGTCTCGTTCGTTGTAGTAATTGTCTGGTGAAACCTGCATTTTGTGTTGAAGCTCCATAGATAGTTTTATTGGAGACATTTTGCATCTGTCCATTTTATATATTAGTTTGTGAACTCTAGTATTTTAGCTTTGGTGGTTTGATGAGGGGTATTTTGAAGTTAGCTGCTGCTGTCGATTGCTGATAATTTTTGCGTTGGTAATTCACACCTATGAATTTGAGGTCCGCTCTCAAAAATTGTCGTAGATGGGGTGGCATGAACTTGATGTCATTTGTTAGAAATAGCCAAATAGCTCGTCTCAAGTTATTAGCGTCTAGTAATTGAGAGCTTGATGCATGACATTTCGCCAAATCAATTTTGAAGCCTACTGCACAATTGGGAATTTGGTGAAATGCTGATAGGATTATAGCTGTCCTGTCAATCGCCATGCGTTGTTCGCTGGTATCTTGTACGAAAAGGCAGCTGTAAGGAATTGGCGACTGTGGCCAACTACATATTTGATTTAGCGGTGTTTACCACTAGAATTTCACCATTCGGAAAGTTAAAAACAGTAGTGTTTTCATTAGGTTGGGAAACATTCTTTGCCTGTCCTGGACGAGGTCGCGATTGATCAATTGCCAAAACATATTTAATTCTCTGCACTATGTTTGGCTGAGGTGAGAAGGTATCTGTGGTTTCGTGCGATTTCTTTGGGGTAGAGTTACGTTCCGTTTTTTCTTTCTTCGCCGGTGGTGAAAAATGGGTGGGTGAGCATTCCATATGATTTATTACAGAAACTCCTACATCTTAAGAATTAGGCTATAGGAAATTTGAAAGAATTTGTAATTAATGAGGAGGTTTTTGTTATCTCATTTTGTTAGTAAGAACTGTAAACTGTATATAAAAAAGTAAGTACCTTCAGTGAGGCCTCTGTTTTAGGACTATCGGTATGCGAATCCCGTCCGTTCAGAACTGTCAAATATTCCATAAGTGCATTATGAGTGGATTTGGGAATGAGAGGAGCATGTTGAAGGAACATGTTTGTCATTTTTCTTTGAGAACTATATGCTCGATGTGAGCTCACGTGTCGTATATTATCATCTATTTGTAGTTCAAAGATGAACGGGGCTACCTCCGGAAACAATGTGAACATAGTGTTAATTCTGAGAGTTTCCTTGTCAATGTCAGAGAGAGATGATGCAAAATAAGGTAGCAGAGGTATCTGAGAGATATTCCAATGAATCGCCTGCTGTAGCGTACATTTAGTAATGTAAACATTTGGGTATAAATTGTCAAGTCTTATTACATAGAGATCCTCCCCCAATTCCCATAAGCTGTTGGAATCCACATAAGTTTTGCACGTATGGAATGTAATTATGAGTTGTTTGATCTGTTGAACTTTATCAACTGGTGGCAGCTTATATTTCCAGTTAGGTTGGTTTGTGTTAGCAAAAGCTTCTTGTAGCAGAGACGAAATAGGGGATGCCATAAGCATGTGCACAGGGCTAGTCTGTGTGTTTGAACCGGCTGCCATAAGTTAGTAATAATAATAGTTTCTAGAACTGCACACAAAAGTAAAGTTGTATATTTAGTGTAAAAGGCAATAGTCTTTATGTAAAGTACATTGAGAAAGGAGAACAAGCTTTACAAAATTTTATGCAAAAGTCCTCTTAAGTTAACTTTTTGTTAAAAAATGAAATATATGAAAAATATGACTTAACTAGCAACTGGAGTTGGTCATAAGCAGATTCATCCCGCGTCCTGAAGGAATGCATCGAGAAGGAAGCCATTTATTGGTCATGCAGTTATGATCATTTTGGTACAAGCTGAGGCTTGTGTATTTTGTTAAACCTTTGGCCATCATAGTGGTGAGGTATCAGAAAACCTGAAAATGATAGAAAACATGTAAAGCATCCGTAGTGAGTATCGCTTACTGTGGGCACCATGGGTAATTCAATTGTTAATTGAAACGTTGAAGAAAGAGAAATCTTTTATGTTGATATTGCTTTAGGCGCCGGATCCACGCCCCGGACTGTGGCTAGGTTGTGCAACCGCCGCAGACCAAGACACGGATCAAGCGACTGAAAAGCTAGTTAAGGTGAAAAAGCGCAAAAAAGTAACGTACTGTTGACTTTACGAAGTCATTGCCATATAGGATGTCGGGGAGAGAGAGTTAATGTTTGACGATATTGCTTTCGGCACTGAGTTTGTGCCCATGTCTGAAGCCAGATTGTATAGCTGCTGCAGACCGAGAAACAAACACAGCGACTTAAAAGCTGGGTTACTAAAAAGTAGCGAAAAATTAATCTACTTTAAACTGTAGAAAGTAATTGTCATATAAAATGTCGAGGGGAGAAAACTCTTATTTGATGATGTTGCTTCTGGCACTGAGTTCGTGACCATGCCTGGAGCTAGGCAACAGTACTGCTACAGAACGAGGCACAAAACCAGTGACTCAAAAGCTGAGTTATTGAAAAGTAACGGAAAATTAACATTCGTTGAAATGGAGAGAGTAGTGACTATGTAAACTGCGAGAAGATTGAACTATTGTGTCACGCCGTAGCTTAGGGCATTGAGGCCAATTCCGCGCCTTCAGCGAGGATATCTAGTCGTCAAAAATCAGGCAAGAAATTCAGCGACCCCAAAGCTGGGCTGGGAAAGAAAAACAATATTGAACCCATGACGACTTCATGCAAAAACTGCATTGTCAAAAACTGAGAAGGTAAAAGGTGGCGTGTGTTGAAGTTACTTTTGGCACCGTGGCCGCTTCCCGGTCATGAGCCAATTTTAGTAACAGCTGCAGATCAGGAAACAACCTAAGTGACGAAAAAGCTGGTTTGGAAAGTGGGTGAGACCTTAACTTATTTGTAGCTGCATTAAATATTTATTTTGCGAAACATTAAGGAGAAAAACATTTTGTGTGGCGATAGTGCGTCTGTCACTGGAGCTGTTGCAAGATCATGAGCTAATTTGTGTAACAGCGTCAGATCAAGAAACAACATGAGTAACTAAAAGGCTGGTTTTTAGAAAAGAAGTGAAGTATTAACTTAAAATTAACTGCATAAAATCGTTTCTGAATGAAACCTGGAGGAGAATGAATATATATTGTGGCGATAGTACCTTTGGCACCGTGGTTGCCTCAACACCTCGAGCTAGTTTGCGTAACTGCTACGGGTAAAGAAACAACATCAGTGACTGAAAGGCTGGATTTCGAAAGAAAGCTAAGTATGAACTAATTGTAAATTACATAAAATGGTTGTAGATGAAAAATGAAGGAGAAGCAAGATATGTTGTGACGTTAGTGATTTTGGCACCGTGGGCACTTCCAGATCTTCAACCAGTTTGTATGTAAGATGAAGAATAAGAAACACCCTCAGCAACAAAAGCTGGTTTTTGAACTGAACGAAATGTTAACCCATGTTAGAATGCTAGAAAACCGGGACGGTATGAAAACTTGAGGAGATCAAAACTGATGTGATGAAGGTGGATTTTGATACCGACGCCACTTCCCCACCTACGGCTAGTTTGAATTAGAGCGGTAGGTGAAGACAGTAGGTTTAACGATTGAAAAGCTACTTCAGAAAAAGCACAAGGAAATAGCAGCGGTAGCTAATTTGTAAAATCGAATTGTCCGAAACTGCATGAAATATTAGGAGGAAAGAAAAATTGTATGCTGATCATGCTTTTGGCACTGTCACCGTCTCCACATATGAAGCCAATTTGCATAAAAGCTGCAGATAAAGAGACAGCGCCAGCGACTCAAAAGCCAATTTATGAAGGGCGTAAAATGTTAGCAAGGAAAAAAAATTGCGTATGCGGGATTGAAATAAAATTAATAAGAAAGAAATGTGGTAAGCATACGAAGCCGTCCATTGAAAAAACTTCTAGAATGCTGTAAAGTAATTTGTATAAGTATAGGGCTTGTAACGATGGGTTGAGTCTATCAAACATAGTTGCTGAAAAGCTGACGTGCGCTACAAAGTTGAGGAAGCTTTTATGTAGTTATAGAAACGAAGAATAAGGTAGCACATGGAAAGACGTTGAAGGTAGCAGAGTTGATGTATGCTATTTTTAGACGGATAAAGTTAATCCGTAAAGAGCTAAGGAAATCATTTAGTATATAAAATATTTGTTAGTTGCTTAAAAATTCAAACTTAAAAGTGTTTAAAAATTGATTATGTGAAATGAAAGGAGATATAAATAAAAAATATTGCTTTCGACTGAATGAACCAATATTTTGGTTTAAAATGAAAAGTCACAATGAAACTTAAAAAGGACAAGTGAACCGAAAAGCAAAATTGCCCTTAAAAGAATTATGAAAAATGAACTGAAGAGTTTGAATTGTGAAAAGAATAAATGAAAATGAATTTTTGTTGTAAAAAAAATTTGTGGAACTGCAAAAAAATTTGGTAAGCACAAAAAAATGTACAAATGAACTGAAAAGGTACAATTGATGTAACAATTGAAAATGAAAAGATATAGATGAACTGAAAAATTACAGTTGGACTGTAAATTGGAAATGAACATATGTTAATGAACTCAAAAGATATCATAAACATAAGAAGGACGGTGATCAATGAAATGAAAAAGTGGCATTGAACTAAAACCGACGGTTGTAGATAAAAGAAGAGCGCAGTCGCACTTGGGACGACACAAATAAACTCAAAAGAGGTTGTAAAAATGAACTGAAATGTGGTAAAACAAAATTGCTTGAATTTAGTTGCAAGAAAACAAAGCTGCGTTTACATTGCTATTATGGTCTGAAGAATGAAAAAATGAAAATATGATAAAGTAAGATTATGGCATAGAGATAAAAATAGGATGAAAGTTGAAATTTGTAAAAGGTACAGCAGTGAATTTGAAAAGTATTTCAGAAATATTTAAATTTCCAGAAAAAATAACGTTGGGTGCCAAATGTACACGTTGGTTCTTGGGTCTCTAATGAGGCCTTGCAAACCAAGTGTTTTAGACCTAACTATTGCTAATACATGGGTTCGACATAGCAGTTAAGTCAAGGGAAATGTTCGCAGTTCTATGACTGTTTGATCCCCCTATAACTTCTGACCTCTTCTAAAACACATTTAACATATCACTAATAAATTTTCCATACGCTTTTATTTTGTACAGCTTAACATATGAAAGATAAATGCACTCACCAATCGTTCAGCATTGTGATAAATCAATAGCCTCTCCACTTCTCGACACAATCCGACAGGAACGCAAGGGGACTCCTGACCAACAACAGTTCGACCAGTACTCAAGCTAGTTGGCTGCTTATTCTGACTGAATGCTCAGCACGTATCAGTCTTTTATTTATGTATATTGGCGGTCGTTTTATCTCCCGCCTTTTAGGTTGCCTTCTTTAAGACAGGATATTATGATGCGATAGGTGCCTTCTTCATTTATTTCCTAATCTAACGAATGATGCGAACTTTGATTGACATAGTCCATTTAGAAGGGACTTTGGTAGTCATTTGTGACATATTTTGATCGTTATTGTTTGCTGGCAATTTAATTATGGAATCATTTATCATCGGTTATTTGTGACAATTCATTCATGACCCAATCCGTTACGGGAATCACGACAAACTTATTTTTTTTTTGAAACAGGGTAATAAGGATTTACCTTGTTTTAATTCTGCATGACAACGTGTTGGAGTTTTCACATTACTCTGGGTTTACGAAACAGAGTGTCAGAGCTTCGTCTTACTCTGATTTTGTGGAACCGAGTGTCATAGCTTCGCCTTACTTGATTTTTGCGAAGCAAAGTGTCAGAGCTTCGCCTTACTCTGATTTCGTGGAACAGGGTGACAAAACTTCGCCTTCACCTGTTTACATGGGTCAGACTGTCAGAGATCCACTTTGGAATCAGTGACTAGTCTGAAGCGACTTGGAGCGCTCGTCAAAGGGTCAAGCCAAGCAATTAATTGCCTCGCGACCCTGAGACTTCCAGAGGAGTACTACAAGAACTGGACAAGGCATCGGCCTTTTGACGATACCAGTTCTTGTAGCAGGGCGGCCAATTTGGACAAGCCAAATTTGCGCTATCATCCGACAGCATTTACCCTGGACAAGCCACTTTTTCAAACTAAAAACGAACCTAGTTTCGTTTTTAGGTTGAAGAACTCAAGCTGCATACCTGACCATAGAATACCTGGCGGAGCATACAGCACTTACCACATACCTTCCGAGCCTCGGTAATATGGTAAGGCAGAGCCTTGGAGTTTTTTCTCCGATGGCTGACTAGAGGAGGCAGACCACCAGAGAGAGAACAAAGCCAATTGTTGTTAGCACCGTTCTGACTGGGATCTGTGAACATGGCCCTTTTTATAGGGAAAAGTCACGCTTTAAGCGTAAGCCTCAACTTAAATAATCTAACAACCGTTGTCAAGGTAATGCGCATGATCAGAACATGAGTTTGCACTTTCTGTCCCACCCACGCAACATTGTCATGCTTGTTTATCAGTCTGTCAGTTCAGTCGCTTTCGGGCTTCTTTGGTTAAACCCGCTGCACTTTCGTCCTTTCCGTAGCTGTCCAGCAGCCTTCCAGTAACTGCTCAGTCTAGCAGTTGTTCGGTAGTTTTTTACTTTAGTTTCCAGCTTGTCTTTCAAGTTCTATTGTTGTGACTTTCAGTTCTTGACATGTAGAGAACAATATAATTGTTCTGCTACAAAACCCAAACCCAAACCTAAGCCTCACCCCTAATATTAAACCAAGGGTTCACAACCTGAGGTGCATGTACCCCTAGGGGTAGATTTTCCTATCTGAAAGGGCACATTTGAGCTTAGCAATGGCAGGGAAAAGTTATGTTTGCATACTATTCATTTCAAAATACTCGTATTTATACATAGGTCAACATCAGTGAATATTATTTTCAAAATCAGTAGATGATTATTGGTAAATATATTTTTGTAATTTTCCCCAGCCTTTTTGTCGTAAGAAATTTAGGAGTGCATGCTCATATAACGAAATGCTGAAGGGGTACCTGGCCGTAGAAAGTTTGGGAATACTTGTCCTAAACCTAAACCTTGGCGACAGACTATATAGGAAAGTGTTGGTTGCTTTGATTGATTCCTAACATGGTTCACTGATGTGCGTGGAAAGAAGTGAAAAGGAACGTTGACAGAACGGTAAAGTGTAGAGAACAGCAGCCAAAAAATTCGTTGTTATATTTTGAAACAATAAATTTTTGGCGAGCAGACTGCAGCTGCCCGTAGCGGACCGGAATGACGTCATTAGTAAAAAAATTGCCAGCGGACTGTTTGAAAACCTTTAGCGGACGGCCCGAAGACTGGACTGTTAGTGGCCCATGCCATCTCTAATGTCAATCCCCTTGCACAAATATCAAGTCCCCCAATTGAAAACTTCTGGCAATGGTTCTGTTGGTAACGAACAAAGGCAAGGAATAATGCTTTGCACGTGTAACTGGAAAAAGTCCAACACAACAGCTAGACCAGTGGTTCTTAACCTGGGGTAAATTTATCCCCAGGGGTAAATTTTACCTTCTGGGGGGTAAATTACTGAATCATAGCTTATAACACAAACATGAACTTTTAGAAATTTACAAAATGTTATTGCTGCAACCACTCCGGTGGCGTTGCATTGACTGTGTTTCACCACGAATGGGATGTGCGCGAAGAACAACAATATGTATACGTGT
>Ga0210059_1012516_pt1 | contig 12800 bp, 8 predicted proteins | sample Ectturendosymbi2_FD_188042 | JGI IMG/M metagenome (GOLD analysis project Ga0210059, IMG submission 188042) | Ecteinascidia turbinata endosymbiont from Florida, USA - Sample 2 (SPAdes) (version 2) | ecosystem: Host-associated > Tunicates > Ascidians > Unclassified | place: Key West, Florida...
GCGAGATTGCCTTCCTAGGGGGTCGCCTTTCCTCATTGAGAAGCTTGTTTTCATGGGAGGTTTCGACCGCATTCGGCACACAACGGCTCAGATCCCGCGGTAAATCGCTGGCGTCGCTTAGGGCTGCTTGATCTTGGTTTCCGTCATCCGCTGCAGTCAAGTCTTCATAGCATACAGTGATTCGGTGCGGCGGTCCTAAACTCCGAAGGTTTACGTCGTCAGCCCGCAGTAACGCCTGACGTATTGCTTCCAAGTTGAGATCCTTCACTTGCAGGTTTGCGGGCCATATGTACGCGACAAGAGGTTGAGGCATAGGAACAGAGTGGATATATGCTACACAAATGTTCTCGTATCTTCGGTTTACGCCCACGTAATATCTTTTTTTATTCTCGTTGTCATCTATCCGTAGTTGTACGCAAAAGAAGGATTTGCTTTTAACACGAACCAAGATATTCATGAGAGCTTCGTTTGCTTCTGCGTTGGATAAATCTGCGACCACCGTGTGATCAGATTTGAAATATCTCGGGTGCTTGAAGACACTGCGTGTTCGTGCCATTCCTTTATAGCACAAATATAATTTTTCTACGATATTCATGTCGTCTAATGCCTCTGAAAAACACAAAAACGGGTTATTAACATATTAACACGTCACCGTTTTCTTACATTTATACAGTTCACTTTGTACTATTTAGCGTTCACCTTTTCTAATCATCACACCATTAGCACGACTGTTATAACTTCGCTTTAACAGAGTCATCATCCTCTTTTTCATGCTTAGAACGATTACATGACGATTCGGTGTTACATATTTGCAGTAAGTTACTACTTGGCACAGAACGGATGAGCCTCGGCGCGTTTGATTTCCACCCAGCACTCCCTTTTCGGATGCAGCTACTAAGGATATCGGAAACATCAAAGACGTTCGTACTGTCTAGTCGGCTGGCGGGGAAACACGTGAGACGCGTTATTGTAGCGTTTACCAAAAGCGGCCTAAACATGTGTTGTGCGCAGCTTGGCTTTTTGATATAGGCCACAACATTTCTACTGCATTTTTATTTTTAGGGGCAATATCGTACTTTATATGCTGTCATTTGTTTACTATGATGCCTGCCTCAGCTATCAAATGATAATAAAAGCCAGGCACGACAAGTTATGCGTTGTTACACCATGATTGTTTTCAAGTACTAACCGATACTGACCTTACTGCATTCATTCCGAAACGAAGGCATGCTTCTGTTTAGACTCTTAGGTCTACTCTAGGGGCTAGGCTAACTGCTTTGAGAGCACACCGAGTAGTTTCAAACTAAAGTTAAAATCTTCATGCACAGTTTCAGAAGCAATTTGGACTTTGATTCAGGAGAAGTTGGATCCACAAACCATACACAATTGAAACTTAGGAGGCCACACCTGCCATGCCCAGGATGAGTTTGCGGAGTTATTAAACGACAGACGTTTGCAACTGGAATTTTCAAAACAGAGTTTAGCCCATGTCATTTTTGGAAAAGAACAAGAAACCAATGCTCAGTCATTTCTGATCTAGCCATTCATGAACTCTTTGATTTTTGCACAAGATGTTTGTGTGAAGCGGTATTCTTAAAATTGATAAAACCATCAAGTCCAAAAACAGATCCTTTTTGGAAAATGTTAAGAATGTCCTTGGTCCCGCGTTGTCTTGTATCAATCTACGAACGATTGATCTGTGTACAAATTATCAAGTGCATCCATCCCATTAGTTGTGCTTGATAACTTCTAATAAACTGAATCGTTTTTTGTTAATCATTTTTCGCCTTACTGTTTCCATTACGTGGTAGTTTTATTACTGTGTAGTTACTTTTATGAGTTGTGTGCATTTGTAAAATGCATCTTGACGTTTGTAATGAGACGTTGACATGCTCCATTAAGATCTAGGCCAGCTTTGTCCAACCCAAATTGCTTACTGAGCCAAAAATTATGTCGCAGTCTTAACCAGGTCCGCAAATTGAATGACATATTAATGAGAACCGCACATTTAATGGCTTACTTTTATCTTAACAAACTAAATTTAGCTTAAGTTAATGCACTGAAAGCGTTGGAATCCTAACTGCAATGGTAACAAACGTGATAAAGTGGAACTGAGGACCACCTGTTTAACAAATGTCAAATTCAAGATTATCAAAATAAGGACTGGTTGTCAGTATATACAGTAGGATACTTTTACTACAGCGAAAAGCTAAACTGAACCGCATGCGGCCCGCGGGTTGAACATAGCTGATCTAGCCTATCCATAAACGCGTAGAAACACCTTTTTTGAAAATGGGGTCAGAGAACAAAAAAGTTTGAGAAGCCCTGGCATAGAGGATTAAAACACTATATTTTGTAATGCTTGGAAAATGACAACTTCAAAGCGGCATAAATAAGCTCTGTGTCCACTGAAGGGATTGTGCTTATTTCTTTCATTAAGCAACATTTGTGGCGTTATGAATATGGTTACAAATGCAATCACTACTAACCAGTGACAACTGTCGCTGTGAAGCAGTTGCACGTAACATCTTAGAAGGATTCTACTTTGCTTGATGTATTAGGCCAGGGTTCTCCAAACTACTGCCCGCGGGCCAAATGCGGCACGCGAAGTAATTTCATCCGGACCGCGAAGCCATTTTGTCATTAATGGAAAAACAATATATTTACGAAGCATTTGTTGATTTATCCGAGTGTATGTAACATAGCCTATGTCGAAACAATCACATTTTGCAAGTCCGGCCCTCGACTTTTGTGTTGTACCTAGTGTAGCCCTCTAACAAAAAAGTTTGGAGACCCTGTATTAGGCTATACGCGCGCTGGTTTATACTGTACGCAAGCTAAAATATCGTATTCGTGGTTTAAGTTAATCGACATTTTCCACAAGGCATGATAATCACAATTGTGATCTCACAATCCAAGCTGTTGCAACGCGCTGGTTTGTGGATGTGGCACACAAGTAACGGAAGCATAGGCGTAGCCAGGGGGGCCAAAGGGGTCACGCCCCCCCAAATTTTTAGAAAATATAGTAATTTTGTGCTTTGAGAGGCGTTATTCTAAACAAAATAGTGTTATTCGCCTAAAATCAAACATGTTGGCCCCCAAAAATTTTGAGCCCCCCAAATTTTTGGGCTGGCTACGCCACTGTACGGAAGTGCTCCTCCAACATTGCACGAATACGTTGAGTGGTGATTTGTCGTTTAGTCCGATAGAAGCGCGGTAGTCAGTATTCATTGTTGCATCACCATTGCTGTTGTCCGTTTGTTAAACACGACCAGCAAAAGCAGTGTTTGCAACAACGCAAGCTAAAAGCGCAGTGTTTCTGATCGGATCAGAACTACTGCGGAGTGGTGCCACTCCTAGTGTTTTTCCACTAGATCTAGTGTTTTTTTATTTCACCTAGTGTTCTAGTGTTTTTTCATGGCTATCTAGTGTTTTTTATGAGTGAGTTGAATGTAATTACTTGCACAATTTTGTGTAATTGTAACTGTAATTGAGATCTTTTGATTTAGTGCAATTGTAATTTGTTAAAAATTCTACCTAATTATATCTTAAATTACAGAAGACAATGTTTTGAGTTAAACCGCTGCGAAGTTACTTGGTCATCTGTTAAAAGTTTCTGTGACCTGTGCAAACAAAACACAAGCGTTGCTGCCATCTTCCGTTTTCTTTGTCTCTTGTTCACACTGAGTCGCACAATGTCCAGGGTTGGCATTGCAACGCATTTTCTGGGCATTGTAGCTGTGTGTGAGTTTGATTTTGTAATCTAGTGTTTTTTTTTGTGAATCTACTGTTTTTTTATCATGAAATCTAGTACTTTTCATTAACAACACAGTGGCAACACTGCTACCGCGGCCTTATTGCACATTCGTCGGATGCGCAACGCGCACATGTGCACCTTAGCTATTGTCATGGCGACTTGTACTTATGAAGTTTACTTCTGGCGGACGGGCGGTAATCGGTTTAAGCCTAGTGCTGCTTGTGTTTAGGCTAGGTTGTAGATGGCCGGCTAACTTACTGTAGGTTACTTGGTGAAAATGCAGATAAACTTTGCTTTCTGCATGACAATCTTAAACTGTTGATATGGAACTACTGAGTATTGACAAATCAGTTGAGGTGTTTCATTTCATACCAATGCCAGTACTTCAGTTGCAGTAACTAATGCAACTAGTTTGCTTTTTTAAGGACATGCAGTTATTTAATGTTACATTACATCAAAATTCCAAACTTGATTCTTTAAGACTTGCATTGACTTTTCAAATTGAAAACCCACTGAGTTGCAGAAGAGTCTGAAAGGTTGATTTGTTAAATATATGCAAAAACGAAAAAGCGCAAGATTTATGTAGTACAGTAACTGTTAACAAACATACTATCATAGACCAAAAAAGTTACTGCTGTTTTGGAAAATTTTTCATTTTGGCAATGGTTAATTGAATACAGTGTTGTACTCAGTGTTTTTTTAAGTCTTTTTGGGTATCAAAATGACACCCTAAAATTTTGCAATGACACCCTAAATTCTGAAAGCCTAGATATGGTTTTGCCTTGTATTGAAGTAAAACGAATTGAGATAAGCATGTTTTCCTGCACGTGGATATTGCAACAGACGGCTGCAATGTTATAGGCAGACAATTTTCTGGCGCAGAAGTTGGAAGCGAAAACTGTAAGTTTGGTATCTGTGCGTTGTCATGCGCACCGCTTCCCTTCGGCCTCTTACTATACTGCACTAGATTTGTACAGTATGGTGTACGAAACTGCGAAAGCACTTTAATGCAAATATGGAAGTGTTTTACTGTTTCACCGTTGCGATCGGCTTGCCTGGCGATGCATCAGACTACAATGAAGACGAAAGGTCAGCAGTTGCAGCGCGCAAGCAAAACAAGGTGGTTGTCGAGTGAAGCAACAGCGAGAGGCAAAAGATTTGAACATGGTGCTTTCCTTTTGTCAACATTGGCTTGGCAACTCACTTGACAGAACTGAGCAAAGTTTTTCAGGCGGTATGTTTTGACTTTGCACATGTGAAAGCTTCCGTAGAACTGTGCATCAATAAGCTCTCTGATACCGCTGTTAAATCCGAGATTAAAGCAAAAATTGCGTGAAATTTGATAGTGAATAGGAACTTCGAACGCTGGATGGTTTGGTTGACTCGTGTGTGTCAAGTGACATAGTTTTTTGGAAGGGTGCCGAAAGATTAGCAAATTGTTCGTTCCCATACACAAAAACGGAGTCAGGAGTGAATGAACCAACAACAGCGGCATCTCTTTGCTTAGCCTCCCAGGAAGAGTGTACGCCAAGATGCCGCGAAAATAATTGAACCAAAGCTGGATGATACCCAGCGCGGTTTTTGTCGTGGCCGTAGCACTACAGAACAAATTTCCACTCTCCAGCAAATTTTCGAGAAATCCTGGGACCATGCCAAAGTTCAGAAGATTGTGTCCATGTCGACGGAGTTAACTCACAACCATTCAGCGTTGGTGTTGGACTCCGACAATGGTGTGTGCTGCCACCACTCCTGTACATAGTCTATATCAGGGTTCTCCACCTTACAGCCGACGGGCCAAATCCGACCTGCGAATCCATTTCACCCGGCCGCAAAACACATTTTGCCAATGATGAAAAAATATATTTACAAAAAATGTGTTGATTGGTAGAATGTAACATATCCCGAAAAAAACACATTACGCAAGATGTTTGGTCCTCGAACTGTCGTGCAATAGCTTATGTGGTCTCTCCCAAAAAAATTGAAGAGCCCTGGTCTATATGAATTGGATAGACAGTCACAGACGAGTCGACAAGGGTGTCACTGTTGGGAACTGCAGGATGAATCGTTTGATTTTTGCGGATGAATTAGTACTGCACGCGTGGATGCAACCTACTTCGCAACAGGGTCTTAAGCTCGCATTTGATCGGTTTTCTGCTGCGTGCGACCAAGAAGGAACGAAAACCAACCCGAGAAATATTGAGGTATTATGTCTCTTAAGACGCCCAAGGTAGTGTTTTCTGCAAGTGATCGGAAATTCACTGCAGCAGGTGGTGATGTTCAAGTACCTTTTGGTGGTATTCAGGCCAGTAAAAAATTTTCGCCCCCCTGGAAAAATATGTTGGACATAGTTTAAAACTATTGAACAGAGTTTAAAAATTTTGGGCCCCTCTCAGAAAACTCTTCGCCCGGTCTAATGTCCCAAGCTAGTTTACGGGCCTGGTGGTATTCATGAGTAACGAAAGTCGGAACAAAGGGATTGATACACGGATTGGTAAAGCAAACGCGGTTCTGCGTGAGCTTTACTGCTCCGTGGTGACGAAACGGGAGCTTTCAAAGAACGCAAAGCTTTCAGTTTTTAAATCTGTCTTTGTTCCGATCCTCACCTATGGTCATGAATCTTAGGTGATGACTGAAAAAATAGGCCTACTGTCAAAAGAACAAATGGCAGAGATGGGATTTTTGCGAAGAGTTGTCGGTGTAACACTTGTTGTCAAAGAGCACACGTCTGAAATCCGTAAAGCCCGGGATGTCAAGCCACTTCTCGGAATCGAGAGATCCCAGCTATGTTAGTTCGGCCATGTGCCCTGAATGTCCCAGGAAAAAAGGGCGAACTACGTCCTTCAGACTACAGTCTACACCAGGGTCTCAAACACGCGGCCCGCAAGGACCTTTTGTACGGCCCGCGATGCTTTTTGGGAATTTTCAAATAATTAACATTTATGTTGCCAAGTGCCTTGAAAAAGGATGCCGCGAAATAATTGAATCAAAGCTGAATGATACCAAATGCGGTTTTCGTCCCGGCCGTAGCACTACAGACAACATTTCACTCTCCAGCAAAGTATGCTAAACACATTTTCACATGCTTTGTCAATCTCGATAAAGCATACGACCGGGTTCCTTGTGAAATGCTTTGGGGAGTGTTGCGTGAGTACGGTGTTGACGACCGCCTGTTACTGGCCGTAAAGTCACTGTATTCCTGCTCAGAAGTTTGGGTCCGTGTCAGGAGAGTTAAATCGCGACCGTTCACAATTGGTGTTGGACTGCGACAAGGGTGTGTGTTGTCACCGCTCCTTTTTAAAGTCTACATCAGTGGTTCTCAACTTTTGCGCTGAAGGGAGCCAAATGCAGATCTACAATTTTGTTGGAGGGCGTCACTAAAATTTTTAACACAATTCAATTGACACGCTTTCTTTTACAGCAGAACGAAGTGTGTTACACACAGGGCCGGCGTTAGCAAGTGCGGGGCCCGATTGGAAACACTTTCGCGGGGCCCCACTTAGTGGTGTGTAGAAATTTTGGGGGGATGCATCAAGTCATAATGGTAGAAATCGGTATAACACCTGCCTATCACTATGTACTTTACACGTGAAAAGTGGTTACAGTAATATCCACCTAATACAGCATCGATTAAAGGAGTACAAACCGTTTATTAGAGCAGGTTTTGAATATTGCGAAGTAAAAGTTATTTTCCCTTTAACACTGAAGTCAAAGCCTTGGATGTAAACGACATTTTCGTAGACGTTTCGGTAACTTCTGCTACCATCATCAGTGCATTAGTAACACTGAAGTCATATGATATAAATCGGTGATGTTAAAAGACGATGCCTGAAAGCGCGACGCTAAGTCCTTTCCAGCAGAGACTTCAATGGACAGCGCCGTAACAATAAATAAATATTTAAATTGATTGTAGATCTTCCAAAGAGTTTAAAACTTTTTAATTTTTCAAAACAGGCATGTTCTGTAGTAGCCTTAAACGTCCACGAAAATTGTTCCACTTTGCACCTTTTCAGAATTTTTGCAACTTTCGATTTATTATGCTATAAGAAATTACGACTTCAATCTCAAAGACTGATGCCATAATCTAGGGGTGGCCCAACGTTTCGACCCGAGGGCCAAATTCGCGACTACCTGGTCACTGGGGGGCTGGATACAGTGCGAAGTCAACAAAAGACAGGCAACAGCCAATCCTGCGTTGCACTGCTGTCCACAATCGCAAACGTGGTGATTGAAAAGATGTGCAAGGCATTTGGTGGACTGCTTGGATTAAATTGGTCGGCGGGCGGGATGCGGCCCGCGGAAAGTAGTTTGGCCACCCCTGCCATAATCTTTGCTTCGATAGTAATTCATGATGTAATTTTCACAACAACAACATCATGAGGATCGATTCATTTAAACCAAATTGTCGCACTGTTAGTAATTTTATGTTACTTTTTGAAGAACCGTTAGTTTTTGCACACCTGAAATAGACATTCATAGTTAAAACTAGGTTTATTTCAATAGTTTTCGTCAATCTCGGGTTGCCTCAAACCTCAGAGAGGGAACATTAATAACGCTAGTAAAAGACTGATGAAGCAGCACACATTTGCAATTACGAACTAAACAGTGCCTTCAGATAACAAGCAGTAGTAATCATAGGCGTACGGGAAGGCATTTTACTGGGGGGGTGGAAATAATTTGCTCTGAAAGTAACTTTTTTAGTTTAAAACGAATGGGGCCTGAAACCTCTTGTAAATCTGTTCTATACGGTTGAATTCGTTTATAGCGGCTTCGTCTGTAGCGTTAATTCGCCTATAACGTTACATTTTGTTCGGTCCCGATGGCATCTTTTACATGCATTTCAATTCGCTTATAACGTCATTTCGGCAATAACGTTCTTTACGCAATCCCCTAGAGGTGCTGTTATAGACAAATTCTGTATTTGCCTTACTTGTTAACTCAAGGGGTGATGTTCCTTGCATGTTGTGTTCTCCCAGACAAGAAACTTTACGGTAATCGCCTTTACTGATGGAAATATAGACGCGACATCAATGGCGCAACGCAAAGGTTAAAAGCGACGGTTTCGGATCGAAGGGTCTGACTCCCTGCACCTGCCTGTGTTATCGTTGCTGTGCGCTTGACCAAGGCGCTTAAAGACGCGCACGGCGCACTCAAAGGGGCCAAGCAATCTCCACGTCCGTGCGGCCCACTTCTACTAACGATTGCATGTGGGCAATTAAACACGCACTCAAAATGCATGTGCCAGTGTGCCTATACGTATTGTATCGTATTCGTATACTGTGATTGTACACGTACAGTACTGTAGGATATTCCTATAAATCTAGCCTATAAAACATTTTCCAAGTAGCCTACTTTATGCAAGTATTGTCATTTGGAACACCGGTCCGTATTACATAAACCGCCACGAGGGTTGGTTCAAATTACACACTGGATTCACGAAACTAACTTCAAAATTTCCCTACCTCACTCAGCCAGTCAGCTAAAATTTGATGTTAACATCAATGCTGCAACAGATAACAGAAGAGTTTTGCATTGTCATTAGTTTTTTCACAAATTACCTAAAATTCGCTTTGGTGCTAAGATTTCGGTTGATTTGTGTAGGCTAAGCCAGCACAGAAATATCAGTGATCATGTTTTTGAATCCAAGGCCAAGCATTCAAAACAGTTGAAGTTCAATTAGAGAAAAATTTATTTTATTTTAAGACTGTTTACTGCAATACCATGGATTTTATTAAGACAAAGACATGCAAAAATTGTGTTCTTACGAAAAGTACGTGCAAATGTTGCTGCAAGACAGAGTAGCCTATGCCTTAAAAAATTTCCAAAATGGTAAGCAGCCGAATGGATCGAGATAGTTTTAAGTTTCATCATATCTCAATGGTTCCCGTGGTTAGAATACCCTGCTAGAAGAGGCTTAATGTTTTGTAGTACCTGTCGGTATTTTATTACAATAGTTAGAATTGAGCCGTTTCTTTCCACAAAATACGGTTACCGCAGGGGCGGATCCAGCCTGTAAGGTTAGAGGGTGTCAATTCTCATTACGGGTTCACTAGTGTAAGAGAGATGAAGTTTACACCACAACACTACTGTGACAAAACAGATGACAAAATGGCCTTAAATCGCGAATGTTTTACGATTTGTACAAAATCATGGTGAATACAGTTACTTTCGTAGGTTTTAGGGGGGGCGATCGCTCCAATCTTCCCCCTGGATCCACCCCTGAGTTACCGAAATTTGCGAAAATCCGATGACATGTTCGGTGAGCCGTTTGGATTATGCATTCATTGAAAGTCATTTGAAAGTGGAAAAGATGTTTTCTCAGAAAATTATTTCAAGAAAATATCTTCACCAAGATAAAGTTTTCATAACCAAGTTTTCTCGTTACTCTGCACATATCAGGTAACGAAGTGTTTGCTCTTGAAGCTTGCGAATAAATCATGTTGTAAATCCTTGTGTTCCATGTTCCTTTTTACTGCAGTTTTCTTATGATGCACGTTGCTTTACATTCTCTCAACGAAGTCTAGTGCCCTTTAAATTAATCTTTGTTGAAGTTGATTTTAAATTACGGCTAGTGATATAGCAAGCGGAAATTACAACATGCATGCCAGGAATCAGAACTTTTTGTACAAGATAACATTGCATTTCCCAGCTTGCAGTTACTGTAGCTCAGTGTAAGTACAGTGGATAGATGCTATAGAGATAACATAGAATACTAGACCACAAGAATTAGAAAAGGTCATCCTACACTTTTACAGTAACGCTTGTAGCAGACATTTTTTGTACAGTTCTGTAAAGTTCTTCACTAAGCAGCACAACGCCACCTAACTCTAACACGGCGAACAAAGAACTGAACATGGCGCTGCGAGCAAATGAACAAGGCGACGATGCTCCGCTCCCGGCATTCAAGGGAACGCGCTTGATTAACTGATTAAGTGCCGTGATTTGAGCGGGTGAGTACTTGTTTGACCGTAACACTCCATGAACAGCTTGGGCATCCTGGATTTTCTCGTTTGTACCACTTTGTCCTGTCAAGGAATCTTCCCTATGCGAGTGACGAGACGAAGAATGCCATAAACAATTGCAGAACTTGTGCAGAAGTAAAACCGAGGTTTTTCAAACCTGCTCCGGGCACCCTCATTAAAGCGACACGCCCGTGGGAGCGTTTGTCGATTGATTTTAAAGGACACGTCCGGGGGCCAAACCATACCTTTTCGCTGCAATCAGATGAATACAGCCGGTTCCCATTTGTCTTTGCGTGCTCGTCTACGACGACGAAAACCGTCGTAGATTGTTTGAATAACTTATTTTGTTTATTTGGTTTTCCTGCGTACGTGCACAGTGATCGCGGCTCGTCGTTTATGAGTTTAGATTTGAAGGTGTATTTTGCAGAGCGAGGTGTTAGAACAAATCAGACTGTATGGAAAACCCGCAAACTGTTACTGCATCACCGAGGATGGCCCGATGAGAGATGGCAAGACGTACTTCAACAAGCTCTCCACGCAATGCGGTCGCTCATATGTACCGCGACTAACGAAACTGCACATGAGCGGATGTTCCCATTCCAGCGAAGAGCAACTTCTGGCACCGCTATGCCAACGTGGCTTCTCGCTGAAGGCCCGGTTTTGCTTCGATGCCATGTACGAAACACAGGCGATCGACTGTGTGACGAGGTCCTACTGTTGGAAGCCAACCTCTGGTATGAGCACATACAACATGGCAACGGACGAGAAGATACTGTCTCTACGTCAGACCTCGCTCCTTGTCCAAACGCGGGGACTGAGTTAGACAATTCTCAAGTGATTCCGGCAGTGGAAGCCGAGGCACCTACGAACATTCCCGAGGAAGAACCGCCAGCTGATGCTTATCAGCACAAACCAGTAAACGACGCTGAACCTGATTTTTAGTTTAACAAGTGACGAAATTTCGCCTGCTCCGATTCTACCGAGGTCAGGGAGAAAAAGGGGACCTCCTGATAGATAAGGAGAATCGGTTGTTTATTTGTGACTGTTACCAGTAGTGCAACGCGTGTATTTATTAATAATGCCTGAATCTGTGTGTCACTGCACTTGCGTATTATTTACGTGGGGAGATTGTGGTAATTGCATATGTCCGACGGCTAACGGTTAACTGGTATGCTTGATTTCCCGCTGCACCGAATGCAGTCCTTTATCACGCGTAATGACTTGCTCCGGGGGATTACGATGCCAAGCCTGTACAGCTGATGTGTTGAAGGTTCATTTTGTTACTTGCTGCTTCCACGTGCGGACGGTACGACGCAGAGCTACTTAATAATTTCATTTACTTGAAGTTGGTGCTTCGTTTACAATTATGTTAAAGCTAATTAACTTGCCACACAAACAAAAATTCTTATGCTGGCAGCTGGATTACTCTAGTAACACAACTTATTAGCTTAGCTTCGCATGTTTCAATAACTGGTACTCAGCAAACTATCTTCCGCGTATAAAGTAAGAATTACTGCTTCTTACTGCATAAATCATGCTGTTAAACAAAACACCTTCTGTTTTAAGCAGTGGCCAAGTGAAAATTGCTATCGTCCGAATTTTTGAAGAAACGAACGAAGCGGTAACTTTTCATCTTCACGATGGTCGAAATTTGAATTTTTTATCAATTTCCGATCTTATGTAATCGTCAGACTTTTTGCTCATGCACAGTTGCATTCCCATTCTCAAAATCTTAAAATCTGATTTCTCCGTTTTTCCGTGCAGCAATCCGTTAATGTGATGGTTTGATTGTTGCAGAAACCATTTTTCATTCATTTTTTAATAAAACAATTGAGGCCACCTCGAAAAAGGAGGCGGGCGGGGACGCGAAACAATTTTTTTCACCTTGGCCATCATGACTGTAAATTTATTCACGGTTAGTATCAAGGGCGTACGCAAGGAGGGGGTTTTGGGGTTAACCCCCCCCTTGAGCTTGATATTTTACGAAACTTTATTACCTGCGCAAAGGAGATTAATTGTTTTCGCATACTTTTTGCTTGTTAATTTGTCGACTTAATGCAAATACGACGGAATAAATTTGCATG
>Ga0210059_1012517_pt1 | contig 12799 bp, 6 predicted proteins | sample Ectturendosymbi2_FD_188042 | JGI IMG/M metagenome (GOLD analysis project Ga0210059, IMG submission 188042) | Ecteinascidia turbinata endosymbiont from Florida, USA - Sample 2 (SPAdes) (version 2) | ecosystem: Host-associated > Tunicates > Ascidians > Unclassified | place: Key West, Florida...
ACTTGTTCAGAAACGTTTTAAAGACAATAGGTTTGAACTCTGAGTTAGCAAGTCCAAGAAATACCTACCAGTTTTTGCTCTGCAATGACATGAACGAGTCATGTCCTAATATTGCCACTTTGTACAATTTTTTTTGACTATTCCTGTGAGTAGTGCTTCTTCCGAAAGATCATTCAGTCACTTGAAGAGAATTAAAAGTTACCATCGTTGTACTATGGGACAGGAGCGGTTGTCGCAATTAAGCCTCATAAACATTGAGTACACTATTGCACAATCCATTAATTATGACAATGTGCTGAACACATTTGCGAGTATGCGAAAGCGTAAACTAGCTTTGTAAAATGCTGGTTGCTGTGACATGCATTTGGTGGCGAAGGAATATTTATTTGCTTACGTTTTGTGCAATCATGAACCATAGCCTTGTTGTACATAATCAATTGTATTGATAAAATTACGTAATGCTAGCAATCATTTCGCAAATGCCATCAAAATATGTTTATGAAGCACTGCTTTTCTGCACCACGGTGATATGGCGATCTTCGATTCTTTGTATGCCATGATACAGCATGATGACAGAGTATCATGTATTGCAAGCATCATGGCGTATTTATTTCAGATGTTAAGACAACTTTCACTCAAACATGTTCATGATGCATTGTTCTGGGTATCACTGTATAAGGGTAGAATTAGAATCGGGCTGAAAATTCGAGCCTGAAACCAACACAAGCTCGAGTCCCATAAATTGAATTGAGATACAGTTGATGCACTGGCGCAGTGACAAAGAGCATAAAGTAAACAACAGCATTGCCTGCTTATAGATGACTTGGCTCGCTGTGCCACATGAATTGGCTGTTTTTTGCCTGCTTGTTTAACCAGAACACTTCACAACTTCTTAGCACAGCGCTGGTGATCTTGGATTTGGTCGTAACTTGTAAGGAAAGGAATGTTGCAGAAAGGTCGTACCAAGGTTGAATGAGCACGATGACGTCATATACTTTGCGGTTTTAACACGGGCCCCTACAACAGCGATTTGACCCCCCTGGCCCAATGTGCTAGTTTCGCCAGTGCTTACAGTACTTGGATTTGTAAATGCTCAATCCATTATGCATATAAGGTTTCAACTTTGTGATGTTCTCAGGTTTGACTCTACTGTAGTTATTAATGTACTTATCAATATAGGCTATCATCCCCAAAGTCAAACAACCAAATATTTTAAAAATTCGAAGGATCGGCGTATGAATATGCTTCTGGGTTAACCTCAACACTTAAGGCGGAATTATTTTGCAGTTGCAAACGCTGAAAATCCGTTGGTCCAAATAAAGTTAAAATTTGTAAATTATAAAGTTAAAATTTTAATTTTAGGTTAAAAAATTGGTTGCCCTAGTCATAACGGAGGTCTTATCGGTGTCGCAGCGATTCGGTATTTACTCGAAAAAACTATTCAGTGTTTACGTCATTATTCTTAACGCGCTGAAGCAAGGCGATGTTATTCCAATTCAACAAGCCCAAACGAAGAAATATTGGAATGTTCAAATAAATTCATGGTTGGTCCGATTTTCTACAAAATTGAGATTGTTTTTTTCATTTTTTTTATCGAAAACCTAGGCAAATAAACCCATTACAGGCCAATAACATTCTTAATTTTGCATTTCTACAATCATCCGGATTTTTGGCGAGTAAACGAACTACAACATCCTTGAAAGACTGTGACACAAAAAACTAGTGTGTGGACTCTCTTAGGTCAGGCTTTGATCAACATAAAATCGCAGGTGCCATCAGCAGAAACGAAGAGCAGCGTCAGCAACTGAACTGCGCGCTCAAACCTCACTGTGAAATACAAGCGCCAGCTACCCAGCGCTGTCGTGGCAGCAATCAGCGTTCCACGATGGAAATTAAAGGCGGCGTGGCAGGAACACACGGATCTCTACAAAGACCGCGAAAGCCATTTTAGTGGCTTATGAGTGGATGTTCCGTAACAACTCGCCGACAGATTACGCAGGAGAGTCAATCAAGGCTTCGAAAGATGTGGATTGTTGTGCACTTTCGTTTTGTTAAAAACCAGGGCAAATCGGAATTTGAAATTTTGTCGCAGGTTCCAATTACGTCACGGGGACGTAACGTAATTGGACCTTGACGCCACGCTGCTATGCAAAATTTCAAAAATGAAGGCACCTGTATTTTTAATCAGAAAGTACGTGACTTTCAGCAACTTATGATCTCTTCACTGACTGTCTAGCTAGAGCAATCGGTGGATTTATTATGAACTACATTGCCTTAAACCTTGATCGGCAAACTTTAAAACGCGATACGAGTGGGGAAATCACGGGCTTAATGCGTCCCAAATTCAATTACGTTTTCCTGGATCATGTGACATGCATTATGTCCAGACCAAACTATTTTTGACTTCGTGACGTCCATTTTTAATCATTTTCACAAAAAATCGTATCTACGCACTGAAACACACATAGCAAACAAACCTCATATACTGTACCCCCTAAAAGGCGATTTCAGAGAGGAATTTTATTTGTGTATAGAAAACATCATGCGCGTTTTAGATTCGCTTTTTCTTCATATCAAGTCATGGTGTAAGAGGACTTTTCACATAAAATGTTTCAGTGGTCATATTTGGCCAAACACGTTTTGCACATAAAACCACATTGAAATTTTAAGGTAGTAAGGTGCACAAAATTGTTACATATCAGGTAACCCTGGGTAGTATAGTACCCCTATTCACTATATACAGGCTTTCAGGGACGTTTAAAAATCAGGAAAAGTCATGGAAACTCAGGTTTTGAATATAATTCAATCAACAGTATATACACTCAACGAAAAAGGTTGATTTAAAGTAGGCTATATAAAATCAACAAACAGAATCCCCTGGACCAACCAATTTTCCTGACCAGGTAGACATTTCAGTGGTTTTCACAGTCCTCCGGGGGCTAAAATGTTTAGTCCTTAAGTATTGCTTGATTAAATGAATTTTCCATTGCTTGATATATTTCAAGTAATTTAATTTTAGAAAATTTCAGATTTTATAAGCCACTTCTATTACTGTACACACAATATTATACATGACATGCATCATCATACAAAAAATCAACCATTAAGTGGAATAGATGTTGTCTGTTCATAGCACTTTGTGAGTAACAATTGTTGATTGTCATCGTGATTACGATTTGGAGCTAGTAGCTCATTGCATTAAATTGAATCGCGGCCTACAGGTACGAATTTTCTCTGAACCGCCCATTATGTGATTTGAAATTATTTTGATGCATTTGCATGTCTTTAAATCTAAATGTCGTTTTTCCCAATTTGCATGAATTACGTAAGTAATTTGTTACAAATTATTTATTACTTAAACAAAAGTTTTGTTACTTGAACCCAGCACTCCTGGGGTTCACCTTTTATCAGAGATGCTGCGGGCCCCCTTTGAGAGTTTCGCACTTATGCATTGTTTTGTGGAAAAGCTTATGAATCACACTAAAGCCACATTTAATCAGATCCGAAGCAACTCATGTTTTTCAAAACAAAGCAAAAATTGTGCAAATTTGCCAAAGGTGGCGCCCCAACAACTGTTTTGGGGCGCGTTTCAGAGAACTTGCTTTAGATCTCTAAATTCTAATATAAACTCTGGTCTGTTAGGCTTGAAATTCAATCCTTTTCCAGTTTAATACAAAAGTCAAGGAACAGACCAGCTGTTGAAAATAACGTGAGGTTAACTCTCACCAACACGCCCCCAAAAATCCCAAGACTAGCTGCATAGATGCAAACTCAGTCGCCCCACTGAATAGCATGTGCAGTTTCTTTTTCACAAGGATGTAAACACTGTGAATCTACCATGTGAAACGATAGTGTTTTTATCTTGTCGGTAGTGATTTGAACACCTTTGGAGTTGCAGGTCATGGCTGGGGCCAAGCGCCTATGTAGCATTTTCGAACGTGGTCGCAATATCAGAAAGGTGGGGAACCACTGCTTTGTAACTTCCCCGAGATTGTTGACAAAAGACAGTACGAGCTGCCATGTAAACTCGGCAGAAGAGCACGATGTTTCTGCGTTAAGTGAAGGACCGCCATAATTTCTGCAAAACATTACAACACATCACTATCTATTTCATCGTTTTTTGTAACTATTCATAGTTGCTCTCCATTACATTTATAACATTGACATTTCTGCAAACGAACTTTGGAGTTTGCACAAAACACATTTTTATTTACACCAAAGAGAAAACAACAAATCAATCACTAATACCATTTGATCTACCACAGGAAACATTCCTTTGCAACTAACCAATAATATCAAGCCGCAGCAAGACGCTCTCAGGTAATCACGAAAAAGTGTCTTCACCTTCTTTTCGGTGTCCCAGCGATTTTGGTCTTTACACAAAAAAAGCTATTCAGAGTTTGCGCAAATTTTCTCAACCCGCTAAACAAAGGTGATTTTACTCAAATTTAGGATTCCTAGATGACAATACATTGCAATCTTCAAATACATTTATGGCTGTTCCGATTTTCTGCAAAATCTTAAAATGTCTTTTTTTCATTTGTTTCATCGAAAAATTCCACAAATAAATACTTCAAGGATCAATAACGTTCTTCATTTTGCATCCCAATATTCATCAGAATTTTCTGCAAAAAAACGAATTACAACATACTTTAAGGACCGCGAAAGCCATAGAAGTGGCTTATGAGTCAACATTCGACCACAACACGCCGACAGATTGTGCTACAGAGGTAATCAAGGTCTCGAAAGATTCGGTAGAGTTTCGTGTACTTCCTTTTTTTAATAAACAGGTAATTTGAAATTCAAAAATTTTCGTAGGTTCCAATTACGTCACGGGGACCTTCTCGTGTGGCGAAACTGCTATACACAAAAGTTTAAAGCAAAAGGTAACTATTTTTAAAATCAGAAAGTATACAACATTCTGCATCTTATGATGTCTTCATTGACACTCTAGCGCAGATTGTCGGCGAGTTATGAACGAAATTCCCTCAAACCTACTGCAGTAGTCTTCGTACTAGTTAAGTGGTTAGTGTTAATCACCGTTCTTTTGTCTACATCGTCAGGGACCAACAATTGAACAGTAGTTGCAAATTCAGATGTTCTGAAAGATTAAGATTTGCATTACAATAACCACAAAAGAAATGAAAACAAAACAAGGAGATGATTGTGTTGAACCGCTGGTAGTTCCTTCTGTTGTTGTTGTAGATGCTGGTGGATTTATGTTGGTAGTTTCTTCTGTTGTTGGTGTAGATGTTGGTGGATTTCCGTTGGTAGTTCCTTCTGTTGTTGTTGTAGATGCTGGTAGATTTATGTTGGTAGTTTCTTCTGTTGTTGGTGTAGATGTTGGTGGTTTTATGTTGGTAGTTCCTTCCGTTGTTGGTGTAGATGTTAGTGGATGACTGGATTCAGCTGTGGTCTTCATCGTCTGCTCTTGAACTGAGTTCATGCAGCTCTTTTTGGTCGCTATATATGGTTGCACGATTTGCAGTGCTGGATATGCATATGTTACCTAGCAGACAACGTAATTGTCGTTACCGTCTTTCAGCATGTTCTCAACTAGGTGTTTGCAATTAGGATTTGTTTTTTTGTTTGGAACTGCAGTATTGTACTCGTTAATTGACTCACGGCAGAAAACATGCAAAATTTGTTCCGTGTTATTACAATTTGATTGAAGCAACAGCTGCTTTTATTGTAAGATCTGACCGCTTTTGTTATTTACTAACAGCTTGACTCGTTCAACTATAATAATAGTAATATATTTTTTTCCGCAAACACGAATTCCATAATACAAACACACAGGGGCGCAACGAGGTTAGATGGCGCCTGGGGCAAGAAACAAGTTTGGCGCCCCCATGTTCGATCCTGAGCTCTTTCAGAAAGGAAAATTACTGTACTGAAGAAAGAACTTGTGACATATTTTGGACTTTTCGGCATACCTGCAGTGATTCGGCGACCTTCCCTAGTGATTCACCGCCCCCATTGTAATTCGGCGCCCAAGGAATTGTGCCCCCCTTTCTTCCCGTCGTTACGCCCCTGCAAATACACACTTTCAGCACAATGCAGTTTGATAAAAACATAAAAAACAGAAAGTTTTACAAGAGTGTTGGAGAACGAATCACAAGGTTACTGACAGTTACTTAACAAAACGTTTTGCAACGGCGCTGGAGCCAGAACCACACTGCTATAGACACATTCTTAACGCTATTGTTCACTAACCCTCAGAGTTCCATGATGAAAATTTCAATAAAAACCAAAAAAATCTAAAAAGAAACCGGAAAAAGGCCAAACCGACTGTTTAGAGGCCAGAAAAAAAGTCAAACTTTACTTGGAATATTGCCATTCCTTAGTCACAAACAACATCTAAATTACAAGAATATCAAGAAAAATTTTTTCGAAATTAGGATTAAACCTTTCTTGGCATTGCACTGGAGCACTGACTTTCCATGGTATGTGAAATTGCACACTTTGGGTATAATGGAGCCACAGTTTGCACACTAATCCATCGGCAAGTTTCTTCACGAAAGTCTCTCCCATTCATTCCTGCCTGTAGTTACGATCATAATCATAAGAGCACTTCCATTTCGATGTAATTCTCGCATTTCTATTGCGGATACGCAGACCTGAGTGTTTGGACTGAGTCTGTCTAGTTCTTGCAACACAATAGAAACTACACACTGCAATGAGTCCACACATTCCCAATGATTACGCAAAAACCTAATTTCGAATCTATCATCCCTCAAATATTACTAATATCAGAATGCGGGCGTCTGATGCAGCATTTATTACAACAATTTTCCAAATGTGTTGCCAGAAATTGGAATAGCAATATTTTCCTTCATAAGAACCTATTTCCACTTTAAAAAGGCCAAAAAAGAGCCATAAGACCAAAAATATTTTTCAAGGCCAGCCAACTTGAGATGAGGCCATAAAAAGGCCAAAAGGCCAAATAAAATTGTTTAGGCCAACCAACTTGAAACGAAGCCAACTTTCTGAAATTTGGCCTGAAAAAGGCTAATCTTGCAAGCCTGCTCACCCCTAACACTTTGTTCAAAACTACTGCAGGTTAGGACGCTAATTCCTAAACTGTTCGAGGCAGGTAAAATGCGAATGCATTGTGGCATGACACAGCCTCAAACGAAGAACTGCAATGTCTGAACACTCAGTCACAAAGCAAAATGCGGTTGTAGTATTCAAAGAATAAGGGCGAATACAAACAATCTGACTGCATCAAAGCACCCAACCCCACTTTAACAGGTTTTCTGCATCTTTCGAGAAACAAGTGCTTGTTTTTTCTTCGTAGTGCCTCAAATGTGGGATGTTACATTGAACCTGATAACTACTAACACTCGCTCTGAAGGGCAGGTTGTATAGAGCTCTGCATCCTAAATTATAGGCAACACGCAATCCCTGCATGCATCTCATTCACCATAATTGTGAAGAAATTACACCATAATTGTGAAGCATACATGATCGTACAAAAGGAACGAAAAAATATATTTTTAACTGCACTTGAGCATGGGGAAAAAGAGGTTTGAAGCTTGTTTGTGGCACAATGTTGATATCGCAGTTGTCTCCGAATTTCTTTGTCATCTGAGAACTCAGTATCCTGTACAACTGCCAGATATTTGTGGTAGTTAACAGGTTTTACATTTTGACCATCCAGTGCCAATAATGGGGTGACTGCTTTTTGCGCTCTTAGTCTTAAACTTCATACAAAAAGTTGTAATGCAGTTGAAAATAATTCCAATGCAATTCTGCATAAGCCTGACACACATCAAGTATACTTTGCAACCCTCGTGTACTTGGATAAAACACACAAATATCGTCAGCAATCACCCTGTGGGCTTCACCATAACACCCTGTTTTAATGTTATTTTGTGCAGTGGATAAATCATCTACATACACGCAAACAAGTATGGACTCAATACTCCCCTTGTCTCAACCCATTAGTGACATGAAACAGTTAAGACAAGTGCTTGCCCCATTTTATTTGCATCGTTTCTTCCTTGTACTAATGGTTCAGCAGATGCACAAAACACAATGCCACCTTTCTTTTAATTAGTTTAGCAGATGTAAACTGAGGATTGAAAGACCATTTTAAACCCATGTAAACACCCCAAAGAACAAAAATTGGGAAAAAATCAAAGCTTTCAGAAAGACACTAAAAGGGCAAAAAATACCTACAGATTGTCAAAAACTGTTTAATCAAATGAAGTTTGCACATGTCTCAAAACCTCTTCATAAACCCCTCAAAAACTTATCAAAAACTGAAAAATGCAACTTAAATGCCATTCCCACCCCTCAAAAACGTATCAAAACTTTAAAAAACATCATTTTGTTATCATTTAGATATCATTCAAATGTCATTGAAAAAGAACTCTGTTTTGTTCTTTTGATAGCATTTAGAAGTAGTTTAAGAACAATCCTTCAATCCCCAATTTACATACACTACCGACATTTCAGATAAAGCACAAATTTTTGAATATCCTAAAACGACATTAAAGTATATATCTATGAAGCACCATAATTTTCATGAAGAAATTGTTCCATTTTCATGTGACAACCGGTCACAACCAGATATAACCAGATATTACCAGACTCCAAAAGATTCCTGAAGAAAATGCTCCATTTTTATACGTGTTAGTTTATCTAACAAAATTTTAAAACATTGTTCGGAGATACTGTTGGTTTTGTCAGAAATAGTGTCAGCAGAGTACCCTGTGGTCTTTGAATTTTAAGTGGTCACAGAACCTTTTGGGATGCACCACCGATTGTTCTAAAAATTCTCAACTACCCAGCATTTTCATCACACAGAGCCAAGACGAAATGACGCCGCACAAGAGCCAAGGCGAAACTCTGTGACTCTGCGCGAGTGTAAACCATAAAAATCTGTAGCGTGGCATCAATTTCGCAAAAAAAAGAAACTTGTTATCTCTTTGTTTATTCTATTACGATACAGCAAGGCTAACAGATTTTGTAAAACCAGACAGACGAATAGGAGCGCAGTTTTTCGCGGTGCATTTTTCAATGCGAGGCGCAATTTCTGCTCTCGAGCACACAATGGAGGACACGCGTGAATGTCTCCTCGCTCCTATGAGGAGTGGCATGCTCATCGCTGGTCAAATGCATTGAATGGGCTCGTTGACCGTTCGTCAGCGGCTTACGTACAAGTGAAAGCAAGGGTTTGTAAAAAAGTAGAAATTTGTTTTACATGTTTCTAACTTGATCGTAAGATGTTCAAAGCGTGGTTAAATGTTGGATGGGGGATTTCAATTCCTTTTGAAGGTATCTGAAAAGATCTAGTTAAAACGTCTGTTCGCCTGTTGTATTTTTGAGTATCAGTCTGTAGTTGAACTCTGTTCCAACAAGCGCGTTTTTCAGAATTCCACCTAAGGCGTTTTATCTGTAGGCATTTGTGGATGCTGTTATTTTTTCAACAAATAACTTATATCAAGCTAGTCAGGCACACATGTCTCGCTCCATTGGAATTGACTCACTTGTATCGTTCGATGTTCGCCGACACGTCAGTGACTCGCGGCTGTTGTTTAGTTACGTACAAGAGGGTTTGTCGAAAAAGTAGAAATTTCACAGTAGTCTCATGTCATCAGCCGGTTGAGTGCACAGAAATTATCTGTTATTTTTTTGTTTTTCTGACGTCAGTATTTTGTCACATACACAGTCAATCACCCATAATACAACTGCTACAGTAACGTCATTCGTTCCTAACCTTTTTACCATCAAGAGTTACATATCTGAACATACAAGCGCGTTTTCAAGATATTCACTAACGTGTTTTATCTGTAATCATTTTTGGTCACTTTGTTTTTTAACAAATAACTTCTACCACACGAATCCCTGGCATATCTTGTTCTTTTGTTTAGTTTGTCACACACCGCCTGATGTTCGATTGTGAATGTTACGCGCTACAGAAAAATGCCGCCAGACGCGACGTGCCAGCCGATGCGTGGGTGCTCGATGCGGGGTTCCTGGGCGACACTGCCAGCTGCGTGGGAAATTTTTTGATTTTGAGTTAAAACCAATTTGAGTATAACTTGATGCATTCAAAAAATTTTTTTCTGTGACATCAACGAGCGTGGTAATTTGAACCGACAATAATTACACAGCTATTTTAGGTATGTTTATATATAACTGACTAGATTTGTATTGTTTACTTTCGAGCCACTCCTGCCAATAACAACACTGGGTGTCAAATATATGTTTATTCAGTTCTAGTTGTCGAGTCATTGCGTTACTCGGTGTTTACGAGTCAGCTTGACTTTATGTGACTCGAGTCACTTTTTACGAGTCACCCCTGTTTATCATTTCCCTTAAGTCATTGAAGAGCTGGTCTACGCAATGTTTCGTTGTTGCGTCCCGTGATTCTGTCGGTTCTACCAGGTTAATGATTTTAAAATTAATAATTGATATCCGATTTGATGTTCCATTTATAAAGAAATCGTCGACGTAGCTTTTTCTGACTGCGTTGTCGCTTTCAACTGGTTGAAGTAAATTTGAAATTGATTGTTGATTCATGTTCAAAGACTGCATTGCGCTTCCCACAGAATCAACTCTAAATGTTTCCATATCCAATCGAAATCTTAGTTTCTCAATTTCAGCACCTCGGTTTTCATTTGTTTGAAGTATTAAATTATCAGTATATCTTTGACTTTCAGTTGTTAAATCTCGAGCTAAAAAATTTACAGCGTTGTCCAAAACTTTCTTGTTCACACCATCTGTTGCCGAAACCGCATCAGCCATATTAACAATTTTGTGACCGTTCATTTGAAGGTTCGAAACCATCTGATTTTCACCGTCAAGCCTAAGATATTTTTGAGCCTCCAAGAGATTATTTACCTCAGCTTCTATCAGAATTTTCCCGTTCATTGTTCAAAGATTAACTGCCTCGCTTTCAGTTTCAACGTCTGACAACCCAACAATTTCATTTCCACCCATATTCCAACTTTTTTCTGAAGAACCATCTGGCGATAAGTTCAAGCTTTTCACTCGAATTTCTCGATTCAAAATGTTTGCATGGCTTTTACCGCGTCGCTTACAGTGGTGTCAGCAGCATCGGTTGTTTGTTCTAAAAGCCGTGCTTCCGAAGCCTGAAGTGTTCTCAAATTCACGCCGTCCTGTTCTGTCCCGGGGTTTGCCATACCTCCTACTCTAAAACCGCCCAAATATAAATCATTTCGCATCCAATTACTCCCATCGCGCCTCAGATAGAATTCGTTTCCAGAAGAAAGACGAGCGGCGTCATTTTGGTGAATGGGTTCGCCTAAACGTACAATTCTGTTTCCAGCCATCCCTATAACCCCTGTATAGCTCCCCCCAAAAATGGCAATTTCGTATCGGCATATTTTTGTTGCCGCCATGTGGTCATGATCTGGTTCTTTCAGATATGAAATTTGATTTCCATCCATATTTAAATATCTAGCCATAGTTAATGCTGGGCTGTCACGACTTTAAAATTTGTTTTCAACCCATTGTTTTGGAACCAGCTCGTCTTCATGCATCGGATTTGGGTTTCCTTATTGAATGTTCATTTATATCAATGCCCCCATCATTACACCTCCTTCAAGAGGTAGTTTAGTGTTTGCTACAAAATGCACAAATACTTTTTCTTCAGGCCATTGCACAGCACCTTTTCGAATAAATTTTTCATTAACATATTTACGCCTCACTGCATCGTTTGGACCCTGTTCTGAGCCAAGATTCGAAATGTTTTTTTGATTCACATCACTTGCTCGACCTTTTCGTAAAACGTTGTTCTTTACGTAGCCGAGCGAAACTCCGCTCACGTTTGTAATATTTTGACTTGTTGTTGTTGGTGTTCGACCAAATTTATCGACAGGCATCTTTCTTTATCATATCACCACCAAAAACTGTTTACTATTTCTTGGAGATGTTTTCCGTTGCTGCTTTGAAACGTGTAAACAAAGATGACCACAAAACACCTCTTGTCGAGGCTGTATCTGTTCTTTTGGACAGAACACATCGCCTTGCAGATAATTGTTCAGCTCAGTTGGTGGTGGCAGTCCAAAACTATCAAAATACCATTTATTGTTTCCACGTTCAAAACACCAAACCCAATGAGTGCCATCACTCGAACTGTCACCCAAGTCAATAATAGCGTATTCCGATTTTCGAATAACATTCATATCAAACGCTACTTTGTTGTTTTTTTGTTACTGATTATTTCACATACTTTTTCTATTTTGAATCCCAACAATGCTATTTGCCGTTTTTCAATGTTTATTTCTTTCAAGCTTAACTGGATTCAAATTATTTTGGCTGTGTTTTGATAATGATGCTTTTTGCTTATCTCTTTTTGTTTCTATCTTTCTTCATTTTCCTTGCTTACTTTCTTCTCTACTTCTTTACTCACCCTCACTTTACTTTTCACATTAAAGTTGAAAGCTTCATAAACAAAGTTTCACGTTCTTGCTAACATCCTTACGTTAGGAAGGTTTCCAGATATTCCTTTGCATCTTTGCCGTTTCGTCATTCTCTCCAATGCTTCGGAAAATTTATCGCCACTTGTTTTGTTCCACATCATCTGTTGGATAAAAAAGTGAAATGACGTAATCTTGAAAATGTTGTTTGTCTGCACTGTGCATTTTTTGCTAGTAATCAGCGTAAAATATATTCTGTTTTATTGCAATTATACAGGCTGTTTGCGTGATATTGGTAAAATTCGAAATGAGTAGAGAACATTCCAGCCAATAAAAGTCTAATCAATTTAACTCTGCTCAGGTCTATTTTGCCCGCATATGGCCAATGAACTTGGGGCGTGATG